>Ga0326514_10002189_pt1 | contig 12507 bp, 6 predicted proteins | sample 3_2548_0518_D_FD_203653 | JGI IMG/M metagenome (GOLD analysis project Ga0326514, IMG submission 203653) | Bovine rumen microbial communities from UC Davis, California, United States - 3_2548_0518 | ecosystem: Host-associated > Mammals > Digestive system > Stomach > Rumen | place: USA: California...
GCCACTGTCCCAGGCGTCGTAATAATTTCCGTCTATAGCGCAAATTACATGGCTTCCGGTGGCAAGTATGAATGTGCCATTTTGATTTTCTCTGCAGAAATCTCGAACGGTGTAGCAGAGTGGACAGTTATTTGGCAATGTGTAACGAACAAAACCGATCGATTGCAGGTATGTGCCCCATACGAGATTTACGCTTGGCATGTTTTTGATGATAAAACCTTCCAGGCATAAATGGATATAGACCTCGTCCCACGATCGATCGGTTGCAATGGAGATTGCCCGTACCGTACAGTCATCTGCCGACCACCTGTTCGGATTGATGTTCAGTCGGACAAACATAAGTGCTTCACCTACGCAGCGAGCGTCTTTTCCGGAAGAAGCAGCGTTATCAGAACTGTGCCGGTTCGCCACATGTCGAACTGGATGGAGCGAAGCTCGGTATAGCCCTCATAAACGTCTTGCTTTGCTTCTCCGTATTGGGCGGTGATGCGAGACGTCAGCTGACGATCCCCGAACTTCACAGCGAGTTCGAGAAACGTCTGGTCAGTTTCGAGGTTGATGTTGAAGATGCCCTTGTCAGCATTGCACCAATCGAGGGCATACACCGTTCCGTCATTCAGCGTCAGTGTCGTCATCGTTACCGGCCTCCTTCTCAAGTTTGCCGATCTTCTCAGTCAGGGCGAGGATGGCAGCGTCGTGCTTACTGTCCTCTTCCTTGATCATGCGGCCGAGCTCGTTCAGGTTCTGGATGAGAGTGATGATGAGAACGCACTTCTCAGCACCCCTCGCGTCTGCCAGCTCATTGAGCTTGACCACAGCGTCATTGATGATGTCGTGTTTTGTTGTGAGATTCATTTGACATTTCCTCCTTTTAAGTATGATTGTCTGTAACATTTTCCGCATCTACACTTTTACTTGCAGTGTAACCATTGACCGTCAACCGCACACTCGCCTTTCCAGTTGCAAATACGGTTACCTTTTCAATGGTTACGTCAGCTGGTCGAATGCTTTTGGCTCCGTCTCCATATCCGACGCCATAGCCATCTGTTACGCCATCTTGATAGGCAGTATAACAAGAAACGTCTATCGCATCTGTTTTCTCGTTACCGTTTTGTGCTGTTGCTTTCAGATACACAGTCATCGCATGCGAACTGGCTGTATACTTATCAGATTTAGCTGGGTCTCTTCCAACAAAATTTACTCCTACTGATTGATATCCGACCTGCCGGCCCGCTGAATATCCTGAATTGTATGCACCACTTGCACTGATATACACCGTTTCAGAACTTTCAGCTAAATTTGAAGCGGTTCCTGATATAGTGATGGGAAGGCCAATAATCGGATCGTAGTCACCTTCGTTTGTGCATGCTAACGAAGTAATCGTTACTGAACTCTCTCCAGCATTATAAGCTGCTGTAGCAAAGAACGCGTAGTTCTCAGTCTTTGTTTTTCCATTTGACGCGACAGCTTTAAGCGGAATGATGTATTTGTTATTTTCACTGTCATAGCTTATTGACTCGGACGGGTCTTTGTTCAGGCTTGTAATCGTGACGGAATTCGTAGCTGCCGTGGCGAAAAACGCATAGTTCTCAGTCTTTGTATTTCCATTTGACGCAACGGCTTTAAGCGGAATGATATATTTGTTATTTTCACTGTCATAGCTTATTGACTCTGACGGGTCTTTGTTCAGGCTTGTAATCGTGACGGAATTCGTAGCTGCCGACACACCGTCCTTATATGCTTTAGTGTCGGCAATCCTAAAAGAACCGCCTGATGCAGCGGCAACAGCTCCACCGAGCTTTATTGTGCCATCGCTGTTTGTCGTACAGGAATGACTATGATTGAGATTGAATGACGTCGGGTACGACCCGTTACTGTAAGTCCAGCCAAGAGCGGTAAATGACCCTGTAACACCAGGCATCGATACAGTGAGATCATAATACTCAGTGCTATGGTATTTCAGCTTAGCAGATGTGTTGGTAGAACTCCCTATATTCAAAGTTCCGGTAGTCAGATCAATATTCGTCGCCGATAATTTAGTGGCAATGGTAGTTCCGTTTACGAGATTGGCTATGTCGCCATTAACCGCTGATAACTTATCGACTTTAACCCACCCATCAAGTAAAATCTCTTTGCCAAATAGTTTTATTCCATCAGCTGTAACCTTAAAACCGGCTTCAACATCACCCTGTGAGACCTTGGCCCCGATTTCTTGTCGGGTACCGTACAATATGGAACCTTCCTTGGGATTGGTCTTCGAACCGTTTTCGCCCCAAAGCTCGTTTTTCCATTCGGAAGCGGATTTGGTGTATACCGCTTGCAATATGGTACCATTGGCGGGGTTGTTAACACTTCCGTCTCCGTATAATTGCGCTTTGAAATAATCACGAGAATATGTTGCGGACTTTGTGTATATAGCATCATAAACAGAACCGGTTTTAGGGTTCTCCGCAGTTCCTCCAGTGCCGTACAGCTCTTGATGAAAGCTGTCGACCGATTGGTTAACAGATTCGTCCCTGACTCGCTTATAGAAGCCCAAAGGTGTGGCATTCGGATCATCAGGGTCTATTGGGTTCCCATCTTGATCCACGCCGTAAAGTGTCGCGTACATTTCATCCCTGGTTCCGGCTGCAGTTTCTGTGATTTTTCTCTGATAATCGTAAGTTAATCCGTTCTCTCCGTATATTTTATTATTGAATTCCGTAGTTATGCTTGCTTCGGTTTGAGTTATTTTTGTGTATACATCGGTTTTGGTGTTCCTGACTTCTGATACAACTTTTCCCGCCTCTTGAGAGAAATAGCTGCTCAAGCCGGTCGTATTGTCATGAAACTCAGACTTAATCCCTTCGGCTGAAGTCGTAATATGGCCATAAAGGTCATCCGTCTCCTCGCCAAATGTCGCAGTGATCTCCTGAGCCTTGATGTCAATCGTCTCCGCAGCTATCGCGATGTTCTTCGCCACCACAGCAATGTTCTCTGCATTGACAGCGATATTGAGAGCATTGACAGCGATATTCTCCGCGTTGACGTTGATGTTATTGGAATTGACGTTTACGTCGTTTTGCAGACCGGAGATGGCATTCGCGTTATTGGCAATGCCTCTTGAAGCAGAATGATGGGAGTTCTTATGCTTTTCGCTGATTGGCTCCTTTTTCTTCTCCTTGTCCGGCGGCAAAATAGTGCCTATGGTATAGCTGTTGTTCTCAGGATTGAAAATATCCAGCTCCATGGCAATGCACGCCATTGTGGTGCTCAGCCCATGCGGCGAAGAGACAACCTTGATCTTGTCTCCCAGTTCAAGAGGATCGTCGGATTCTCCAATAAGCTGCAAGTCGATGGCCTTTACAATGAGATTGTTCGGAAATAGCTTGCAGTGAGTTGCCATGTATTTCTGAGCTTTTTCAAGCAGCTTTTCTGATTTTTTGACATTGCTGAATGCGTGATGGTGAACGATATAGCCGTATTTATCAATGGCATCGTCGTTTTCAAGAAACTTGTTGCCATTGTTTGCAGCTGCGATTGTGCAATTTTCTTCCCCAGTAGGAAGAAGAACAGACCAGTATTCATCGGTAGGCGGTTCCTGATCGAGGTCGATCATATTGACGCCAAACTTGATCTGCTGGCTGTTTGCTTCTGTATATGTATCAAGCCAATCGATGTAGGCTTGCCTGTTTTCGTACCTGGTTCGCAGCACACCCCCGTAAACAGATAATAGATCAGAACTGATTGTGCTGCTGGTATCCTGATAGGATGTTCTTTCGAAATATTCCGTTTTGTTGCGGTCAGTCACATTTACGGTCCCGACAGTGAACTTCCTGTGCTGTTCACTGGCACATTGACCGTTGTGCACGTTGATGCATTGCCTGAAGTATTCCTCAGGTGTCATCTTAATGAGATCCTTATTTGCGGTATATGGCTCACCACCGGCATGTGAATACACGGTTTCATTCTTCTGCTTCTTGGTAGAGCCAACCGTTGATGTATTGCTTTTCTTATTTGGAGATAGAATGCTGTCCCCGAGAAAAGCGAGATCGCCTTCACAGCTTATCGTTCGCTGCTTGTAAATGTCTGTCTTGATGTCGGACACTCGCCCGCGAAAGATGCACTTGTCGTCCCTTGTAAGATACACAAGGGTTTTCTTTTTTTCAAAGGAGTCGTACAGGTCATGCCCTGGCAGTATGATGAACTCAAAACTATCTGCCTTGTTGGTCTCCTTTTTAAGTTTAGGGGAGAGTATGAAATCCCCATATCCAGTAAGTGTTGTCGAATGATCTGATCTGAAAACCAGATTCGAGGCACTGTCTGAAATGCCATTGATGTAAATCTTGAATACGGTCATGCATACACCTCCCCCTATACTTCCATTTTGATTTAGTTATACAGCTTTTCAAGAGTTGATGAATTTATTCTGTAAGGCTCCAAATCATAGCTTATGGTTATCTTTGAATATTTTGGGTCTGGCGTAAGGGCCACCTTTAATCGGCCTGCATAGGAATAGCCCGGGTCATCCTCGAGGACGACTGACCGTACTTTACCGTTACAGTATTGCGCGATGGTATGGTACGCGGCTTCAGAGCTGGACCAATTGGTAGCGTTTGTGATAAAGCGCTTGTCTGAATAGAGATAATATGGATTCGCAATGTAAAACTCCCACGATCCTTTTCTGTTTCCGTACACCGGAGAGCTCGTCAAAAGTGAAGTCAAATCGATAACGCCGTCTCTTCCCGGTATCTCTACTGTTTTCACTTTAACTTCGGGCAATGTCACAAACGGCCTGGAAGTTGGAATGAGGTGCCAATCTGTCCAAGTATTTTTTTCACCTATGGTTATCGAGTGGTACACACGTCATTCCTCCTTTCAGGCGCGATTTGATAAATTGCCAAGCGCTCTGTCAATGGCCGGAGCGATCTGTCCGACAAGAGCGTTGGTATTCATGACGACTCTCAAATTTGACATGATTGAAACGGTCTGCGTTTCAAGTGAAACGATCCTTTCGCCCAAATCCTGTATCGCTGAAATGATCTCCGGCGAGTGATCCGGTATGTCCAGTGTCCCCGCTTGAATGATTGTAGACCCGTTTCCGGAAGCGACGTTGGCCGCGAGGTTTGCTCCAACACCGATAGAACCGCCGTTAAGATTGTTCTGTATGTAATTTGCTGCATCATCGACATTTGTTAAATCTACGACCGGAGTAATGACGGGGTTGTCAGCTCCTCCGAATAATCCGTTAAAAGCTTGGGAAATCCCGTCTTTTATTTTTCCGCCAAGATCCTCAGAAGAACTTTGCATCATTCCATTTAGCAAATTTGTAATACCGTTTCCGGCCGTTTCACCAAACTTTTCACTTACCATCGATGAAACGCCATCTACGGCCTGCTCTATGATGTTTTGACTTCCAGTTACATTGTCAGCTATTGTTTCACCAACATTGACATTGCCGGCCATATTTCCAAACGAATCGCTTATTGTTGAAGTGATATTACCTACAGCTTGCTCAATGGCATCTTTATTTCCGGTAATGCCATCGGCTAAAAGATCGATCATATCTCCGCCGTATGTGTCTGCATCTGCCAAAGGTCCGACTTCAGGTTTAGAGAAATGAAGATATGACCATATGACGCGGGCAATGGCGGCGGCCGCGTTCTCCGCAGTCTCAATATTATTCTGCATACCAGTCGCAAAATTGGTGACCAGATCAGAGCCCCATGTCGTGGCCGGAGTTACTGTATTTTCTATGATCGTAGTTTGAATAACCTGCAGTGCAGCGCCAAGAGCTTCAGTCACTTCCGTATCATTCAGTATGGCATTTGCGAAAGCGTCGAACATGAGCGCCATATTCTCGCCGGCATTTTTGAAGTTCCACTCGGGATCTCCATTTTGAACGATCTCTTGCAATGAGACGATCTTGCTGAGCAGGTCTATTGCTGATACAAACTTGGTGTCGTCGAAGTCAAAAGCTTCAATGTTCGCTTTAAAGGTGTTCAGGCTATTGCCGAAATTCGCAAGACCCGTGCCAAGATTGCTGAGACTGGCTGAACCCTCAAAACCTTCTTTGAAGCCACCTTCACGTTGCAGTATGCTCTGCGCCTCGGCAAGCCCTTTGATCGGCTCGATCGCTTTCTTCAGCAGTTCGAAATCAGCGTCTTTCAGTTTTTTTATGCCTTCCGCGTCAGTGGCGAACGACACCAATGATTTGCCCAATCCGACGAGATTGGCTCCCAGCTTGTCCAGTCCGGCAGTTCCTGAAACGATGGATTTCAGGCCGCCATAACTTTGGAGCACACTCTGAGCAGCGGCAAGTCCTCTGACTGCGGCGGTCGAGGCATCTACATTCTTGAAGTCAGCACCTGCGACTTTATTCGCATAGTTCGCCATGCCAGTACCAAGATCGGCCATATTTGCAGCAAATTCGCCAAGCTTCTGTTCACCGGCCAACATCTGCCATAGACCGCCTGTGGTCGGAAGACGACTTGCAAGTGTTGCTACAGCGTCCAAGACAACATTGGCCATAAGAACCTTTCCAGGATTCAAACCGGCTATATTATCGCTGTATGACGCCAAAGCTCTTCCGAGTGCGGCAACGTCCAACCCAAACTCGCTGATGCTTTTACGTTTACCGTTTAGCACGTTGTAATCCACATCAGTCATGGGATTGATGTAGTCATCAATATCTTTAACCTTGTCAAGAATTTTGTTTGCAGTTGTAACATCGTCTTCTTTTATGTTACTTATGTCGGTTCCATATTGACTCAACGCTGTTCCGAGATTCTCTATCCCGATCGCGAAGTTATTAAGATCGTTTTCCCCGCCGGTAGCATAGCTTTGAATCTTTTTTATTGTTTCATCACTAAGCGTCAAATCAGCGAGATTACCAAATGCCTCATTCGCTTTGTTAATGTCGAAATTGCCATTCTCGTCGGTTGGTGTTTCGCCGTTCATCTTGGCAAGGTCACCATAATACAACGCTAAAGCACCACCAAGATTTGTCAGCACTTCTTTCGCATCGTCTATGCCTTGGATAGCGTTGATGCCATCGACAGTCTCTTTTATATCAACTGGCAATTGCTTGATAGCTGTTCCTGTGTCAACCGTGATGCCACTAATAGATCGCTGGAAAAGTCCAAGCGCTTCTCCAAACAGCCACACATTAGCAGCAGCGGTTACGCCTTCTCCAATCACACTTGAATTGGCAACAAGATTGACGATTGCGGGAATTATGGTGTTTGTCAGCACATTCATTGCTTGCTGAATTTTCGTGCCGTCGACATTTTGAATGTCATCGCTGAACCCAGACAATCGCCAGCCGACAAGTCGCATTGCAGTTGTCAGCTTCTCAACAGCATCTGCCGCGAATGTCGCTACAAGGTCCACGCCGACGCCGATTGCACCCATGATGAGCACGATACCGGCTGCGGCCTTAGCAAGCCCGGACAGACCTATCTTTGAGAATATTGCGACAGTCCCGACCATGGCAGTCACAGCTTCAGCGATACCGACCAGGAATTGCTCAATAATCCCGGGGTCGACACCGGCGACCTTCGGAATCGCTTCCGCAAGTGTCTTTACGATTGTGTCGAGGAACCATCCCATCGCGAGGATTGGCGCAGCGGACATGAGTGATACCTTCCAGTCCATCTCACCGCTGAATTTCGCCAGCAATATTGAGATAGCGCCTATTGTACCAAGCATGACCTCGACAACTCCGAAAGCCCATCCCCAATTATCCGGATATTGCTTTATGAGATTCGCGACATTGCCTATCGCCCGAATGATGGTGTCCAGAGACATGCACATTGCCAGTATGGTCGATGCCACACCGTTAGAGCCTTCACCCTCTCCGCCACTTCCATATTTGGACATAAGAACAGCTACTGTTCCAAGAGCTGCAAGCATTCCGACGACCACGATCAAAGCTTGAATAACACTTCCCTCATGGCCTTTGTTATTTCTCAAAACCTCGGTCATCTTGTCGACGGCTTTGACAACTAAATACACACCAGCGCACATAGCCAGAATAGTTTTTGCCGTTCCTTTTGTTGCGCCAGTGTATTTCTTGCCGAACCTGCTCATCGCCCAGGCCGCGACGCCAAGTGCAACGATGATCCCGCCGACGAGCAACAAAGGCTTTGTCAAATCACCTGCGGTATTGACAACCGCTGCGGCAAGTCCTATTGCGACGACGACTGCGACAATGCTCAGCGCCATATTCAGTACGCCTTCACCGATGTCCTTTGTTTTAGGAGCCCATTTGTTCATGGCAAATAAAGCTCCGCCTACGACGGCCAACGCCGCTGCCATGAGACCGATACCTATGACTGCTTCCTTAGCGGGAATAAATGCCAGACCGGCAATCGCAGCGGTAACGATGGCTATCGTTGTGGCAATGCTGCGAAGTTTGTCAGCAAAGCCGTCTTTCTCGTCCTTGTCAATGGCACCGGTGAGAATGCCAAATGATTCGCTGAAGCTCTTCAGAGACTTTGCGAATGTCATCATGATGTACATTCCAAGAGCCGTCTTCGCGGTGTCCCAGATAGTACCGAGATTGACGTTCTTGAATATGCCGATGACAAATTCACCGATCCCCTTCAAAGCGCCGACGACGTGCGAAAGCAGCTTATTCGGGTCCATGACAAAGTCTTTTATCTCACTGAATTTTCCTTTAATCCAGTCTATGACAGGATTGAACGCCTTCAAACGTTCCAGCAGCTTTTGAGGCAGTCCCTGTATACCGGACGTATCAACGGAGAAGAATCCGCCGATCATTTCCCCCAGCTTCTGTCCGAACTCTTTTAAATTCGGAATCAGATTGCTGAAAAATCCGCCGACAGCCGTTTTAGCTTCTCCGGCAGCGCCCTTTACACCGCTGAATACGTTCTTGATCTTCTCAAAGAACTCGAGGATTTTGACGACATTTCCGTCCTTATTCCTCGTCATGGAAAGGAAACCCAACGCCTTTGATGGATCGCCAAAATCCTTTAAAAGACCGAAAGCTTTCTTGACAGATGTGACAAGGCTCTTTATTTTGACTATGAAGTCGGTAATGACTTTTCGAGCTTTCAGCAATGCCGGAACAAACTTCTGTCCGATTGGATTGAGCTTCATGGCCGTCATAAAAGCCGTCCAGATATCATTGAAGCTCTCGAACTGCCCTACCTTTCCGGTTATGGACTGCAGGCTCTCCCAGACAGACTGGAAGAACTCCCGAACCGGTTTGGCCTTCTCGGACAGGGATGTCAGGAAGTTCTGGACAAACGCGCTGTTCTTAACGAAGTTGAAAATTGCAATTCCGCCCTCAACAAATGCCTTGCCCAGCGAGAATATCCCGTATCCTGCCGCAGCCACAATACCAAGCACGACCTGCAGTGCCGTGGCCAAACCGTTCAGGGCATTGGTCAACAGCGAAGTCAGATCAACGTCGGAAAACAGGTTGGTGAAGAACGTGGAAACGGCGGACAGCCCGTTCATGAGCTTGCCTGAAAGCCACGTCCCGATCGTGCTAAAAGCAGTGGAAACCGAGCTTATCAATGCATCAAAGACAGGCTTGACCGCTTTTCCGACGTTCTGGATCTTCTCAAGAATATCGACGATTATCAGACCATACTTCTGTACAGTCGGATTCTCAGAATTGTATTCAAATACTTTTCGTATGCCGTCCAACCCAACACCGGATTTCAGATAACCTATGATCCGATTGATTACGGCGGCTACAGTTTCCAGGAATCCGCCGACCTTTTGCAGAGCGCCGGCAACCGGAGCGAGCACGGAATTGAACCCTCCAACGGCGTCTTCTCCAGACAGAGCTGCAGATGTCAGCTCGACAACGTAGGATATGACGTTTCCGATGACCGAAGCAATACTCAAAAGTCCGGATGCAACTGGAGTTATGGCATTGAACAGCTGCCCTACAATATTAAGCCCAAGACCAATGACACTCAGTCCAGCCTTGCCTATGGAAAACACACCCTGAAGCGCCTTGGAAAGCAGCTCGACGCCCTTTCCCATGTGCTGAATCTCTTCAGTGTCTTCCTGGGTCTCAGTTACGATCTTTTTCCTGTCGGGATAAAGCTTTTGAGAAAGTGCGGCATGCGTCTGTTGATCATAGATACCAGTCACTTTAAGCCCGATGCTTTTCTGAAACGCTTTTATTGCTGCCTCAGTCTCAGGTCCGAATATACCATCGGCACCGTATTTATCGAGTTTAATAAGAGGATCCTTCAACGCGATGAGACGCTTTTGAAGTTTTTCTATCTCTTTACTTGCATTCGAATCTGACATTCCCTTAGCCATATCGCCTGCAAATTTTGGAATTACAGCGACGGCTTTTCGCACTTCTTTGGTTGTTTTAGTCTCGGTCCAGACACCAAAGAACTCTTTAATCTTGCCAGTATAGTCAGCAAAAGCCTTGGAAGCTTCGATCAAGCCGCTGGAGTCAAGCACACCGAACACCTGCTTGAATCCTGCTTTGGCAGCCTCAACGATACCGTTGAATACGGCCCAGGAATTAGACAGACCCTCGATCACCTTCTGATAACCGGATATACCGTCTTTTCCACCATCGTGCCAGCCCTTGAGAATCTCGTTTCGAGTAGTGTAGATTTGCTCGGCAAATCCAATCAATGCGTCAGATATGCGGGTAAACAAATCTCCGGCTTCCTCAAGGTTGCCAAACAAGTACCCAAAGCTGGTCATCCAGCCAGTTGAAATGGCATCTTTTACGGCGTCAAGTGCCTGAGTAAGGGTGATGGCTATTTTTGCAGCTTCAAAACCCTTCTTGCCAACTTCACTTTCACGATCTGCGTATTTCTCGAATACCTTGATCATAACGTTACTGGTGAACCAACCAGAAGAAAGAGTGTCTGCAAATGACTTGTAATCCACTTGCACTTTTTTCATTTTTTTGCCAGAGCCCTTTACAATGTAACCGACATCGTCAGTTACCTTTCCAAGAGTTCCCATTTCTATAGCAGTCTTAATAATCTCTTCTTTAAATTCCTTGGTATCCAGATTCTGATTCTGAATACTTCTCCAATCCATCAGTTTAACCGATCCAGCTGCCAAAGCCTGAGAGAAGTTGTACATGGCAATATTGGCCTGCGAAATTTCTCCACCTGCAGATGCCGTTTCGTTGGCAATACCCTCCATGACCCTCTCAGCCGTTTTAAGGCCGACACCAGCTGAAACGAATTTGCCAATGCTGTTGGCCATCGTCGAAAAGTCATAACTGGTGAGATCGGTATATTCATTCAGCTTGGCAAGTACGGCTTCTATCTCTTCAATGGATTTGTCCGGCATGGCCGACTGAATCATCTGTATGGACTTGTTTTTCTGCTCATATTTGCCCATGCCGACCTGGGGCATGGAAGTAATGGCACTGGTAACTTTATGTACCTGATCCAGTGCGAAGCTTGAAATACGGCGGAAGGCTTCCTGCCCGAGATTCCCGACCAGCGTGAATCGGTTTGCGATATCGTCAATGCCCTTTGCGATGCCGGAGATGTCAAAGCTGCTGGCAATCTTTTCAAGATTGGACAGGCTCTCTGCAGACTTATCCAAATCCAGCGCCTTTTTCAACTCTTCCAAAGAATGAAGGCTTTCCCTCACACCTCGCTCAAATTGCTCATTTTTAAATGTCATTTGAACGACTTTATCGTCTATTGTAGGCATTGCGCGTCACCTCCCACCATACCTTATTTGCGAAAGTATCGAATACCGGTTTCAAGGCCGGGTTGATGTAGTCCACCCCTTGAACATAAGCACCAGTTCCAGTGCCGTGGCCAAGCTGGATCAATATGGCGACATTTGCGCCGTCATTTCGGTTAGAGTTACTCCAGGAAATGGCAAGACCGTTTTTCGTCTCTTCCACGGAATAGCTCCAAGACTCGGCGGTCTTTCCGGTTTTCTTGGGGGTTGCTTCCTGCAGCGCCTTCACACCGGCCTCTCCGATCTGGTGAAACAGCTCAGTGTACTTGCGCTTGATCACATTTTTGAAGAACCCCTCGGTTTTCTTGAAATCGCCCTTCTGTGTGACCTTCATCATGGCAATCCCCCATTTGCTGCCATTTTCTGTTTTCTTGCAGCATTCAGTGCCGCATTTCTCGCGTAGATATCTCTTCGCTTCATCTTCTTCGGCGGGGCACTCTTGACCTCACAGATCTTGATGAGCGTGAGCAGGCGGTTCAGATGCCACTTCTCGCATTCCAGTGGAATATGAAAAGCGATCATCCAATAGTATATGAGCTCCGATGTGACGACCTGCCCGCCACTGGGCTTTCGGTTCCTTTCATTGAACCATGTCGCTGTCATGGAATCGGAAATATAGTCGTTGATCTGCGCGTAGATGTTCGGTGGAATCCACTGAAGCGATTCTGGATCAGCCTCTTTTCCGATGGTCATGCAGCGTATGTAGTCGGCGGATTCCTCTGGGGTTTTGTCCGCCTTATCCAAAAATGGTTTCTTCCATTTTGATTCCCACTTTGATATGGAGATGAGAGAATGCTCCAGAGTCAG
>Ga0326514_10002190_pt1 | contig 12507 bp, 18 predicted proteins | sample 3_2548_0518_D_FD_203653 | JGI IMG/M metagenome (GOLD analysis project Ga0326514, IMG submission 203653) | Bovine rumen microbial communities from UC Davis, California, United States - 3_2548_0518 | ecosystem: Host-associated > Mammals > Digestive system > Stomach > Rumen | place: USA...
CGAAATGTCCGGCTAAGCGCGTGTCGTTGTTGAGCACAACCATGCAGTTATCGATTGTGGGTATTACAGAGCCGTTGCTGCGCCTTGCGAGCATCTTGCCAACATTGCCTCGCACCTTTATATCTTCGGATTTGCCAGCATCATGTGTGCATGCGCTTGCGACGATCTTTTCGACTTCTCCTTGAGACATTGGCGGCTTGCACATAATGGCATTCACGCCCATAACAGACGCGAGGATAATGCTCTCGTCTGCGCTGTAGGCTCTCAAGCTGCATGCGTACTTGTATAGCGTGTCGTTGCGCTCTCCGGGTTTGATTGTCTCAGGCAGCTCGAATTTCTGAATGCCGCCCGTCTTGCCTTTTTGGACGTGAGCGAGAAACGCATATACATTGTCATCAGCGTTTGGTATGGCGTAATCGGCAATATCGAAGTCCCATTCGTAATCGCCGTTTTCAAGCAAACTTCCAGCACCAACGACATAGCCACCGTTTCCGCGTATGTCCACGCCTAGCTCGGCATTGGTCGAACAGCTAATGGGCCTGTCTGCGTAGAAATACAGATGCATGCCGCCCCGTGGCGTGGTCACTATCGGTCCCTCTGGAAATGCGCCGTGGCTTGATTCCCATGCCCTCACGGTCGCTATGCCATCTTCGCCCTTGTCGTTGTCCACGTCGCAGTCAATGACGAACAGATTACCTGCATCTTCGCCCGTGGCTATGCCATAGTTGCAATTTGGGCGTTTGCTCATGAAAGAGCGCAAGCTGTCCACGTCTTGCGTGTGCGAATTGCGCCCACCTTCTACAGCAGGCACTTTTGAATGCTCGGCTAATGGAAAGACCGCAAGGCCGTATGTGTCCACCATCTCAATGGCGGTTTCCAATGGCGCGGTCATACCCTATCGCCTCCTTCCCTTACGTATGCGAATCCATGCCTGTCTATAAACCGCAGGCCGCTCATCGCCTTGTTTCTGATTTCTTGTGCCGAGTACATCTCGGAATATCGGGCTATATGCGCCCAGCTTGCGTCTTGCAGGTAGTGCATGCAGATACAATCCGCGTAAATCGAGCCTTTGAGCTTCGCCAAGCCGCCGCGCCCGTGCTCCCCATAGAGAATGGACGTGGCGGCATCCAGCATCTTTTCCAGCTCGGCTCTGCGCTCTGCCACGATCTGCTCGTAGTCCATGGCGGCATCAATCCGCGCCATGGGGTCACTTGAGCCGCCGTGCGCCTCGTCGTACTTGATCGCGCCGATGGACGTATCAGACAGCTCGGCATACCGAGCCTCAACGCGCTCGAACTTGCGCACCTGCGCTCTAACGCCCTCGAAATACTCCCTCGCGCTAATCGTCATACGGCACCCCCAACAAGTCGCATATGCGCTTTGCGCTTTCCTGCGGCGAGCAGAATTCGAAGCGGCACCCGTAGCGGCTCTCGATGGTGGACATGGCCTTGGCAAGCCTTGCGCCCTGGATGGGCTTCATCTTGCCGCTCTTGGCGCACTTGCCGCGTGGGTCTAACGGCTTGCATCCGCCCGTCTTGCCCGAAATGGCTCGCTTACCACAGTGGACGCACATGCCGTTCGTCCATCGCAGCACGTCGCTCACGCGCTCGTATCCCAGCTCGTTTTCCACGAGCACCACGAGCTTGTACCCAGCGTTAGCGGCTCGTCTGCATTCCGAGATGAACCGCTTATGCTGCTTGCCGTTGATGTTCTGCGCGATTTCGTCCACGTTGCGCTTGGTGTCCACGCAGACGTTTGACGTTTTCGTGCAGTAATCGCCTGCCGGGGCTATCGCGGTGTCGATTTCGTGCGTCTTCGCGGTGAGGGACGCACGCACGACCTTAACGCCGTGCGCCGCCCACCATTCGTGCTTTAGCTCATGTTTGCCGCGTTTGTTTCTTGTATCTTCATAGAGAATCATAAGAATGGAATTTCATCTTCGTTGTACGCGCCGCCGCTGGTGGACGATTGGGGCGCGGGGTTCGCGTCTTTTTGCGCCGCCTGATAATCCGCCCACTTTACCTTGCGCCCATCCTCGGTCTCGACCGTGATGCGCGGCTTGTCATCTGCGGTCACGAAGCGATCAGGCCGCACGTTCACGTTCGTATAGCCGCGGTCATTCGTGCGCACCTGTCCGTTCCATGCGACGAGCACCTTCTTGCCGATGAACAGCGTCCACTTGTCGGCCTCGAAAGCCGCACGCGGGTCAAATCCCGTGTTCGCCTCTTCGATAGCCTTGAACGTATGCTTGAGCATGCCCAGCGCACGCTCAGACCAGCTCATGAAGAGCGAGTGGGCATACGGCTTGTCTTGGTAGAAGTCGCGACTGAACTCTCCTGCGAAATCACCCTCTGCAACGTCCACCTGGACGCGCACGCATTGGCGCTCTGCCGATTTCTGCAAGCCGTTGCGCGTTTCCCATTCGGTATCAATCGCGGTGATGATGCATTCGTACACGCCCGGCACCATGCGCTTGAATTCTCCAGCGGTGGATTCCTGCGCGTTGTTAAAGTTGTCATCGAGTTTAGGCATTTGCGGTTCCCTTCTTGTTGGTTGATTTCTTCAAAGGCTCTAAAGCCCAGTAGTCTCTGATTGCCGTGTCCACGGCTTTTAGATCGTTGTCGATTTCGTCTTGCTCGAACATTTCAGGAGGAGTCTTGACGGTCGAGCCGCCATCGTTCTTCGTCGTGAAGTAATGGCGCTCCTTGTTTCCGATGCACATGAGCACGACGCTGAACAGTCCCTCTAGCGTGTAGTGGTTATCAATCAGCTTGCCCAGTGTTTTTGCCTTGAGCTTGCCGTCATCGCCCACCTCTGTATGCATCAGGAAGTAAACGACGGTGGACTCTGGCATCTCGTACACGCTGCGCACAAGGCCGATGAAGCCATACCCGATTGAATTCCACTTGTCATAGCCGCCGAGGTTCGTGTCCATTTCCTCGAAGCTCATCAGGTACTGCGCGTCATCGATGATGTAGGCGTTGCGCGTGCCTGTTGACAATGCTTCGCGCACGGCCTGAGAATTCTGCAAGCGTGCGTACTTGAGAGTGGACTTAAACGGCAGCGGCTTGCCAACGACGTTAATCAGGCCGATTTCGTCATTCTCGAAGTTGCGCAAGCTGGACGATTTGCCGCTACCAGATGCGCCAATGATTAAGACTGGAGTACCGATAAGTCATCACCCTTTCATGTTTCCAAAAGTCCTGCAACGACGCTAGGCAACTCATTGCCCATCGCCTGCGCAACCTTTTGCACGTCAACCTTGAGCGTGGTTCCCGTGGCGTGCTCTGGTATCACGACGTGATTAATCTCGTATCCATCGGGCAACTCGCCTGCCGTATCAAGCGCGAATTGCGCCAGCTTCGCAGCCTGATTGAGCGCGAACAGCGTGCAGATTTCGGGATTCTCACCCGCCCACTTCACGAAAGCATCGTGGTCTGTCTCGCTCATCACGCGCTCCGTCTTCGGCTTCGAGACGCGCACCGAATAAGTACCGACCTTTTGACCGTTTACGCGCAAATCGCGGCTCTTGATGCCGTCCAGCTCGTATGCCTTGAGCATTTCCTCATCGACCTGCGCACGAACCGAATCTGGGTTCTTCGTGCTCACCGCATCCCCGACCACCTTGAAGATGGCCTGCGCGAGCGTGAGCTTTTCGATGGTAGTTAGCTCATTCATCCGCGCCACCGCCCAGCTCGTCATAGCCAGTGGACGCATCGAACGGCACAACGTCTACGATGCCCTCGACCGTCTCAGCGAACTCCTCGGCCTTTTTCTTTGAGACGAACGCATACTTGTTACATAACGCGCACGTTACGACATAAATTACTTTCATATTTCTTCTCCTTAGAATCCGAAAATCGGGCAGATAGTCAGCCACGCGATAAGAATCGAGACGAGAATCCAGATGGCCTTGAATGCGAAGTAGCAGACGGTGCTGATGAGGTCGTGTTCCTGCCCCTGGTAGTAGTCATCTGGCAGCGTCCAAATCGAGTACCATGCCCTGACGGGCAGCATGAGAATGTCCATGATGCTCACCTCGCTACTCCGTTTCGTGGATTGATACGACCGTGATGCCGCACGCCTCTGCCACGATCTTCTCGACCTCGGCACCGCGCGAGTTTTCCCATCCGTCCACCTGCACGAGGTAGTCATAAAACGGTGAGTCTGGGGACTTGTCCCAGTCGGTCATGATTAGCTCGCCGATGCAATACCGCATGGCCTGCTCGTGGGTCTTGCCGAAAAGCACCTGACTCGACGGGTTGAAGATGCTCTTCGCTCCGCACCGACTGAGCCAGTATTCGGCTTTTCCGAAAGTTTTGTATAGCTCGGCTGTTGTCTGTCCGGTGATTGCGCCGCTCAGATAGCAGTTGCAGCCATCGACGCTGTAGCTAGGCATTGCACACCTCCATTGCTCGTGCGAATCCACCGTCTGCATACTTGCCCTGCGAGTGGAGGTAATCGGGAAGTTCGCTCGTCCAGATTCGGTACTCGCGCTTGCCAGCGAAGTAACCAGGTGGACGCAATGAATCGTCCTTCATTTTTGCGAGCTGGTAGATTTTGCGTCTGTCGATTTTGAGCAGCGACGCAAGCTCGCTAACTGAAATGTTGTCGGTGAATTCAGCGCACGTTATAATTGTGTCTGACATTGATTGATACTCCTTTCTTTGTCGTTGACCTCGCAAGTCGCAGTTGCGGGGTCTCTTTCTTTCTCCCACGACCTTTTGAGCACGCTCATCGCTCTAACTAGGCTCTTGTGCTTTCCATTCCGCCGTGGGTATGCTGTTTTCAATGTGCTGTGAGTCCCGTCGTGGGATTCGGTAGTGCTAGATGCGCGTGTCGCGGAAGTAATCAGATGGCATATTCAAAAATTCGCAGATAGCCAGGTATTCCTCTGCGTATAACTTTGTTTTGCCTTTCAATTTGTTATTCAGGCTCGGAGCGGAAATACCTACTGCCTCTGCGATAGCCGTTTGCTTGATGCCCTTTTCCTTGACATACCTAGCGACGTTTTCTGAAATCATCAGCCCTCCCTTCACTTCACAGAACGTGAATCAGACACCATTGATAATACACGTTTTGTGAACGATTGCAAGAAAAACTTGAAAATTAATTCACAAGACGTTAATTTGTTTATGCACTCAGGGAGGTGGTTTGAAATGGATAAGAAAAGAAGGATTGCATACGCTCTAGTCCAGCTTATGGACGAGCACGATACCCAAGGCAAGGAACTTGCAAAGTATCTTGGGGTGAAACCATCTGCTATCTCGAACTACCGAAACGGGACGCGATCAATAGATATAGATACTCTCGATAATATTTGCGAGTATTACCATATCTCGGTTTCTGAATTGCTCGATGAGGGTAAGAGCGACGTAATTAAGCTCACCGACGATGAGCGCGACCTTATCAAGTCGTATCGCAAGCTCGACTACACAAGCCGCCTCGCCGTTAAACAGCTCGCGGCTACTCTCTCGCCCGAAACTGCATCTGATACGAGGGAGGGGATAGCATGAGAAGCGAACTCGGCTCCATCACCAAATCGAAGTCCGGCGCGTGGGTATGCCGCGTCACGGTGGGCTATGACTCCAACGGCAAGCAGGTCACCAAATCGAAGTCCGTGCGCGGCACCAAGAAAGATGCGCGCAAGGTGCTGAACGCGATGCTTGCGAAATACAACCTCATCGAGCCTGATGCCGTGGGCATGACGCTTGCGGAGTTTATAGACAGCCTCTACCTACCATGGCATGACGCGCAGTACCCCCGTCCCGATTCCATGGCGAAACTGCACCGCACGCTCGAATACGTGAAAGACGATCTCGGCGCAATCGAACTCTCGAAGCTCGACCGCCGCCGCTGCGAGATATACGCCACGACCGCGCCAACGTGGAAGCTCGACAAGCTGCGTGCGGTCTTGCGCAAGGCGGCTCAATGGGAGTATATCGCCAAAAACCCCATGGACGGCATTTCAAAGCCTGAAACGCGACCAGAGCGCAGAAGAATCACCACGGAGCAGCTTGCAGACATTCTCTACGCATTCGAGGGAGACAGCCTTGAGCCTGTGGTTATCCTCATGGCCTCATGCGGTCTCAGGAAGTCAGAAGCACTCGCGGTCAACTGGGAAGATATAGAGTGGACAACTGGCAGGCTGGTAATCTCCAAAGGATGGCATTACGACGGCTCTAGAGGCTGGATGGAGCCGCCAAAGAACGCGAACAGTAATGGAGTAGTTTACATACCCAAAAGCGCGTTAAATCGGCTCTCAGAGCTTCGTGAGGGGAGATTCGGCGCTCTGGTGCTCGCCCCTCGCACTGGTGGACGAATATCGCCCAATTCAGCATCGTTCAAATGGCGCAAAATCGCACGCCCGATTCTGGGAGATGACTATATCCCGCTGGAAAATCTCAGACACACGCACGGCTCGATACTCTTCGATGAGGGAGTGAGCATCGACCTCATAGCCAAACGCCTTAGAAACACGCCGAGAATCGCTCTCAGGCATTACGTGCGCGAATCGGAAGAGACGAGAAAGCAGCTTGCAGACGCATACGATGACGCAATGAGCCAGTAATTTATGCAATTTTATGCAATCTGAAATGGCATTCCCCACGGTGAACGCGGTTTTCACACTTCGGGCACCAAGATTGCTTTTTGCCGCATATCTCGTTGTAGTGTTGTTTTACCTTGCGCATTGTTGCGTAAAAGTGCGTAAAAGTGCATAGATTTGCGCGAATTTATGCAAAGTTATGCAATGAGTTATGCAAACTTCAAACGGTGAAGTAATCAGGGCATAAAAAAGAGCGGCACCGAGCACATTGCCCGATGCCGCCTTGCGCCTAACCGCGCATGAGTTCGTTGTATGGAAGAGAATGCGTTTTGCCCCAGAAAGGAAGGAGGAAAAGGAGGCCCATGCGCGGGAGTGGCCTACATATGCGGCTGCTCTGGTGCGCCGTGCCTTACAGCGTCCATGAAGCGATGCGCCCACGGTGCCTCTTCTGTCCCCAGCGTGAAGCAGGGGATTTCGCGACCGTAGCATTCGCGGTATACGGTTTTGATAGCTTCCATCTCGTCGGGATTGTCTAGCGCGTGGAGATTCGTTCCGTCGTACCAGACCATGTAACCTTCGCCGTCAGGCTGGAATAAGCATTGCATGTCATCATCCTCGATTCTCTCTTGTGGTTGCTGTCCACCGTCGTATTTCGGCCTGCCATAGCCGCGAATGTACCCACCTTCGTAGCGCACGCGCTCCATGACCGCGCCGCCGTTGTCATCGCTTGAAGTGGACGTATTGCCCTCGATTGTGATTGCGCCGCCTGGGATGGCTTCCTTCACGATGCCGATGTGTGAAGCGATGGGGGAGCCGAAGAACACCACATCCCCCGGTTGTGCTCCGCTGTCCACCCATAGCCCGTTGTCGCGGAACCATCGCTCATGGTATGGACAGTATGCGAAACGACCGCCGATGAGCGATGATGCATCGGCTTGGGCGAATACCCAGCTCACAAAACAATCGCACCATGGTTGGCCTTGCATACTTGGGTCATACCAATCCCAGTATTTGACGATGTTGCTGTCAGGCGGGTTTTCGCTATATCCGATTTGAGACGCGGCAATATTGATGACTTCCTGCGCCGTTGTCATTCGCGCTCACCGTCCACCTCTGGCAGACCAGCCAAGCTCGTCAGCAGCGACACAATGCCCGCAAGACAGCTCGCGCTGCCCACGAGTACCCAGTTCACGTCGCCCATCGCGGCAGACGTGCCGATTGTGGCAACTGCCGTCTGCGCCACCGTCTTGATCGCGCGGATGCCAGCGGCCTTACCCCATGCTTTCCAGTCTTTCATGATTACTCTCCTTGTGCCGTCGTTACTATCTTCACGTGCTCCATCACTCGGTTGTACATGACCGTCCCCGTCCCGTTGCCGCCCGCGTTGTGATACGCCTGATAGCAGGATTCGAGATGGCTCAGCTCCTCGGTCGTGATGGGGTGCCCCTGCTCGACAACGATGCGGAAGTAGCGGATGATCTCCGCCCTCTGCATCGAGCGCTCGAAGTCCCTCGAAGCGTCGTTCGCGAGCTTCTGCCTGTGGGCGAAGCGCACGAGGAACGCCCACATGCCGCCAATCATGGCGGTCAGGAACGCTGTCACGCACACTTCAAGCATCGATATTGCGAATGGTTCCATGAATCACCTCCTAGTCGTTACGATGGTGCCTAGATATGGCGTTATATCCACTTATTACCTCCTTGCAGTTGTGCTGTAGCACTCAATAGTCTTGTCTTGCATCGCTATAGGAATGGGATACGGATTACAAAACGGTCTAAGAACGCCTGACGGCGATTATCTCGACGGTAACACTCGTACTGCTGATTGGGCTAAGATTCACGTCAAAAATCGTCAAATAGCCGCCGTCACCACGCCATAGCGCGAAACCAGTTGTTGATGTGGCGCGTGCTTGGAGAATGACGTAATCCCTGAAATCTATGCCGAAGTTGCTTATGCCGAAAGCGCCCGTTGCCGTTGTTGTCGCTGTTGCCGTCAGCGTCTGTGATACGGATTCCCGGAGCGATGCCAGGGAACCGACGGAATCCGAGACGGAACTGCCCGAAATCGCGCCAGTGGCGGCGATGGAGGCGGGGGTGAGGGCCTGGTTGTTGAGGAAAGCGATGATGTCGGCACTCGTCGCAGGAGTTGCCGCCGTAACGTGTCCTTCGGAGTTGGTAGTTATCTTGTACAGGTCTTCCGAAAACGCCGCGCCCTTGTTCGTCACTGCATGCGCATATGCCGCTGCGCCACGATCTCCACGATAAGCAGTGGACGATGTTTCGCCAAGCGCGAGCGATGCCGAGATTTCCGTGTACGCGCTGCCTGTCCACCTGTACGTGAGGTTGGTATCAGTCGCAACGTAAATCTTGCCGCTTTCGCCTGTGGAGGGGAATGCTGAAACATTCGAGTATTCCAGCACGTCATCTACGTATGAGGGAAGCTGACTTGACAGCACAAGGCCGTTTGAATCAAGTTCGGCTACACCAGATGCGGCACCTTTCTCGCTTGCTGGGATTGCGCCTGCATCTTCAATATCCACGCTCAGCACTTCGCCAGTCATGTCGAGACCGCTTCCGAGCTTCGCGCCGCCTCTCATAGTTGCGGACATTACTGGCACGTCATAATCCACGATAGCCTCTGCCGCTGCTACCGCTTCGTCCACTGCTTCCTGCGATTCTTCTAGGAACTGCTCGATAAGGCTCTTGTACCCAGGCAGAATTTCGGTGTTGTCGTCGGCAGACGGAAGCACGATTATCATCATGCGATTGGTTGAGGTGGTCACATCGTCATCGATCACCTGCACGTATGCAATCTCCGTCTTTCCAGACACGCCGCCTGCATACTCTTCGTCAATCGTGAAGGTCGCGACATTGCCGTCTACGGTGCCGTCCACGGTATAGTAGTTCAGGTTGTTCGGCGCTTTCATGGAGAATCGCACGTCCATGCCCGTCAAATCGAGCTGTTCGCCGTTGTCGTACATCTTGACGTTGAGCACCGTGCCGTTATGGTCGCCTTGCCCGATGTAGAGCACGGGTGCTACCGCCGGTTGCTTCGACACGTCAAGCTCGACTGTGTTCTCGTTCATTGATTGCCCCCTTCGAGCACTTCGACGGAGATGCGTTGCGTGGACAGACGCGCATCATCCGTTTCGATTACCACGTATGCAAATCCGCTGCCGCTCTCCATATCGCCGTCAAGCTCGAACGTCGCATTGCTGCCGTCCACGGTTCCGCTGAGCACGTGCTTAGAGTCCACGCGCATTTCGAGCGAGACGGTGAAGCCGTCTAGGTCGAGCGGTTCGCCGTGATCTAGCACAAGCACGTGGAGAATCGGCCTTGAATTGTCATGCTGCCCGATTCTGAGCGTTGGGATGCTCACAGGCTCCTTCGACACATCGAGCTGGATAGTGCGCTCGTTCATGCGCTCGCCTCCATTTCTCCAATGCGGCTCTCAAGCTGCTCTATGCGCTTCTCAAGCTGCTGGGCGTATGCGGTAAGCGGTGCGATGAGAGCCGAGTAATCGAGCGTGAGCGGGTCAAAATCAAGCGATTCGTCCGTATGGTGAGCTTCGACTGTGCATGTATTCCAACTGTCTGGCTCGGCTTCCTGCACGTCCTGTGCGTAGAAGCCAACGTGCCGTTCGCTGTCCTTCGTGTAAAGAGCGGGTTTCAGCTTTCGGATGAATTGCGCCGCGTCCTCGCCGAGATATGAATGATGCTCTTTGAGCCTGCGGTCGGAATTCTGGGTAAGCGTTCCTTTTATCCAGAGATTTCCACCAGTAGTGAGGTAGAGAACGTCAGCCCTCGAATTGCTGGCTCCATACCCGTAGGAAACAAGATGAGATGTGTTGCTAATGTTATACATGCCACCGGCATGCGAAGAATTACCACTCGCTATTGTCCCGTGTCCTTCGGCATGCGAATTTGACCCACTTGCAGTTGTAGTATTTCCCTCGGCGTGGGCAGCATTGCTTGTCGCGCTTGTATATGCGCCCTCGGTGTGCGAAAAATCACCTGTTGCGCTTGTATGGAACCCTTCGGCATGCGAGTACCCATAGTAATCCTTTCCAGCTGTTGTGTACGACCCCTCAGCATGCGAACCAAGGCCACTTGCAGTTGTAGAATCTCCTTCGGCATGGGCGTTGTCACCGCTCGCGGTCGTGTTTCCTCCCTCGGCATGCGAACGTGCCCCGCTTGCGGTCGTGGATTCCCCCTCGGCATGCGATGAATATGCAGATGCTATATTGCTGTCACCTTCGACAACGGAATAATTGCCAATACCTTGGCTTGTGTCGCGTATTCCCAAGGTAAAGTATGGCTTTTTGCTTATGCTGCCAGACTTGCTCTTTCCGTCACCATATCCGAAATGCGCTATAAAATTCGTTGCTGAAGAATATATCTCCATACCTTCGTCATCGATAATGGTGTGGATGCTGTTAGTGTCACCTAACTGTACGGTATCGCTGTCTAAGTCTATAAAAGTACCGCCAGAAGACCCTATATACCCTGTTACAATCTGCGCTGCGGTCACCAGCTCGCCAGCGATATGTCCACTCGTAAAAACAGTCTTCCACTCCCACGCGCTCTGAGAGTCGCGCGAATTCGCGATGCGGATGGTGCCGCCTTTTATCTCCGTTACCGCCGACGCTTCCGCGCCAACGAGCGGGTCTGACACGGCAACGTCATACGTGCGTATGCCATGTCCCTCGGTGATGTAGGTATAGCCGCCCGTGGCGTTGATTTCGGTATTGATGCGGTCGAGAAGCCGCGTGAGATAGTCGGCGGTTGAAAGCGTGCCGCCGTTCATCTGCTGTACGGTCTCAGTGAGCACGCCTACCTGCCTGCCGAGCGAGCCGAATGCACCAGACAGACCGCCGTCGAGATAGCCAATGGTGAGCTTCGCAACTTTACCCGCAAGCTCGTCCACTTCCATTGCCGTGACGCGCCCCGATATACGCAAGCCATCGCCGAACTTGCGATCAATGACCTGCACGGTATCACCGAGGGACACGCCCTGCATGTCGACGCCCTCACGCGCGAGTTGCATTACGTCCACGGTATACGTGATTTTCGGCACGGTATAGTCTTCGAGTACGGATTGCGCCCACGCTTTCAGCTCGGCGGGGGTCTCCATGTTACCGTTCTCGATTTCGAGCGTCGGGTACTCCCATCCGCCGTTTCCGTCTGGCAGCTTCGCCAAATCGACCATGGCGGCGTTCTCTAGGTAGTCCTTGCCGCCGTTCACGCTCGAAATATTGATTTTACGACCGTAGCCGCCCGTGTCGGTCTCTTCGCCCTTACCACGTGGGGTGATGCGGCAGTACAACGGGCCATCGGCCACCTTCCGCTTAACGGATTTCAAGTCTGCCCCGAAGTCGAATCGACGCTTTGCGGTCTGCTCGCCAATCTTGTCGTATAGGTCAACCTTGCGAGCGGTCACGAATCCTAGAGTGGACACATCGATAGTTGTGGAAAGCTCGCCGCCCCACGTCTTCACGAGCGTTGATACGGCGTCCCAGCCGTCAGTGTCGTACATCGATGCGCCTGCTTGCGCCATGCGAGTGACAGTACCGCGTGTCCATCGTTCTGTGCCGCTCAGAGCCGCATCAAGAGCCAATGATGCAGTAGTTGGGGAGTCGATGCCTGGCATGCGCGAGACGCGCGTCCCTTGCAAGTCTGGCTGAACGCTCCACGTGCAATAATAAGTGCCTATGGCGCGGTTGCCGTTTGAATGCTCGTGGTCAACGCCGTATACGACGTACTCATGCCAGTACGAGCGGTCATCTTGCAGAAGGACGCGCTGGCCCTGTTCGAGAACGCGCGTAGTGGTTATTTCCAGCGAATGCTCGCCGTTGACCTGCTCGATGCGATCAAGCGCGAAAACATCCGCTTCCGCAAGCTCGAATAGCTGCACGTCCCGCCTGTCGTTTACGATGATTCTGCGCATCTAGTACCACCTCTC
>Ga0326514_10002191_pt1 | contig 12502 bp, 11 predicted proteins | sample 3_2548_0518_D_FD_203653 | JGI IMG/M metagenome (GOLD analysis project Ga0326514, IMG submission 203653) | Bovine rumen microbial communities from UC Davis, California, United States - 3_2548_0518 | ecosystem: Host-associated > Mammals > Digestive system > Stomach > Rumen | place: USA...
TTTTTGGATAGAAATTTTTCATATTCTTTCGGATAATAAAAAATTTTTTGCAGATAATATTAAATATTGCAGAGTATCTGCAAAAATTTTCAGTAAAGGATATGGATTCTATGAAGAAATATTTGACCGTTACTTCACTTTTGCTTGCGGTTTGTGCCTCACTCTCAAGCTGTGGAGCTGATACCGATAACAACGAATATGACGATAATCATATTTATGCAACAGAACCCCACAGAAATGACCGTGATGACAGAAGAGACACTCAGACAGATGCAAACAATATGTATGATGATGAATTAATTGAAACTACTGTCGTAACAAATGAAACAGCCATTGTAACCGACAGAACAGCTTCCGATTACGTTAATGACGCTGTTAACGGTGTTGAAAATGCTGGTGAAGAAATTATTGACGGTGCAGGCAACGCTGTAGGCGAAATTATTGATGGTGCAGGCGATGCCGTTGAAGATGTTGTTGACGGTTTTGATGGTGAACCTGATACAACTTATACCGAAATAACAGTAACAACGCTTGATAATGGCTGAACTTTCAACATTCAACAGTTGAAATGTTGAAAATTGATTCCTGATACTGCATAAAATAAACGGGCGGACATAAGTTCACCCGTTTTTTACATAAAAAAATATTTTCAGACTATATAAGCCACACCGTCAATAGTGTAAAGATAAAGAGAAACAGTTTCATCAAGACGATAGCTGAAAGCATAACTTCCTTCACCATTTATATTGTAAGTACATTCAAGGGTGATATATTTTTCAGAACCCTCATCTATTTTCTGTAGTATATCCTTGTCAATGTCGGAAAGTCTTTCATCAAGCTGACTGAATCTTTCAGGATTGTCAGCTTTTGTTTCAAGGCTTTCAATAATTATGTAGTCAACCTCAAAGCCTTCTCCGAGACTTTTAGTCATGTAATCATGATAGTCATTGAAATAGCTTTCAATATCGGAAAAACCAGTTTCATTTACGGCAAATTCAAGATAAGGCTTATAGAAAACTTCCGTGAACAAATCCTTGTCATTCTGGTTAAGGGAAACAAAATAATCAGAAACCCTGTAAAGTTCGGGATAATTTCCATTTTCATCAGATGAAAAAAATCTCTTGTCAAACTCGACAGGTATTTTTACATTCTCATCATTTTCAGGTAACAGGGCGAGCATTGTAGCACCGTAAGGCATTTGTTCTTCGCTTACACTGACATTATCGGGAATGTCATTGCCCTTATCCACACGGACACCTTGTGTATTTGCGTTTTCCGTACTGCTTTCCGACTTACTGCAAGAAACTGTACTAAAAACCATAACAGCCGTTAAAACCGCTGATAAAATTTTTTTCAGACTTTTCATTTTAGTCCCCCTGTTATCCGAAAGTATAATATTTTCCGTCTTTTTCGGCAAAGACAATCTGAAATTCGCTTATAAGCAGAACTTCCTCATCATCTGCCTGTACTATTATTGAGAAATACAAATCCGTCAGGCTGTCAGAACTTTCAGAAACTTCCTTATAGTAGTCACGACCGAAATTATCATTAAGAACGTCAAAGAATCCTGATAAGTCGTCATTTTCGGTATGTTCCGCACGGATTCTTGTAATTTTGTATTCATCTGCTCCCGACATTCCCAAAAGATTATCACATTGCAGATTGAATGAATTTTCAAGACCATATTCAAAATCTTTTTGCAAATACTCTTCCATAAGGTCTGAATAGCCGTCATACAAGCAGGTTTTATATGTACTGAAATCTCTTGTTTCAAAGGAAGTGAAATATTTTTCAAGAGTAAGCATTAAATCATCGGGTATGCTTTCATCATAGTAAAGTTTAATTCCGCTCGGACTTATTCTGTAACTGCCAAGCTGATATTCTTCCGAATTTTCATCAGGGACAATTAGTTCGCTTATTTCATTGTTACCGTTATTCTGTGAAACAGTTTCTTCCTGATTTGATACCGCAGAATCTTCTTTGCTGTTCTTTGAACAGCCAAAAGAAGTACACATACAAATTAAAGCAATTAAAGCAGAAAAATATTTTTTCACCATGATTAAAGCCCCCTTGATAAAATTACAGATTATTCTATAAAGAAAATTCATGTTATGGAAAATGTACAGTGTGACTATATGAACAATATTCACATTTCAAACAAATTATTAATATTTACCCATTTCAGTTGCCCACTGTGCAACAGCAGAATTTTCTTCCGCAATTACAAGAACGTTCGGGAGTTCTTCAAGACCCCAGCTTTCATAAGCAAGGTCGGGATTATTTACATAAAGATACAAAAGACCCTCACAAGCTGTAAAAGCCTCTTCGTGAACATACTGAACATTTGCGGGAATGGTTATCTCCGAAAGGCTCATACAGCTTACAAATGCACCTCTTTCGATACCTGTAACTGCTTCAGGAATATTAATGCTTTCCATTGAACTGCAATCCATAAAAGCACCTTCGCCTATAAGGGTGACTGTTTCGGGAACAATTACAGATTTTATATCATGCTGTGCCTCAAAAGCGTAGAAACCTATTTCTGTAACAGGTGAACCTCCGAGAGTATCAGGTATATCAACATACGCATCAGAACCTGTATATTTTGTAATAACAGCACCGCCATCAATTATTTCGTACTCAAATCCTTCAGATTCTTCAATATCCCTTACTCTTTCGGTAGGTTTTTCGACAGGTGGTTCTGTTTCTTCCTGAACTTCCTCTGCAGATTGAGTTGAATTTTCTGAAATTTCAGAATTTTCCTGAACATTTCCTGCTTTTTTTCCGCAACCGAAAGCGGAAAATACAACAGCCATAAAAATTACAGTTAAAACAATTTTCCTCATAAATATCATATCTCCATAATCTTATAACAATATGACTTAAATGTGTTGAATTTCTGAAAATTACTGTTTTGCCTTAACCTTTGCCCTTTGCGAATTGCTCAGAATCCTTTTTCTTATTCTGAGAGACTGAGGAGTAACTTCAAGGAGTTCGTCATCAGCAAGAAATTCAAGACAGTCTTCAAGACTGAGTACTTTTGGCGGAATAAGTCTGAGAGCATCATCACTTCCGCTTGCACGGGTATTTGTAAGATGTTTTTTCTTGCAGACGTTTACAACAAGGTCATCGGTCTTAGGGGACGCACCTACAACCATACCTTCATATACTGGCACACCAGCAGGAATGAAAAGCTGTCCTCTTTCCTGAGCATTGAAAAGACCGTATGTTACAGCCTCACCTGTTTCAAACGATATAAGAGAACCTGTTTTTCTTCTTTCAATATCGCCCTTGTAAGGCTGATAGTCCTCAAAAACATGACTCATAATGCCTTCGCCCTTGGTATCGGTAAGGAACTCGCTCTTATAACCGAAAAGACCTCTTGCAGGAACAAGAAATTCTATTCTTGTACGGCTTCCCTGAGGGTGCATATCGACCATTTCGCCTTTTCTTGAGCCTATTTTTTCCATAACAGAACCCACACAGTCAGCAGGAACATCTATAACAAGTCTTTCAATAGGTTCAAGTTTTCTGCCGTCCTCACCGTTCTTGTAAAGCACACGGGGAGTAGAAACAGAGAGTTCATAGCCTTCTCTACGCATATTTTCTATCAATATGGAAAGGTGCATTTCGCCTCTTCCTGCAACACGGAATGAATCTGTGCTTTCGGTTTCTTCAACTCTCAATGAAACATCTTTAAGGAGTTCACGGAAAAGTCTTTCACGGAGTTGTCTTGAAGTTACAAACTTGCCTTCTTTGCCTGCAAAAGGACTGTCATTAACAGAAAAAGTCATTTCAACAGTAGGTTCGCTGATTTTCACGAATGGTAAAGGTTCAGGCTTTTCGACTGCACATACAGTATCCCCTATTGTTATGCCTTCTATACCTGAAATCCAGACAATATCTCCTGCCTCAGCACTCTGGACGGGTACACGGTTAAGACCCTGTATCTGTAAAAGAGAAACTATTTTTGAGTTATAGTTTTTCTTTGAACCTGTATAGTCGCATACAGTAACCTGTTGATTAACCTTTATGTTTCCCCTTACGATTCTGCCTATACCTATTCTGCCGACATATTCATTATAGTCGATAGAAGAAATAAGCATTTGAAGGGGTTCATTTTCCTCACCGCACGGAGGGTCTATGTAATTGATAATGGTATCGAAAAGAGGTTTAAGGTCAGTGCCTGCCTCATACTGCGAAAGAGATGCAGTACCGCTTCTTCCTGAACAGAAAAGAATAGGACTTTCAAGCTGTTCATCATTAGCATCAAGGTCAAGAAGAAGTTCAAGAACCTCATCGCCGATTTCATCAAGACGTGCATCAGGACGGTCGATTTTATTTACAACCACAATAATTTTATGACCCATTTCAAGAGCCTTTGAAAGAACAAATCTTGTCTGGGGCATAGGACCTTCAGCAGCGTCAACAAGAAGAAGTACACCGTCAACCATTTCAAGAACACGTTCAACTTCACCACCGAAGTCAGCATGACCAGGGGTATCAATAATATTTATTTTTATGTCATTGTACATTACAGAAGTATTTTTTGCAAGGATAGTGATACCTCTTTCACGTTCAATATCGTTTGAATCCATTACACGTTCAGCAACAGCCTGATTTTCACGGAAAACACCGCCCTGTTTAAGCATTTCGTCAACGAGTGTGGTTTTACCGTGGTCAACGTGGGCAATAATGGCAATATTTCTCAAATCGTTTCTAATCATATTTAACTCTCCTGACTTTCACAAACTTGATATATTTCTGCACAAAACGGAAATATTTCCGTGCAGAATATCTTTTTTCCCTTACATAAAAAAGCCCCTGCAAAGAAAATGCAAGGCTTTTGGATATTCAAAAAAAACACCCCGAAAAAATTTCGGGGCATGGTGGGAGAGGATGGATTCGGACCATCGAAGCTGAAAAGCAACAGATTTACAGTCTGCCCCCTTTGGCCACTCGGGAACTCTCCCATATTTCAAAAAAATTACCGATTTAATCGGTAAAATTGGAGCTGGTGGACGGACTCGAACCCCCGACCTGCTGATTACAAATCAGCTGCTCTACCAACTGAGCTACACCAGCTTTTAAAAGCTGTCATTTTATCCTGACGACTTAATTATTATATCACACTTTTTTTAATTTGTCAAGTACTTTTTAAAAATTTCTCAAAAAAATTTTTTTGACTGTCAAATTTTAATGGTCGAGGCGACAGGACTCGAACCTGCGGCATCTTGGTCCCAAACCAAGCACTCTACCAAACTGAGTTACGCCTCGTAAGCTGTGCGATACGTTCATCTCAGACAGCTTTTATATTATATCACTAAAATCATGAAAAGTCAATAGTATTCCAATTATTTTGTAGAAACTCACAATTTCCAACACAAAAAAATATATAAAAGCAATAAAAAGCCGAAAAGAAATGAATCTTTTCGGCTTTCAGACAGTCAGAAATCATTATTCTTCAACAGAATCCTCTTTTTCTGTTTCTTCCTTTACTTCAGTAACATCATCAGCTATTTCTTCAGCAGTTTTTTCGATGACCTCATCAGTATCGCTTACTGAATCCTGATTATTTTCATCATCAATGTCAAATTCGATGTCATCATCATCAAAATCGTCATAAACATCATCATCATAGTCATCATCTTTGTTAAGAAGTTTTGAAACAACGATACCAGCAACAGCGGCAGTACCTACAGCAAGAAGTCCAAATAAAAGTTTATTCATTTTTTAATCCTCATTTCTTCGCAAGAATTATTGTGTTACCAGCCGCTTGCGAACAGCTTTGATAAACTAAATACTATTATACCACACTATTTTATAAATTTCAACTGTTTACATATTATTTGTTAAAAACATCAAAATTGAGAGGGTAGTTATTGGTGCAGTTTCACAACGAAGTATTCTTTTTCCGAGCCAGACTCTTTCAGAACCTGCTTCAACAGCTTGCTGAACTTCTTCTTTATCGAAACCGCCTTCACTGCCTATAACGATTCCAACAGTTTTCGCACCTGAAAAATCAATCTCACTGAAAGAACGTCCGCCTGTTTCTTCATAAAGAATGATATTCAGGTCAAGTTGTTTCATCATATCAACGGAATTTTTCCAGTTTACAAGAGGAGTCACCTGCGGAATTATACCTCTCCCAGACTGTTTTGATGCCTGTTCTGCAATTTTGTTAAGGCGTGGCAGTTTTTTAAGGAAATCCTTTTCGGAAGGTCTTGAAATACATCTTCTTGTAAGTACGGGAACTATTCTTGAAACACCCAGTTCAATGCTTTTCTGTACAATATATTCAAGCTTGTCAAGTTTCGGGACTGCCTGAAAAAGAGTTACATCTATATCGGGTTCGGCTGAACACGGAACTTTTTCCTGTAAGTCAAGATAAACAGTATCCTTTGTTATGTGGTTTATAATGCAGTTATAGTCAGTATTGTTACAGCATATAGTTACGGGTTCACCTTTTTTCATTCTGAGGGAATAGCCTATATGCTGTGCATTGTCACCTGTAAGAACGATATTATCTTCATCTATTTCATTTGAAAAAAAGCGTGGCATAAGTCATACACCTTTCTTTTCGAGTTTAGAGAAATACTGTTCAGTATATTTTTTGTATTCTTTTCTGAAATTCTCGTCATTTTCCTTGACATCGCTGAGATAAGCATGAATATTTGTTTTTTCGTCAATTTCAATAAGTATACCCGCAATATTTGAGCAGTGGTCGGAAATTCTTTCAAGATTTGTAAGAATATCCTGAAATACATAACCCAGTTCAACAGTACACTCATCGTTCTGCAATCTTCTTATATGACGGTTTTTAAGTTCCGTGCTGAGATTATCTACAACTTCTTCAAGAGGTTCAACCTTATGTGCAACGGACAAATCATCTTTTACATAGGCATCAAATGCACGGTTTATATTTTCGTCTATAGCCTCACAGATGATTTTGAGTTCACGCTTGCACTCATCAGAAAAGCTTATGCCTTTTTCATGTATTTCCTGTGCGGATTCTACAAGATTTACTGCATGGTCGGAAATTCTTTCAAAATTGCCTACACTGTGCATCATTTTTGATACTTTTCGGCTGTCTTTTCCTGTAATACTGCTTCTTGAAATCTTTATAAGATAACCGTTTATTCTGTCCTCATAGTTGTCAATAATGTCCTCACGCTCAATTATAGATTTTGCTGTTTCCTCGTTATATCCCTCTGTTATCAGGCTGATTGCATCTACAATTGTTTCCTTTGTTATTTCGGACATTAGAACTGTAGCATTACGGCAGACTTCAATAGCTATACCAGGGGTCTTGAAGAAACGTTCGTCAAGTCCTGGGATTGCGAACTTATCATCTTCCTGTTTTTCTTTGTTTCCTCCTTTTTCACGGACAACAAGATGTGAAAGTGCAACAAACTGTTTTGTAAACGGAAGGAACATCAGTGTTGTTGCCACATTGAATATTGTGTGCATTACAGCTATTCCGAGATAGCCGACAGTCTGACTGAATATCGGAATATTCATAACGTTTTCAAGTATCATTATTACAGGCAGAAGAATAACAGTACCTATAATTTTTACAAGTATATGAATCCATGCCACTCTTTTTGCGTCCTTATTTACTCCAAATGTCGAAAGAAGTGCTGTAACGCAAGTACCGATATTACAGCCCATGATTATAGGCAATGCCATTCCGTAGGTCAACGCTCCTGACCTCGAAAAAGCCATAAGTATACCTATTGAACCCGCTGAACTCTGTATTATGCCTGTAAAACCTGTTCCGACAAGCACTCCAAGAAAAGGATTCTCAAAAGCTGTAAGAAGTTTCTGAAATTCAGGAGAACTTGCCAAAGGGTCAACGGATTCCGACATGAGTGTCATTCCTGTCATGAGAACCGAAAAACCTACAAGTATACGTCCTATATCTTTTTTCTTGTTCTTTTTGCAAGCCATTATCATTATTACACCGATAAGCGCAATAAGAGGAGAAAACGATTCGGGTTTCAGCATTTTCAGGAAAAATTCAAATCCGCCTCCTGCACTGCTTGTCTTTATGTCGCCAAGACACAATATCCATGCCGTGAAAGTAGTACCGATATTAGACCCGAAACAAACCGCTATAGTTTGTTCGAGCTGCATAAGTCCCGAATTGACAAAGCCTACAAGCATTACGGTCATAGCCGATGACGATTGTATAGCAATCGTTACAACCATTCCGAAAATAATACTCATAAATTTGTTTGAAGTCATCTTCTGGAGAGCCTTTTCGAGTTTACCGCCCGTCAGTTTTTCCAGACCTGTTGACATTACATTCATGCCATAAAGGAAAAATGCAAGTCCGCCAAGCAACGTAAAAATGTTGAAAATAGAAAATTCTTCCATAATTCAAGCTCCTTTAAACTTGTTTATTTTAAGCAATCCCTTTTTTGTATCTGTTTATATTATAGCTTAAAATGAACGTTAGTCAATAGCATAAAGAATTTTTTTACCTGAATTTAACATAAATCATCATTTTCCACTTGACAATTTATTTTTTTTGTTGTATAATGATTAGCATAACAATTCAAAATGCTTGTGTAGCACAGTTGGTAGTGCAGTGCATTCGTAATGCACAGGTCGCAGGTTCGAGTCCCGTCACAAGCTCCAAGGACTTTTGTTTTTATGCAGAAGTCCTTTTAATTTTTAAATTAAAAGGAGAAATCAAATATGGGAAGTCTTTTTTCACATCTTCTTTCTGAACTTCTTACAGGCTATGGAGAAAATCAAATCAAAAAAAACGCAAAAATTAAGAAATAATCTCCTGAATGATGCTTTGAACGGAAAATATACTCTTCCTTCCGAAACATTTACAGTCGGAAATGAAAATCCCCATATAGAATTTACTATAGTCGGAATACTATTTCTGATAGTCTCAATAACAATGCTTATAAAATCATTTTTTACAGATTCCGATGACAATATCAGAAAAATAAGTCTGCTGATTATATCGGGAATTTCTCTGACCCTTATAATTACAGGAAAAATATTTTCATTGATTGCAATTCCCGCAATGAAAGTAAATAATGACGTATTAGAATATAAAAACAATACACTTTCCGTTACGGAAATAGAATACTTGAAATATTCAGGCAGTAAGATTAAAATTGTAAGCGTTTACGATGAAATATTCTTTTCATGCAGTATAAATTCCAAAGGTGCGATAAACCTTATAGCATGGACTAAAAAACACAATAAGGAAATAAAAACGTAAAACTTCTGCTTACGAACATTTAAACAGATTTTCATAAAAAACAGCCGTATTGTCCATACAGACAATACGGCTTCTGATTTGCCCCTTAAAATTAAATTATGGTTATTTAAATTCTATACGCTGAAAATGTGCAGATAACAGTGTATAGAATTATCAGACTTTTTCAAAACTCCAGTTCTGACAGGTACTTCCTGTAAGAACCCACTGCTGAACATTTGCACCTGCTCCTGTTTCAGCGTTAATGACTTCAACACATTTCTTTTCGTTTGAAACCTTTGTAAGTATCATATATGAACCGTCAGAATTGCGTTTCAGTCTGAACTTCTGTGAATCATCTCCGACAAATGAAGATATTACGACATTTGTTCCGTTTTTATTTTCACCGCCCGCAACGGTCAGATAACCTGTAGTACCGTTGGAAAGCTTTGATATTATATAATAATATCCGTCATTTGATTCCTTGACAGTCCAAGTATTATTCGCCTTACTTGCAACCGTGCTGTACTGCTGAACATTTGTACCGTCAGCAGTTCCAGACTTGTAAACGTCCATACAGCGACCGCTGTTTACATTTCTTAAAGCATAGACTGTATTTTCTTCCAAAGCAACCTGACCGATAATATTTATATCAGGCTGAGGAGGAGTATCCATATCCGTGCCGAAGTAGTAACTCAGCATATTTGACTGTACATAGCCCTTTGAAGTCATATCGTTACGATATGCAGGGTCTTGTGCAAATGTATTGAAACGGTAATCAGTAGGAATATTTGTAGAAAGTATCACAAGGCTTGCGTAGTCGTAGCCTGTGCAGATGATTTCCTCACGCCAGTCACCGAGAATATCGCCATAGAACATGGGAGCTCCTCTGTCACTGGAAGAACAACCTGATATTTTCCACGTTGTCGCAAGTCTGCCGACAGACTGTGATTCATAGTTCCATTTTTCAATTTTGCTGTCGTTATAGGATTCGCTGAACAAATCACCGTCCCAGTAAAGTTTAAGTGACGGATAAGCATTAGTATCGCTGATTTTATTGCCGTTCTTATCATACATTCCTTGGAAAGACCACACTTCATAGCCCTCATGAGTGGGGTCAACGTCCCCGATATCTCCACGTCCTATGTCAACACTTCCGTCACCGCCGTAGTTAGTCCAAAGAAGCTTTCCTGTTGAAGCATTGTATATGTATTCAAGAAGTGTGCTGGGATTTCTCTGCTGAACTCCATAACCTATCATTTCTTTGCCGTTATCCGCATTTGAAAAAGCAGTTATGTGGTATCTGTCGCCATGGATAACATCAGGCATATTATAGCGGAGAGTACCGTCACCATTGAGGGCATATCCGATATGAAGAATTTCATCTTTGCCGTCATAGTCCACATCTTCAACTCGGAACTGATGTGCCTCTGCACCTCCGCCCTGTTTTCCGGCATCAAATTTCCATTCCTGCTTGAAAGTATCTCCTCCGCCAAAACCATACGATACCATAAGGCTGTTGAAACTCTTGTCAGAATTTCGGTTTTTAAGCCAGCATACAAGACTTGGGTGAACTCCGTCAAGATAGCCTACTTCCATCATGCAAGCCATAGGTCCAACGCTTAAATAATCTTCAGGAAGATTTACAGAAGTTTCCAATGCACCCGTCATACCGTTGATGACTGCTATTGCCTGACCGTTCGCACCAGAACTTGAAGAATATTGCTTTCCGTTTCCGAATGTTACACCGTCCGCAATACGAACCATTACTTCTGCTGTACCGTCACAGTCAATATCATAGACTGTTGCACCGTCCCACATTCCTACATCTATTGTTGAAGCACCAGGTGATATATTATTTTTGTTTTCGCTGTTCACTCCGAGGTCGAGAGTCCAGAGATATGTTCCGTCATTAAGATAGGCTTCAAGTTTCTGGTGTTCATCTGCACTGCGGTCAACAAGAAAATCATAAGCACCGTCACCGTTGAAATCTCCGACCCATGCAAAATGGATAGTACCGCCTTCTTTTATCGGGATTATCTGTGCAGAACCTGCATTATTCTTGTCTCCTGCAACTGATGAACCTGCCTTTAAAGTAAAATCTCCGTCTGTAAGTGTTTCAACCCCGTTGTATACCGTTGTGACATAGTATGTATTGTCTTTTGTCAAATCGGCATCAGAATCAGTAAAATTCGTACCGCCTGTAAGAACTTCACTGTTCAGTCTAACAGTAACTCCGTCAGTTATACGATACACATTGAAACCAATATCAGACTCATCACTTGCAAGCAGTCTCCATGATACAAATACAGCATTTCCTGCACTTACGGCATATGTTCCACGGTCGAGATACTCATACATTCTTTTTCCCGAAAGTTTTTTCTGTCCGTTATAGAGCGGTTCAGTTTCGGGAGTGTACCATACTCCGACAGGAAACGCAGTATTTTTTCCGAGAAGATAATTCTGCAATAACTGTAAATCTTCGCTGTCAAGTTTGTCATTGCCGTCAAGGTCAGATATGACCTTTGTGACATCGTTCAGCTTTGAATTATCAGCACAAGCCTGTCTTAAAAGTGCCATATCAAAAGCCGAAATAATTTCATCGCCGTCCATATCGCCATACAGATAGGATTTCTGTTCAACGACACTTGCTGTGTAAGCAACAGGCAGAGAGGGAACAGCCTGAGTTAACACTGAAACGGTCATAACCGCTGATAAGCATTTGTTTAATTTGCTCATTTAAAAAACCCCTTTCAAAATAAATTATTAATTTAAACGAAACATTTTATTGTCTGTATATATTATAATTCAAATATTACTGAATTGTCAATGAAATTTTCAGCTATTTTTCAGCAGAAAATTTCAATTATATATTGACTTGAATATTTAATAAATGTTATAATTAACAGAGGTGATTTAAATGAGAATAGATGCAATAGGATATAATCATAAGCATAACAGCAAATTTCTTATAAACCGTCCTTATGGTTCAGGAAATTACCTGCTCCTTCTGATAAAAACTTCGGCTGTTTTCAGAATATCAAATGAAGATATTTACGTTGCACCAAACTCTTTTTTGCTTTATACACCAGATTATCCGCAGTACTACTATGCTGAAACAAATACATATATTGATGACTGGCTACATTTTATGCCTGAAAACGAAAATGAAACCCGTCTTATTTCGGAACTGAATATCCCATTAAACAAACCTGTCAATGTGTCCGATATGGAACAGATATCATCATTAATAAAATATATGATTTATGAAAACAATTC
>Ga0326514_10002193_pt1 | contig 12498 bp, 9 predicted proteins | sample 3_2548_0518_D_FD_203653 | JGI IMG/M metagenome (GOLD analysis project Ga0326514, IMG submission 203653) | Bovine rumen microbial communities from UC Davis, California, United States - 3_2548_0518 | ecosystem: Host-associated > Mammals > Digestive system > Stomach > Rumen | place: USA: California...
CATACTTCCGAGTATCAGTATGGTCACCATATCGGATATTTTATAGTAATATCCGTCATACTCCTTTACTGTCTCGATTTCTTCAAAATATTCAGTGATTATGTTTTTCTTCATATTCTTATTTTATCATATTTGGAGTGATTTGTAAACTTTTTGTAATTATTGATTTCCGTGTAATTTTTGTTTTGCAGCTGTATTTCTGCTAAGGTACTTATTACATAATATGCTTTATGTGAGGTCTAATGCTTCTTGTTCCAGTTTGCAGTTATTTTCAAGCATATATTGAATTACTTCTGAAAATTCGCTGTCAAGTAAGTTTTGAAGTCGGTTTCTATCGTTATCTGTCAATGGTTTTGTAAAGCGGGAATATTGCTGTAATGTGTTAATATCCATGTGATACGGCAGAAAATGAATATCTGTTTTATTCCGCAGGTGCAGAAGAATATAGAAACCGCCTGCGTCAATATCGCCGTAGTGATAGTACAAAGCATCGGGATTTTGTACATATAGTTTTTTGATAAAGTTACGTCTGTGGGTATTATGATAGCCTCCTAAGTAGATAATCATAGCATTTTCTTCGCATAATCGGTTAAAAGTTGTGAGATTTTCTACTGTGATGACTTTATTTCCAGACACTTCAATTTTGCTGATATTGTCAAGAAGAACTGATGAAATTCCAATATCTCCGCTAAACTGAGAAAAATCAATCGTCTGTCCGTTAATAGATATTCTGCAAGCTCCTTTGATATAGATATGCCCCTGATTTTTAACAAGATTTAATTCTTGCAGGATAGTTTCTTCTTTTTTCGGAAAATCACCATAATCAAACAATAAGCTGATGACTTTGCTTTTAATTTTTTCAAAAGTTTTGGAATCTCCGAAGATACGAACAGAAAAATCTCGGACATAGGTTTCTTCTGAAAGCTGATATAATTCTGATACTGCTTTCAGAATATTGGCATATTCCGTGATGTCGCCATTGAAAAACTGTGGCTTTTTGTTGCTTTTGATTCGTTCTGTTTGTGACTGACAGAATGAGGAAAGAACTGTATTCTTATCGGCGTAATCTTCCAGAAGTGAAAGAAGTTGTTGATTGATTTCAGATTTTGGTTTTCTGGAAAGAAAGAGATAGATTTCTTCAAGTTTGTCTGGATTCAGGATAATACTATCTGTAAGTCCATTCTTTTTTTTGGATATTGTGATAAATTTTTCTGATTCAAGAGTTTGAACAGCAGTATTGACTTGTGTAAACAGTTCATATTTCGCTTCATCATCATATTCAGGAAAAATTTTGTTGACTTTTACAGAAATTTTCCTTTGAATTTCGTCATTCTGAACAAAGTTTTTACTTCGTTCATATTTATCGAGTAAATAATTTAATATAAAATTTATATAATTCATAGCAGTTTAATATTATTTTTTATAGTTCGTCATAAGAGAACAGGTCTGTGAAACTATGATGTTCGCTGTCGCTGTACACCATGATGATATTATCAACCTGTTCGCCGATGAGTTCCAGTCTGGAAGTAGGTGCAGCGAGAATAATCTGAAAATCCTGTGATTTGAAAAAGTTTATCATGCTTTCAATACGTTCTTCGTCCATCTTGTCAAAAGCCTCGTCCAGCATGATAACTCTGATAGTTTCCCCTGTGTTGTAGAGCTGTGCAAATGATGCAGCAATTGCCACATAGTAGGGTGTTTGTGTTTCACCGCCGCTTTTTTCCCTGAAAATCTTTGAAAATTTCTGTGATTTGCCGTCTTTGGAGATAATTTCAATATCATAATCAAGATAACTGCGATAATCCGTATATTCCCGAAGTACATCATCACCGTTTTCATCGGATACAGTCAGTTTTGAGAACAGTTCGTTCATTTCATCGTGATATTCTTCTTCAAATTGCGTAGAAAAAAGTGTACCACCGCCAAGATTGAAGTCTGACATTATCATTTCATAAAGACGTTTCTTTCTTTTTTCAGGAATATAGTCAAATCTGTAGGAATCATTTCCATAGTAAATAGGCTTGAGGGTTTTGTTCAGTGCCTTGAAAATAGAAATTGCATTCTCAATATTTTCACGCATTTTCGCTAAAAAGCTCTCTCTGAACTCTGTTTCGCAGTTTTCTTGAATGGTTCTTAATTTTTCTTCATAACTGATGAGATTGTGCTTTGTCAGATTGCTGTACTCCTCAAAGTAAGCGGACATCATGGAAATTCCTGTCCCTAAATCGCTGTTTTTATACTTTGTCTGCTGTTGAATCAAAAGATGTTCGGCATTTTCACGGATGTTGACATATTTTGTTCTTTGAGGCTGATAGTTTCCGAAATCATTTTCGACAGTTCTGTTTCTCTGCCGTTCTTCAAAACGTCTTTGTGCTTCCTGTAAAGCGGATTCATTTTCATGGCTCATAGCAGAAATTTGTCTTTCCGTTTCCTGAATTTCGTCATCGAGCTGTGTAATTTGTTCACGGATTGTCTTAATTTCAAACTTTTCTCCTGTGATTTTTTCTTTGATAGTGTCAAGCTGATTTCTCTTCTGACGGATTTGTTGTTCCAGTTCTTCTGAATCTATCTTCATTTTCAAGTAAGCAGGATTATTTTCAGCTTCCTGTAAGTCGTTATTCAGAGAAATGATTTCTTCTGTTACCCTCTGAACATCAGTAGGAGAGGAAATCACAGATTTTAATATTTCAAAATTACATTGCCGAATCAGACTTAAAATCTCCTGTAAATCTTTATTTTGTTTGGTCAATTCTGATTGACTGGTTGATTTTTGTCTGTATTCCTCTTTTTTTAACTCCAATTGTTTCTGCAAAGCATATTTACCAATATATAGCATACGATAAGTTTCAGGGTTGATTTTTCGGAGTGCATTTCCATGGTAGAGCATACAACCTTGTGTAATGGCAATTGTGTGTTGTTTCAGTTCCAGAACATCGGAACACATAACAACTTTCCCTAAAATTTGAGAAATATAGGCAGCTGCATAGCGATTCTGACTCTTTACAACACAAGCAAGCGTATTTTCATCAGGTACAAGGTCAAGTTTTAATTTTGCCGTGTTCACAATAGCAGCAGTATGGATTCTTGATTTGTTTCTGTCATATACCTGTGCAGCAATATCATAATAGGCAGGTTCTACAATGATATAAAATCTTTGTGTATTCAGATAGCCTTCTACAGCATTCTGCCAGTTTGTATCAGAAATTTCAAGTAAATCCGCCAGAATATAGACAGGAGAAGTAATTCCGCGTCTTGAAAACTCTGTTTCGATAGCTTTTTTCAGGTCAGAAACGTTGCTTTCATATGGAATTTTATTATTTTCAAGATTTTTAATTTCTTCTGATAACCTTGTGAGAATGTTCTCAAGTTGCCTTAATTCGCTCCGAACCTGTGAAAGTTTGTCAGTCAAGGCATTTTCAGCCTGTAAGAATGTGTTTTCCAGTTCAATAACAAGCTGATTTCTTTTTTCTTGCGGTATTTCTGGATATTCCAGACCAGAAATATCTTGAATCTGACAATATTCACGGATAGCAGGCAAAACTGTTTTAATTCTTCGGAGCTGTTCTTTCAGTCTGAAAAGATTTTCCGAAAATCCGTTCTTATCTTTCTGTTTGTCCTTGATTTCAGATTTGATTGAATTAATTAACAATATGCTTTCATTTGTTTGTAATGCTGTTTGCATACTGATATATCGTTGATTCATGCCGTCAATATCAGATTCCAAAGTCGTGCAAGCCTGATTATCCTGTAATAAAGATTGTTCAAGCAGTTGAATTTCCTTGTTTTTCTCACTAATCTGATATTTTTTTGATTCTTTGTCTACAATCTTCATCAGAATATCAATGATTAATATTAACTCATCATATTTTTTTATATTTTTATAAATATTCTGAATTTCCTCTAAACTGCTGACTTGTCTTTTCAATTCTTCCACAATGTCCTGCATTTCTTTCAGACTTCGGATATTTTCTCTGAGAGATTTAATATCCACCGTCTTTTCAGGCAGAATAAACTGTGAAACAAAGCCTTTGACATTGTTCATCGGCTTGAATGCTATGGATTTTGCAAGCAGTTCAAAAAAATTGTCCTGCAAATGACCGAGACGATGCTTAAAACGCTCTTTTGCAGCGGAAATTTGCGGTATGAATGTTACTTTTTTCTCATTGTTACGGAATTGTTCATCTGTTGAAGGCTTGTTGTCTGTGATAAAAGAAAGCTGTTCCAGTGTACATTCTTCACAGAACCATTTCTGTTTAGGGAGGCTTTCCAAGTCAGGAGAGTCAATTTTCAATCCAATCACGAAATATCGGTCTTTTCCCTCTTCGTAGACTTCCAAAGCAATATAGGCAATCACAGCCCCGTTACGCAGATATTCATTGTCTTCTTCGCCTGTCTTTCCTCTGACATAGCTTTTCAAATTACGTTTGCTTCGCTCGTTGGCAGCAAGATTGAATTTGTGACTGTTAGTCGTTAAAATGAGCTGAATTGCATCCAATATTGTAGACTTTCCGGCACCGTTATCGCCTGAAAACAGATTGGTATTTTTCAGGCAGATTGTTTCATTCTGGAAATAATGCCAGTTAATCAGTCTCAGTTTCGTCAAAATCTTCTTCGTTGACATCAGTTTCACCACCATTCACATAAGCATTCATCTTGTTTTGTGTACTTTCATAGATTTTATTTAACTCTGCTGAATCAATCGCCAATATCACAGAGGGATAAATCTGTATACTCGTTTCAGGATTTCCCATATCTTTATTTTCAATATTTCTGATAATATGGTAACGCTTCAACAGTCCCATCACAGACTTCATATCCGTCTTGCTCAGGCGTTTTTCTTTCAGGCTATAGTATCTGTCATAAACTTCATCTAAGCCGATAATCACACTGTCTGTCAATTTCTTCTGTTCTTCTATGTAGATAATTCGCAAAATCAGCAGTATAATACTTTCCTGCATTTTGAGCCGAAGTCTGCCCGTTCCATATGGATTATTCAAACAAATGATTCCATATTCCTCATTGATGATAATATCATATCCAAGTAACTCAAAATAAGCGGAGAACAGTTCTCTTTCTCTTTGGATAAAATAATAGCATTGTTTTGTATCTTCGCATATTTTCAGGATAAAACATTCGTTTAATAGTTTATTAGCATATAATTTAAATTTATCTTTTGGCACGTTTCCAATATTGATTTCCATTATTTCGCTCTCCGTTTCAGTTCAAAATCCTTAAAAGTAAAGCCGTTCTCCTGAATGATGTTGTCTTTAGGTATCACAATGTAATCAGAACGTCTGTTTTTTCCGTACATACTTATGAAAATTAGCCGTATCATATCCCGTCTGGTATGTATTTCAAGTTCAGAAGCCTGTATGTTCTGCTTGTCTTTCAGCAAATTCATTACATAAGCAGTAATATTTTTCCTTGAAAATCGCTGTTCTGTTTTCTTTTTCAAGGCTTTTCTGCGTTGAACTGTTTCTTCTTCTGAAACAGCCTGCGGAGTAAAGATTTCTTCTACATCGCAGATTTTCCTTGAAACTGGGACAGTATACAAAGATTCTCCGCTGATAAAACTTTGAGGGAATATATTAAAAATTCTGCAAACATCTTCGGGAATATCATCATAAAACCCGACTTCTGACTCATTTTCCAGCACATCAGCAAGATATCTCAAAACAGCAGAAAGTTTTCCCTCTATATCATTTGAACTTAATAAGGCAAGTTTTGCTCTGTTTACAGCACTTTTCAAATATTTTGTGTGTTTTTTTCTGATTTCCTGTTCCAGTTCATCATAAGAATTGAAAGAATCAATGACATTTGTTATCATTTCTCTTAGCTTGTCATCTGCTTCCTGTTTATCGTTTTCATCTTCAATATTCTGATAACCAATAACAGCACGTTCCATAATATCAGGGTCTGCAAGAATGTTTCTGAGTCGGCTTTCTATGGTGTTGCGGAATCTGGAAACATTGTCATTCGTCTGCATACGATGATAAGACTTAGAGCCGATTTTCTCGTTATACTCAAAAAAATGCTCCATCAGTTCTTCCAAAGACTGACCTTCTGTCAGCTCATCAATATATTTTCTGATACTTGTATTTAATTTTTTTAACCCTGTAAAAAGAGAAAGTGTTCTGTCATAAACAGGCTTGATAACTTGCGGATAGGGTCTGTCATATAAAATTTCATTCATCAGAAGTGAATAAATCGCTGAAACTTCGCTTTGATACTCCATTTCTCTTCCTTTTGCAATCTCATTAAGTGCCTGCATCATAATGACAGAATGGTTCGGCATCACAATTTTTGGTTTCTGGTCACTTCCATACTCATACTCTATCCAGCCATACAGCTTTAGTTTTCTTAGAAATTCGCCTGCTTTGGCTCGTGAATCACTAAATATTTCAGTATCATCGTCAAATTTGATTTCTGAAACACTATTCTTTTCAAAATAATCTGTCAGCTGAATGAGCAGAAGTTCTTTTTCAATCCCGTAAGATAATTCAGTCCGATAAGAATTATAGATAATTTCAAGGCAATCTGCAAAAACATTCTGATATTTGCCCGTAAATGCCTTAAAAAAGTCATTTCCTGTAATACTAAAAATATTCGTGATAGATTCTCTCCCTTTTTACATGGTTACTTTTACTATATTCTACTGTATTTTTGACAAAAAGTCAATAAAGGAACCATCATTTTGCATGGTTACTGTAAACCATGATTTTCCAGAATTTTTTTACATACCAAAAATAATTATGATAAAATAAACAGTTTTTCCGAAATTTTCACAGGAAACATTCTTGACCGTCCGCAATGGCAAAACCTCAAGCAAAAAGCTTTTAAACTCGCCTTGAATATAGAGAATTTCAAGAGTATCAGAAATTTTTCAAGCCGAACATTATGTTAAAAATATTTTTTTAGATTCTTTTTCAAACTATTAAATTGTTTTAATAATATTTACATTTTTATGCTATTATATTATAATAATTTATTAGATACGGTAAAATGATTATAAAATCATTCGTATAAAATTTAAGAAATCTGGAGGCTATCATGGAAAATTTACTTGAAATAAAAGGACTTGAAGCATGGTACGAAAAGGACAAATCCGTTATAAAAAATCTTTCAATCACTATTGAAAAAAATACGGTCGCAGGACTTCTTGGTCTTAACGGTGCAGGAAAAACAACACTTATCAATACTATAAGCGGACTGCACAGCAACATGAGAGTTGACTCCGTAAAGTTTTCAGGCAGTGAAATTGACTTCAGAAACAACGATTTCAAGAAAAAAAGATATATAGTATTTTCTGAAGATGATTCTCTTGAATACTTCACATTTGATGAATATTTGAAGTATGCAGAAAAGGTATATGGCAAAAAAGCAGAAATTGCCGAGGTAAACCGCTTATCAGAAGCATTTAACTTTGAAAATTATCGTTCTGTCCTGATGAAGAATCTTTCTCTGGGAAACAAAAGAAAAGCATATCTCATAACTGCATTTGCCCTGAAACCTGAACTTCTGTTACTTGATGAACCTGTAAACGGTCTTGATTTTCAAAGTACCGAAGCACTTTATGAGCAAATATCATCATATAGAAAATATGGTTCAATACTTTTTTCATCACATATACTTGAAAGTGTAACTCTCACTTGTGACAATGTATTCATACTTGAAAACGGTAGTATATCAAAAACTTTCGATGGCAAAGAAATAACTTCGGAAAATATACGTTCTGTGCTTAATTTTGAAGGAGATGCAAAAAATGCTTGAAATAATGTCAAAGAAACTTTTTGGCGAAAAATACGAAAAAATTTTCAAATCAGTCATGGCTTGTATAATTCTTTATGCAGGGCTTAGAAATCTTAACTATAATATAACTGTTGCTCACAGCGTCCTTATGTTTATAAATCTTACTTTTTCCGCCTCTGTTATGATACAGTTTCTTGATTCAAAGGACAATGCAGGCTATTTAAAAGGCTATTTTGCAATGCCATTCAAGAGAAAATCTTTCATTTCAAGCTATGCCGTATCCATGGGAATATATGTAATGACGAAAACTATGATAATATATGCCTTTATAATGGCATTTGCAAGAGTAAATGTTCTTGAAATACTGCTGATAATAGCCGAATATATCTTTATATGCCTTGGTTCGATGGCAGTTTTCGCTTATTTCAGCGAAAGGAAATACATTTCTCTGTTAATTGCAATAATTGGTATAGTATTGTGTTTTTTACTTCCTTCAAAACCAATATCAGCTGTTGTTTACCTTTCATCTGCATTTTTGCTTCTGATTATTCTTTTTAACACAGACCCTTATAAATTCATGGCAAACCGTTCGGAAACAGCCCATAAAATAAAAAACAACAGAAGCACTCATTTCTTGTTACAAAATATATTATGAGATATATTATTTCAAACCGTTCATATCTCATAAGCCCTGTAATAACGGTTGCATTCATATGTTTTCTTGTTATAAATATGAAAAATATGGGTTTCAATGACGGAATACTGATAGGACTTGCTCTTATATCCATGAATACTCCTCTGGGAATTGTAGTAAGCAGTAACAGAGGACTTCATTCCAAACTGAATTCAATGCCTTCAAAGTTAAAAAATTTTTTTATTCCCTATGCCTGTGTATTGTTTGTATATTATATTATTGCATCATCAGTTCTGATAACCGTGCTTTCTTTCTTCGGAATTATACTTTCCATGAAAATTATAGCAGTTTCCATACTTTTCTCTTTACAGTCAGCAGTAGCAACAGCATTTATGGAAGACAAGAGCCACATAACAAACTGGAAAGTTGAAACTGACCTCTGGCATAATCCAAGAAAATATATTGTTCCGATTGTTCTTACCCTTGAAGCAGGATTAATCAGCCTTGTGAACTCTCTCCCGCCTAAAGAGACGGGGGCTTTGTAAGAAGATTGGAATTTAAGTTTCCACCTGAAAATCAGGCAACCCTTATCCTTACAGGCGTGTCCACTTCGCCACTACTGTATAGGACTGCTAAGTCCACAACGCTACTTTTTTTCATGATATTCAATGCACCGTTGACATCTGCATTTAACAATCTTCCGTGAGCAGTTCTGTATAATCCTCCCTTTACTCGTTTTCCGCTGAAACTATAAGACTTAGGATTGTCTGCATTATAGACAGGAATTGTATCATTATCCCAGAAAGATGCCTTTGAAGTATAGCTTTCTTCCTGCTTGACAAAAACAATGCCGTTCAGTTCACAAAGATATTCCAGTTTTGAACGCAGTTTACCATATGGGATATTGACAAAATTCTGATTGTTACGCTTGTTCATGTCGGAATGACGCTGAAATGTTTCATTATATCCAATAACAAGTGTACCAATATCATGTGAAATACAATAATCAATGATTTTCTTTGCAGTCTTGCTCATATAGTCGTTGACTTGCCTATTCCTTTTGTCTGCTAAGATTTTCTGACGGTTTGTTGTTCTTCTTTCATTGCCCTGTCTGTCTTTGATACTCTGTAATCTTGCATTTTCTTTATTAAACCATTGATTGACAGATTTTAGTTTTCTGCCGTCAATAATGAAACTTCTGCCTTGATTTGATACAGCAGTCACAAGATTATTCACACCCAAATCCAAAGCAAGTGCATTGTTTTTGTTAAGATTTCTCTGAATACATTCAGTTTCATAAGTATACTGAATTTCAAAGAACCTTGCTTTTGATTTTGGAATAATTCTGATTTCCTTGATATGCTTATCGGCAAGTATCAGCGGTATATTGACTTCAACAGGCTTGTGCGTTTTCTTGAACGTATTGGAATATGGTAAAATCAGCTTGTTTTCATTCAGTCTGACAAAGCCTATGACAAGTGTTGTAAATCCGTCTTTTTGCAGATAATGTGGTAATTTACAATCTTTGAAAGAATATTTGCCTTTCTTTGCAAGTTTCAGCAGTCCGAAAAAGCTTTTGAATGAGCTGTCAACTTCTTTCAAAATCTGCTGTGCCATATTGGAATTTAGAGTTTTATAATTAGGGCTGTCTTTCAGCAGTGCATAATTTTTTTCATAGTTCAAATATTCTCCCTCTGTGAAGTAATACTGACGTACATTGTAGATTGCTTCATTGGCAAGATTTTTCGCTGTATGACACAACTCTCTCAAAATGCTGTATTCTTCTTTTGACAAATGTTTTACTTTTTGTTTTACCATAAGATACATAGCTTTTCTTCTTTCTTTTAAATTTAGGATATTTCCTATGTATCTATTATAGCACATATTTTACTGATTGTCAATAATTTTAGTAAAAAATACGGCATTCATTCCCCACTTTCGCTTCGCTTAGAAGTGTAGGTATTCTGCCGTGATATGGATAAAATATCATCAGGTCTGAAAGCTCAATTACGCCTTTTATACATAAGTCAGCACCTGCCCAGAGAAGAACAACAAGACCAACAGATGCAACAGCCGAAACAAGTGAATCCTGAACAGTTGATACAACGCTTCCCCTTACGGTATAATCAGCAAGTTTTTCATAAAGATTTTTTGTTTTATTTTTTGCAAAAGGCATATAATTATAAGATTTTATTGTTTCTATACCGTCTATTGATTCTTTCAGGTAAGAAACGACTTGACTTTCCTGTTCCATAATCTTATAATTTATGTCTTTAAGCGGATTTTTGAAAGCGAACATTATAGCCGTATAAACAGCAATAACAACGCAGGTTATAAGAAAAAGCCTTGAATTTATGTAGAAAAGCAAGATTCCGCAGGCAACAGCCATTATTGTATCAAGTATTATAGTCAGTGTTGCCGATGATACAGCAGTTCTTATATTGCCTGTATCATTGAACCTTGACATATATTCACCTGTTTTTCTTGTTCCGTAAAATCCTGCCGGCAAGTCAAGCAGATGATTGTAATAACTCATTGTCAGCGGAACGTCAACAAGCTTAGCCGTTTTTGCAAGCAGATAGCCCCTCAGTACCTGTAAAATCAGCTGGAAGAAATACAGGCATATAACAGCAATGCATATTGAGTTCAGGCTTGAAAGTATAACATCTAATTTTCCATTGAATTTACTGTTTAAACTTTCTATAAGCTTTGAAATTCTGCTTCCTCGGGTATCTGCTGACATATAGTCATAAATTTCCTCTTCATCTTCATCATCGTCATCATGATTATGCTCATCTTCATCATGTTCATGATTATGTTCATGTTCATCTTCTTCCAAATCCATAACAGCTTCTATGCTTTGCATTTCAACCTTTTGTATTACTGATTCAAAAACAAAAGAACCTGCAACATTTATAAGCGATATGAGCAATGAAGTTATAACTACAAATGTCAGCATTTTCTTCTGTGAAAGTATATATCCGAAAAATTTGGTAAAAGCACCCTTTTGTTTGTCTTCGGATTTAAAATTTTCTGTTGGTTCAAATGTAACTATTTGACCTTGCCAGAGGGTCTTGAACGCTTCAGCAGACATTTTCGCTGTTTTTGGGAGTGCGGGGTCGCCTACCAGAACATAGTCTTTTTTTATATCATAAACCACGATATAATGTTCATAACCCTGAGTGCTTATGATTCTTGCTATGAAAGGAAATTTTTATATTTCCTGAAGATATTTCTTCTGTCAAATCGTTATATTCTCCGCTGAGAGCTTCAGCTTTAAGACCAATCTTTTCTGCACCTGTAATAAGTCCATACATATTTGCACCCAGATTGTCAACTTTTATTAATTCCCTGAAATGTGCCAAAGGAAGTTTCAATCCGTAATACATTGAAATCATTGACAGGCATGAAGCACCGCAATCCTTTTCATCATGCTGTATGACATAATATATTTTTCTTTTCAATACATTCACCTCTTATTGTACAAGTAAATTCCCCATTTTTTTAAGTCAATGGGGTTTCTTTAATCCGCCCAATCTCACAGAAAATTGTATTTTATGGGCATCAGTTTCCAATGCTATGGTTTTTTATGAGGAGAACCCTTTCCGCAGTTTCTGCTGGTTTATGGACAGCTTTTGAAAACTTTTTTTAATTATAATATACTTTTTTAATTTTGTCAAATATTTTTTGTCAACTTTGACTCATAATTTAATTACAGTTGACCTTACTTTAAAGTCCGATGAGGTTGGAATTTCGTAACAGGCTCTTAAAACACTCTGTAAGCCCTTTATTTTTTCAGAAGGTAAAATCACCTTGAAACGTTTAAAATGTCTTAGAACGGAATCTGAGAGCTCTCAGGGGTATCTTAAAGCGTATTATATATTTTTTCGCTTTGAGAAAGAGTTATGTTTGCTGATTCTGTAAAGCGGAATCTTTTTTTATGCTTTTTGAACTTTTACATCAGCAGGAATAAATCCGAATCTCATAATAAGCCTCTGAGATGCTCTGTAAGCCCTTTGTTTTTTCAGAAGGTAAAATCACCTTGAAACGTTTAAAATGTCTTAGAACGCAATCTGAGAGCTTTCAGAGGTATCCTGAGGTGTATTATATATTTT
>Ga0326514_10002194_pt1 | contig 12497 bp, 6 predicted proteins | sample 3_2548_0518_D_FD_203653 | JGI IMG/M metagenome (GOLD analysis project Ga0326514, IMG submission 203653) | Bovine rumen microbial communities from UC Davis, California, United States - 3_2548_0518 | ecosystem: Host-associated > Mammals > Digestive system > Stomach > Rumen | place: USA: California...
AATTTATCTGGCCTACGCCTTCTTGATATCCACAAGAGATACTCTTAGAGACTGCGTCTCGGGTTCCTGGAGTTGATGTTGGGAAATCTCGGATAATTCCCATTGAATAATCCTGTTTCTTAACAAGGTTTTTCTCAAAATCCTCTTTAGTAATTTGCTTACCATCGGACAGGGTTTTATAGAAAATTATACAGTCATTCTTCCAGGGGTTGCTTTCCCATCTTTGTCTACCTAAGATTTGAGGGAGATCAAGACGAATGTCAACAACAAGTGACTGAACGTTCGCATCAGATACTATATAGGTCATGGCTGAATTACTATAGAAATCTGCCCCGAGATAAACAGCACTGGTGCAAAAAGTAAACATCTTATTTGGTTCACCCTCTTCCGGAATTTCTCCGACTGTAAACTTCTGTCCCGCTGTTAAAGCCCCACGTCTAATGCTCTCGACATCCCGTCTGCTCTTTTTGTTTGTTTTAGAGCAAACAATGTTGCATTCATCCGGGGTTAATTTAGCCCTAGTAATAATATTCTTTATCATTGACACCGAGTTAACATAAATAACGGCTTCAGTCGGAAAAACTGGCAAACCATTAACTTTTTTGACAGGTCTCTCGGCGAATCTCTTTGGGTCCTTGTACATGTCAATGACATCAAGGATTTCTGAATAAGGATCAGATACCCAACGTTCAGTAATTTTGGCTGTTGTAATTCTGGACTCCGGCCATTCGATCTTTTGATAAGGCATCTCTTGAAACTCTTCAATTTGTTCAAGATACTCCTGTAACATTGGAGTGGCACTGAGATAGATTACATTCGGGACATCCGACAGGTCTCTTGAGAATACATTCTCAGTTTTAGACTTGTAGAACGCATCCAAGAATATTGACTGAAACTCATCCACTACGACTTTGAAATTCTGTAAAATTCCAAGACCTTCTGATCCAGAAGTGAGTATATTCTTTACAGAATGAAACGAATCATAGGTCACTAGAATCTTACAGGGTTGACCCATCATTACGCAGTTATCGTAATGCTTTCGTAAGAGATTAGCTGTAAACCTAAATTTTTCTTTATTATAGGCGTCGATATCAAAACTTTTTGATCTAGGGCTTACTGATCCCCCACGAGACTTGTAATCTGTTTCAAAGTCTTTCTTCAACAGTTCACTTGAATAGTAGAATAGACCTGGGTCTTTCTTATGTTTCTTGAATTTTCCATCCAAGAGCGCTATTCTTGGTGAGCATAAAATAACGTGATCGGGATTCGTCTTAGAGATGCAATACTCCGTATATCCACAACCACATATCGATTTATCAACTATGCATTTTCCAGTGGGAAGTTGATAATCACCCCACTGTGATATGTACTTAATTCCTTCTGGTACATATTTTACGTCTTTTGTCATAAATCACCTTATTATAAAATTTTGCGATGAGGATCAGATGGACCCAAGGTCCATCTTCCTTCAAAACACGTTAGTGTTTTCATTGCTAAGGGATTTAGACTATCTAAACTGCAAAATCGCATATTTTTTACGCCACTAAAATAGGAATGCTTTAATAATATTAAAAAAGTTTGCATATTTTCAGATATGATCCGATAGGAATTTTCAGGCGTAGCTCGAGGGTACACAGGCGGCGAGTGAGGGTGGGCCGTTGGCGAAGCCAACGCACGCCCGAGCTTTATTGCGTAGCACCGCCGTGGTGGACCTCGGTACGAGGGACACCCCTCATTGCGAATTTTTTCGCCTGGGTTTTCCAGGCCTAGCCCACGAACCCCAGTCTCCCAAGGTTCGCAGTATTTATTTGATATTACCCAGGAGGGTATCCTCCCTGATTCGACCAGTATCACCGGAGATCTTCCGGAGCATACCAGTTTTGTAAGCTTCATGTTGATAGATGTCAGGCTCACCACGATGACGAGCGATTCTGTCCAGTCTCTTCCCGAGTTTCTTACCCCTCTCGACAGGGTCATGACCACGTTTCTTGGCGACTTTGTTACCCCAGGCACGGCCTGCTTCATAGCCCAGTAATCCACCGGCTGTCGCCGCGGTGGCGACTCCTTGGGCTTTGGCACCGGCCATTACCGACCCGGCTAGACCTAGTCCAGCACCAAGGACGGACCCAGTGATCTTGCGTGGTCTAGAAATCTCGGCCCGATTCTGTTCAGCTCGGTCGATTTCAGACTCCAGTGCGCGGAGTCGCTGGCCTTGGCTCATCTCGGCGAGCTCTGAGTTACGATATTTACGATATTTCTTCATATAAGAATATTTTTTAAGTACCAGATACGATCTGACCGACATGAATTGCGCCAGTGACGGGACAAATTGGAATTGCACAGAAGGGTGATCCAGCTTGTGGAGAACAGGTACCTTTCATTGTAAACTGACCACCAGTGACTGTTACATCTGGACAACTAAGCTCAGTCGATCCTTTGATGTCAGCACAGCAATTCCCAGCAACATCGGTGGTAACATTGCCCTCTACTTTAATGTCAGCATTTCCGGCGACTTCAATCTTGACGTTTCCGTCGACCTTGATTGTCATGTCTTTCTCAGCATGAACATCGATATTACCATCCTTGTCAATCTTGATCCAAGACGTGGACTTCGGGGTCTTATCTTCCGGATAAGGCGGGCTAGTCTGGTCTTTCTCATTCATCTCAGAGAAAATCCCAATCTCGATGCGGTCCTTAGTGATGTCGACTTTCTTGCCTCGACTCCGGAACCCGATAAATTCGTTTTCTTTGAGCTTTTGATAAAGCCAGACAGAGTTCCAGACTGGATCTAAGCCAAGTACTAGGACAAGGTCCTCGGGCTTTGGTTCGTCCGGTGATCTGTCTATTGGGTATGCTTTTGCTTCTTTGGTTACCCCGGGGATCTCGATCTCAACCTCGTATTTATCGGGGTCTAAGATCTTGGTAATGACCCCAAGATAATAATTCGGTTGTGGTGTATTCATAGTTCAACTTCTATTACGTAGATGTACGTCTACTTCTGACCTGGATCCTGTCCCTCTGTGTCCGGCAACTCCTGACCCAGCACATCGACTGTTCCGCGGAGGACGAATTCGAAGGAACACATAGAGCCCATTTCATCTCGATGGGCAGTGTCGCCGGAGATGAAGAAGTGTGCATTGGTCACCATGTAGGTTGATATTGTCGGCTCATTTTCCTCGTTGCCCTTACCATACTTAATGGTATCCATTAGTCGGAGAGGCGGAAGATTGTCGGTGTACCGTAAGACGACCCCATTATAGAGATTCGTCTCTAAGAGGCGGGCGTTGTACTTATAGATGTTCTCCCTGGTTTCCCATGGAGCTCGATCGTCGTCTTTCGAAAAGATCCTGAAGGTATCCTCATGAACCTCGATGCGTAAGTTCTTTGAGATCTCACGACCGTACTTATATTCACCATCTGTACAAGCATTCTCGATGTCACGGTAGAGCTTATAGTTGTAGCGCGAATTGATATTATCCTGGACAGGTTGGTGGGATTCATAGCCAGTCGCTATTCGGTCAGGCTCAGGTTTACCAGTTACTCGGTCCTTCCAGTAAATATCTTTTATCATAAGCCCCTCGACATCAAAACAGTAGAGAGTCTTTTTCTTGACACTCATACAAAGACGCCGCAAGAAGTCAAGATCGTGCCATCTATCCTGCCACCAATCCTCAGGGGGAGGATCAGCGTCGGTTTTCCAGCGAAATCTTGGTTCCCCAAGATCTTCCCAGGTATCCTCAATGACTTTCTTGATCTTCTTTTTCTTGAAGAGTTTACGCTTGGCTTTCGAGAAGAAAGTACCATTTTTACCGTCGCCTGTGTTCGGAACACATATGAATTCCACCAGGAACTCGCCATTCTCTGGCGACCACTCCCGATTCGTGATAAAACAATAGATTTCATATTTATCATTGACTGGTTCGTCTTGCTCGATAGTGATCTGAAAGAAATTTGTTTTCTCAATGACTTTATCCTGGGCCGGCAACTCGGTGGCTCTAAGCTGAAGCTTACCTTTTGGTGGCTGACCACCTATCCATTCATCGACCTCAAAGTAGACAAATTTGAACTTGTCAGGGCCAAATGGATCGATTTTAAGGTGGATTTTGTTTGACAACCAAAATTGTTTGTCACCATATTCACTTCCTACTCGTGCTGCCATCCTTCAGGGTCTTAATGTCTTCCTTCGAGATCAGCTTCAAGACTGTTCCCGGAGTTATGTTTTGAATTGAGCCAGCCTGTAGAATTACGAAAGCCTCATATCGAACGTCGCCATAGAACTCCGTGGCTATCAAGTCTGGTCGATACCAGTTCTCCTTTACCACATAGTCTTCCCGACGAACTTCTCGATTTAGACTGAGATTGTATAGGAGAGCCGAATCAAAAACATCGGCCCCCTCCATACAATTTTCTAATTCAAAGTTGCTTGGAGCTATTTTTGGCTCCGTTATATTTCTTGTGTACATTCTAGTTACGCTTAAGTGCTTCTTGTAATAGTTTATCCATTTGCTTCTCGAACTCGGTTTTTTCTTTCTTAGCGGCGGCCTTAATGATGGATGTCATACCTGCACTATTCAAGAATCGACCAAGTGAGATATCAGTATAGACGGATGCTGGTTGAAGATCAATCTGGACATCAGCGTACAGAGGAACCATGTTGTCTTCATCGGTCGGATCTTTACAGAGTTGTCTGGAGACATTAACATTGATGTCTTTGATGACCAGATTGTCAATCGTATAGAATCCACCGAGCATAAGACGTAGTGTTCCTTTCTGCTGAACATCGATATTTCGATTGATGCTTTCAAAACCGGCTGGTGGGCTTTGCCAACCAACATACTTGTTGGCAAAAGTCGATACAGTTTCAGACATACTACCCTTCAGCTGACCCTTAATCCAAGAATCCATTTCACCACCTAGTCCTTTTTCAAAGAATCCAATACAATATGGATAAATATAAGAAAGTTGGTCATAGACCGTCATAAAATGATACTTATTTTCGTCTGGATACCACTGTTTCCAGTCTGACAAGAGGGTAAATTTCATTGTCATGTTACCGAAATTAGTAGCACTACCATTATACATCGAGTATCTAGTTCCCTGGATATAGAGTGCTTTGTTTAGTACTGGTTCTAGACCTTTGGCTAGGTTACCGGCTGTTCCGACTATTCCACTAAGCCAGGAAGCGGCACTGGAACCTAAGCCCTTGGCTCCCTCCAGGTCAGTCTGTTTGATACCCTTCGCCAATGTCCCTAGGAATGGGGCATACGGCTTTAGGTTCTTGAAGGCACTCTCTAAGAAGTTTCCTCCATCATGGCCGGACCATTCATTGGCAATTGTGAAATTGAAATCCTCTGTGAAGATACTTGAGCAGATTGGTTCGGCGAAGTAGTTTGCGTTCGGATTATCTGTCAGGACTGGTAGTTTTCCGTCCCCCGGACTTCCATTTGGGTCCTCAGTGAATCCATTTGTGAAGAACGCATCCCACTCTTTGTCATAGTGACGACTAGGGGCTCCAGCTCCTTTAAGGCCATCAATAATTAGATCTGTTCCATTGATGAGGGCTGGACATACTTGCCAGACTGGTCCCTCGACCGGTCTAGTATTCGGGTGAAGCGTAATAGTATATAGGGGGTTATAGATCTGATGATCGTAATAGAACCCTTCCACCTTATCTTGGTTATAAAATTTTCCCATAGTTATTTGGAGTAGGCGATCGGATCAAATCCAGATCTATTATAGACATTAATTGTAACGTTGGAGCCTTCTTGGTTGTAGATGACCTTCTGTTCACCACCAAGATTACCAGCGAGTCCTTTCATCAGATCAAATTGATGAGTCTCTGTTTTAGACATCATTTCAGCACGCTTTTCAAGTTGCTTTCGCTCTTCCTCAGCGTTCTGTTCCTGCTGTTTGACGACTTCGGCTGTCTTCTTGACTGTCGTCTCTTGGATCTTGGTAGTTTCTGATTGAGTTTTAACAACTGTCGCCTCGACTTTCTGAATCTCCTTTTTGGCTTTGATGTTGGCAGCGTCGGCTTTGGTATTTTCGGCTTTAGCCTTAGTTTCAGCGACTTCCTGCTTCTGGCGAGCCTTAGATATAATCCCTGAGGACCATCCGCCGAAGCCGAACATCTTACCCTCACTGTTCTGCATGCCCTCGCGTCCTAGGATGTTCTTCTTGGCCTGTAAGAAAATATCTTTGTTGGTTACTTTCAGGTCATCCTTGTATTGTTCAGCGAGTTTTTTCATCTCGGGAACCAAGAGATTTACAAAGTAATCCTTTGAGTTTTTCTTGACCTCTTCGGTTACCTTGTTTACATCTTCCTTGGTGACTGGTCCGAAAGCTCTGCGCTCGAGTTGAGACTCTGGCAATTTAAGTTGCTTGAGGTCGTCGAGTTTCTTTTTGTCCCCATCGTCCTCAACAACAGCCCCAGCGATGATCTCAAGGTAATCCGCTGATCTCTTAGTATAATCCTCGATATTACCAGCATGACCCTCCATCTTCTCGTCAGCCGAGCCAGACTCGATCTTACTGAGACGTTCTTGTGATAGGCCTAGGGCAGCAGTATTGTAGGCTTCCCTAAATTGAAGTTGTTTCTGAGCTTCGTCGGAGTTCTGGTATTTATCTAAAGCCTCTTTCATGGCAGCCGTCAGGTGCTCACGAGCTCTAGCATCACTGTCTTCAGTGACAGTATACTCATAACCACCATATTCACCACCAGCTTTCATTTTATGCTGTTTCAGAACAATCTCTGACCAGCCAGACTCATTACCAAATACTTCATCAGCTGCCTGGTTTTGCTCATCTGAACTACGACTATTTCGATAGAACTTAGCTCCTTCACTATTGATAATGTCAGTGATACTAGCATGACGACCAACCTTGTTCACGTTGAAAACAATTCGTTCACCGTCGTGCTCGATCATCATCCGTCCACCACCTAGTGATTTAGCACCATATTTAGCAGCATATTCTCCCTCTAGCAAGGCTTGACCGGCCTCAGTTCCCATATTGAGATTAGTGAAAGCTTCATTGGCATTTGCATAGAGTTTAGCCCCTTCACTTGTATTACCATACTCGGAAGCTATGTTGAAGCCAGACTCGTTAGTTTCAACCTTACCAAGGGCATGGACCATACCTGCGTCGTCGCGGTAGACAAGTGTTCCATTGCTATTATAAAGATCGTCGCTGTCTTGACCACCACGTTTGTTATATTTGGTAATCAGTGCATCAGCCAATTTTCGGTTGTCAGAATTTTCCTTGAGCCAAGACTTCTGAAGAGCAATATTAGTTTTAGAGCCCTTCCAGATGTCTGAGACATCTTCTCCAAATCCGGCATAATAGCGACGAACCGATTCTAGGTCATCCCACTTAGGACCCTCAGTTCTAGCAAAAATACCGGTCAGGTTCTTGAATTCGGCAGCTGTCAGACCCTCCGAAAGTTTTCTTCGAATCTCGTCTGTGTTGACGGTTCCAAGGGCTTCCTTAGCTTTTTCAAGGTATCCCTCTAGCTCAGCTGCAACTTCAGTAGCCTTAATATCACGCTTGTAGCGAATATTTCCGGATTCGTCGACGAAGGTTTTCCACTCTTTTCCATGTTCCTTGACAATTCCTCCCTCACGACCAGACATTCTTTTGATAAATTCACTTCTTACATCTGATTCAGATAAGTTGTGAATATCATCTTCCATGTAGTTTCGATAGAGAGACTCAAAGTCAGTTTGTCCATGACCACGGACTAGATCGGATTGTCTTATATATCTTGTGTAATCTTCACCAGTTTGCTCATTAATTTTTTCTAAGCTTAGGGCAACCATCTTTCCATTGACTGGCATTTCGGCAATCTTAACACCAAGTGTACTATCGATGACGTATTTACTTCCGTCGTCATTGGTATAAGTAACATAGTTGTCCTTGTTTTTACCAGATTGCCAGTCTGAGATAGATTGTTTTATTTTTTCGTCGGTCACACCAAGTGCTTCACGAGCCTTATCTTTGCCGGACTCTAGGATCTTATCATGAATATCCTTGAATTTGTCAATATCTTTGTCGGATAATCCGGATCCTTCATTCATCCATGACAGAGACTCCCCTGGATTTTCAAGTTCTCCACGAATATATGCCATGAGGGCATTAATTCGTTTCATAGCTTCTGGTGTTATACCGATCTTAAGTTCATTATATAGATACGGGTGAAAGTCAGACACAGTCTCGGAGAGGTCTGACATTAACATTTTATATTTGAAACCAGCTTTCTTGAACAGGTAGGTCCAACCAACTCTTTTACTGTAACCTCTTTCGACATAGTAAGTTTCTTTAACTTGACCTAGGTCATTGTCAGAGAATTGATCCTCTTTACCAATTCTGACTGGCCTACCATCTTTATCGATAAGCGGTATTCTTGGACAAAGAACACTGGCGATACCAGTACCGTCAGATAGAACTTCATAGAGAGTATATCGGAATGTCTTATTGCCTGTATAGTTAAGATATTTCTTGGCTCTCTCAGAGAAACTACCGTAATCAGTGAATTCACCAAGGTAGATATCGACTGTCTTAGAGTCAGGTGTCTTTCCCTCGGAGATAGCTACATTAAGAAGCTTACCAATGGCTCGATCTTTATAGAGATCCATGGCTTCCTGATCCGCCTCATAGCTATCAATGGTTCCATTTTCACCCATGTGGGCGACCGCCATGATGTTAGCTCTGGTGATATTGCCGGTCTTTGAGATTCCTGAGTTAGGATCAAGATATGATCTTGTTTTGGTGGCCTCATCGTAGATATATAAACCAGATTCGTCCTCGACTGCTCCATTTCTCTTCATCCATTCGATCGTGGCTTTCTGAGAAGCACTCAAAGAGGCAGGATTATAACCTGATACAACCTGGTTTCTACCAAGCATACTCTGGGCAGCACCAGTAACAGCTGCTCCCATTGAGCCGATTATCTCACCAGCCATATTACCGGCTGCACCCATGAAGGTTCCGTTATAGATCTCTCCGTTACTATCTATGTAGGTAGTTTCGGCCCCGGATTCTTTTTCATCACCCCCACCAAAGTCGTCAGGCCAGAAGCTTGGCATACGCCAAATCTGAGCACTCTGATCACCCAGTCGACCAGTGCTATAGCATGCACCATGTGACTGGACTGTATCGGAGACCCAATGTTTTCCATCCCACATCATACCGTGAGCACTCGGCGACCCGTCTTTGTGTTTGCCGAAGAGTACGCCGATATCACCAGGCTTGAGTTGTCCGGGCCCCATCGAATCTATCTGGCCGAGCGAGCCATTCCAAATTTTCTTCAGGCCCGTTCCTCCAAGCCGCACACTTGTGGCGGTATATGGAGAACCAGTGTTCCACCAAGCTCCGCGAATTTTCTGTCCACCTGACTCATAGAAGGTACTAGGTCCGGCCGTACAAAGTGATTTGTAGTCGTTGAAACCAAGTAAGCACCAACCACGAGAGGTACTATAGAACTTACCAGTATTTCTGGATCTTAGGATATTCTTTAGATTTTCATCTTTGACGGCCTCAGGTCCACAACCCTTGATGTTATTTCCTGACATGTCTGCCCCAAGGCTAATAGCGCCCGTCGGTGGAGGTGTGACAGCTGTCATAGATTCGCTTGGCGTAAAACTAGTATACTGGTATGACCCGATCACACTGTTGACATTACCAAGGTGTTTCTGAACTGCGCTTGCATATGCTCCTTCGTCACCATCACCAAAGTATCCACCCTGTTTTAGGACGCTGACATAGTCACTTGGATTGACGTCGAAAGCCTTGTAGCGGGCACTGTCGAGAAGACCAACCTGATAGTTCGCCCAGTCCTGCATGTCATTGAACTTAGACCACTTAGAGATGGTTCCATTGTCCAGATAATAGACTGGTCTACCCTTGGTAGCAATCACACCACCATAGTTGTTAGCTTCATAGGCTAGCTTAGATACACCGCCTGGATACTTACCACCGGATTCATGCATTGCCTGGGCTGCCATAAGTCTGGCGAATGCCTCACGCTTGTCCTCCGGCAGATCACGCCGCTTCTCATCAAGCGCTGCCTTAAGGGTTTGATATAGATTATGGATGGTATTTCGACGGGCGTAACTCGGATTCCCTGATACACCGGAGGCCAAGACATTGATTTTAGAACCAACCCACTGGGTGACACCGGCGGCAGCACCTCTCATATTGCCAGAGAAGGTATGCCATGCTCCAGGTCGTCCCCAGATTTCATCCATTCTGGAGTCATAGGCAGCTGCCATCGTCTGTCCACGGTCAAGGGCTTCCATTCCGGCCCGGTCTTCGTAGACCATCTTACCACGGACACCCATGATGGCTTTCTGGTTTCTTTCTTGACCCTCAAGCCATGTTCTGAAATTACGGTCAGTCGGATCAAAGGATTTAATACCGTGTTGCGACTTGATGGTATTAAAGCCCGCCGGTGTTATCTTGAGTAGTCTGATGGGAGTACCTGGTCTTGGATCGCTCTCAGGGACTGCCTTAGCGACAACACTAGAATTCCCCTGAGCTGCCTGGAGGTAATCATATGTGCCTTCGCCAACACCCCAGAGAGCACCAGCCGCCATACCCCAAGGACCTGCTTTGGAAGCCAATCGACCAAGTCCTTTCGTGACCATTCCACGGCCAATCTTTTTCTTGGCATATTTGCCAGCCATTTTGGCACCCTTGCCGGTAGCGTAACCATAGAGGCCAAAGGTAAGATTGTCAAGGAGCTCATTTCCAACATAAGATCCCCATGAACCACCTGTGTACTCTTCTGACTCGGCGGATGTCTTGGGAACCAGAATTATCTTGTATGGAACATACTGGGCTTGACCGGAGGCCACCATCTTAGAGATAACATCTGGGCCGATACCAAGGCGAGTGAGGAGTTCTGGATTAATGACGGCTCCACCAGATTTTTGAGCATTTCCCTCGAGCATCTTGAGACCAGTCATCAGACCACCAGTCCTAAGAACATTATCACGGGTCGTCAGATTGCGGGTGAGCATCTCAGACATTCCGTAGGTGGAATCATCCTTTAGGTTGCCCATGAAATCCGTTGATTCGGAGGTATAGTAGCGACCACCATAGGAATGTTTGAAGGTATCCTTGGCCGTCGACACTACATTGTTGGAGGCTTTCCTGGCGACTGCACTGGAGCCACCCATGAGAGCACTTAAGATATTCCCTAGGTACTCTGTGGCAGGCGCCATGACTCCCTTGAATGCCGAATTGATCATCTTGCCAAGCGGATTAAAATCCGTATCCGGCAGCTTGAAGTCCGGCATATTTATCTTCTGGAGGGCAATTCGTCGGTCTTCGATAAAGAGTTTCAGTGTGTCAATAAGTCGGGTGATTCCGTCGGAGAATACCTCACGAATACCACCCAAGAGGCTTGTGGCTTTACCCTTCTCGGATTTGGTATCAATGCCAATGAATTCTTTGATCTTGTTTACGAAACTAAGCCCCTCAGCACCACCTTTCTCAAGGTCGGCATTGACAGGGATTCCGAAGACTGCCTTGAAGCCAGCCTCAAAGGAGGCAATCTTTTTCATCAGGGGATTCCACCACTTATCAATGGTGGTTGCCAAGAATAGAAACAGCAGTGTTTTCAGTTGACCGCCAAAGGTAGATCCCATATTACGAGGATCCATCTTTTCGCCTAGGCTCTTGGTAGACTCAGAGAGTTTCTGGAAAAGCTTACTACTATTTCTGGCGAGGTTCCATTCGCGTCTTCGATATTCCTTCTGTTGAACCTCATATTCATTGGCTTGCTTGGCAAAACTAGAGTCTAGCCAAGCCTTGAATTTATCAAGATTTCCTGATTTCCCTTGGGCCCCAACAGTTACCTGCTGTCTCATTGGGATTTGTGGTTGGACAATCTTGATTTCGTTTCGTACGTTGTTATTGGTGGTATTGGTTGTCCGGATGTTAGGCCCAGAGGTTTGTGTTGTAGACACTGTCGTCCTTGGACCAGGCTTAACTCCGTATTTCTGGAGAATCGCCTGAGTCTGCGGATTCATGGCAGCCGCTTGCTGGGCCAGAGGACTTACCTGTTGTGCCCCACCATCGGCAGCAGCCATTCCGGAGGCCCCTAAGAGGGCTGCCTGTTTCATGGTGGCCATCTGTTGCTGACGAGTTGTTCTGATGATTTTCTCTCGTTCCAGATTCGCCGAGCGCTCAGCTTCTATGCCTTGTATTTCCTCACGAGCTCTCATCGCTGATGCTGTCGGACTATCCCCACCACCTGAGGGGCGCCCATTGATGACATCTTGAACTCGTTTGTCACGTTGTGATTCTCTAGATTCCATCGTTATTGTTATCGTTATTTATTCCTTCCATGCCTTTGGCACCCCGACTTTGGGCTACCGTCGCATTGGTTCCGGAGACTTTCTTGCCGTTTCCAGAGAAGTCCATTCCTGGGAAATCTGGATCGAGTCCCTCGGTTGATTCAAGGAAATTAGTATACTCTTTGTTCAGAGCCAGCA
>Ga0326514_10002195_pt1 | contig 12492 bp, 13 predicted proteins | sample 3_2548_0518_D_FD_203653 | JGI IMG/M metagenome (GOLD analysis project Ga0326514, IMG submission 203653) | Bovine rumen microbial communities from UC Davis, California, United States - 3_2548_0518 | ecosystem: Host-associated > Mammals > Digestive system > Stomach > Rumen | place: USA...
TATTTTATCATAATCGAACGTTTTCGTATACATATTTTGTGGAATGACAGCGCCGTCACATTCAAGAATTTCAACATTCAGGACACCATTCTCCAGTGCAAATATGCCCGGCACAAGAACGGTCTCAACGTGCGGCACTTCTCCTGCCTGTTTTACTCTTCTGCAGATGCGCACGCCTCCCGTTTTCCTTACGGCCAAAAGGCGATAGGGAAGATCAATCCGACGTCCGGTTTCATTGGCAAAAAGCCTAAGGATATCCTCAACGTGTCCTCTGGTAAAATCTTTTTCAGTCCCGGCAAGCTCACAAAGCGAGCTCTTAATTATCAGGGACTGCATGAGATGGGGTTCCGCAAGAATTGTCTCGGAGATAACTGCCGCATCCTCCTCACTTTTCACATACTTACGCCGCCTGATCTCACACTCCGACTCGAGAAAATCCGATACCTCTGCGGCCTCCCCGGAGAGCATCGCCAGATGGAGTCCCGCCTTCTTATTGACCAGCTCCTCCGTTTTGGGAAGCAGGACGCGCCGGACGGCATTTCGTGTAATCTCTGTGTCAAGGTTAGTCGAATCCGTACAGTAAGAAAGACCTGCCCGCATAAGGCAGTCCTCGATCTCCGACCGGTCCACGCAAAGGAGCGGTCTAATGTAGGATCCGCGCACCGGCCGAAGCGAAGCAAGTCCTTTTATTCCTGTACCACGGGCCGCATTCATAAAGACAGTCTCCGCGAGGTCATCCATATGATGAGCGAGCGCCGTCTTCTGTGCGCCGGTCTCTTTCATGAGCTGCGAAAAGATCTCCCTGCGGACATAGCGGCCGGCCTCCTCCAGCGTCATATTCATCTGCGCGGCAAGATAAGGAACATCCCGCCTTTCGACCCGCAGAGGCACACCGAATTTTTCACATATCTCCGCCGTGTATGCGGCGTCCCTCTCAGCCTCCTCACCTCGTATCCCGTGCACCACGTGGCAGGCTGTGAGTTCTATACCCAGCTTTCTTCGAAGTGACCAGAGAATATAGAGGAGACAGACAGAATCCGCGCCTCCGGAGACTCCGACGATCAGAGAATCTCCCGGCGCGGTCATCCTGTTCTCCCGCATGAATCTTTCAACTTTCCTGATCATAAATCCTCCGATTCATCTGTAAAAGCTGTCCCACATGTCGAAAAACGACTGCGCATGGCAACGTGTCATACGCAGTCGTGCTCCGGCATGAAAAAGACAGCTTCGCGTCATTTTTTTCCGTCATCTTTTTTGAAGATGATATCCCCTTCATCAACCAGACCGAGTTTTTCCCGGGCGACCTCACGGATATACTCGTCCGTATTCATGTATTCCTCAAGCTCCTCGAGTTCCTCTTGCCGGGCCTCCTCGTCTTTAATCTGATCCTCAAGCTCAGCCTTTGCCGCAAGAGCGCTGTCGATTTTTTTGTTGAGACGGTATCCCCCGATAAAGAGTGCCGCGAAAAGGATACATACGACCAGCAGGATCATCATCATCGTATTCTTCATTATCTTTCGCTCGCGCGACAGCCTTGTCCTTCTTCTCCCCATAAAAATCAACCCCTTAAATACCTTTATTTACAAGCATTTTACACCAAGGCAGGGACAAAGTAAACCGCGCCGTTAAATGTAGCGGTACATCTCAGCCGCATTTTCTTTCTTGGTGGAATCAACGATACGGGTCACCTCAGCCCGCACAGTCCGCTCACCGAAGCCAATCTCAATAATGTCGCCGATCTTTACATCATATGATGCCTTGGCCGCTTTGCCGTTCACCGTGACACGGCCGGCGTCGCAGGCTTCGTTGGCGATCGTCCTTCGTTTGATCAGCCTTGATACTTTCAGATACTTATCAAGTCTCATAGGCTTAATCCCCCTTCCTTTTATCTTTGCTCTGATATTAAAGAGCGGGAGGATAAAACCTCCCGCCCGACTGATATCTCTTTTGTCTGTCTTATGCAGTAAATTACTTCTTACCGTTGACAAGATCCTTTAAGGCTTTTCCTGCCTTGAACTTAGGAGTTCTGGAAGCCTGAATTTCCATCGCATCGCCGGTCTGCGGATTTCTTCCTTCACGTGCAGCACGCTGAGAAATTTCAAATGTGCCAAAGCCTACAAGCTGTACCTTGCTGCCCTTCTTAAGTTCTTCGGATACAACATCGATGAAGGCCTTAACAGCTGCCTCAGAGTCCTTCTTTGTCAGACCTGTTTCATTTGCGATTGCCGCAACCAGTTCTGTTTTGTTCATGGTACTTCCTCCTTAATTTCACATTACATATATAATAGTCAACCCCTCAGCAAGAGTTTACTTATTTATATCGCTTTTAATGCGTAATGTCAAGGTTAATGGGCGTATCTAATCACAAACAATCAAAGTCGTGCGCACTTCCTCAAGCGCAAAAGGTTCTGATTTTACTGGGTTTCTCAGCTGCGATTTTTTTCTATTTCGTGCTTTGCAAATGCGACCAGACTGTCATGCTCATTCATATCCGGATCCTCGACGACTAGCTTCAGCGCAAGATTAAGGATCCTGCCTACTTCTTTACCCTTGACTCCGAGGGCGAGCACATCATTGCCGTTAATAGCCAGATCGGACAATTTCACGCAGTCCCGATTCTTCAGGACATCCTCATAGACATCACACACCGCCTGCACGCGGTCGAACTTGTCATCAAGACCGAACTCGCTCTTGGCGCTGTTGTCAGCCCACTGGACCTCCAGGAATATCGGGAAGAGATCATCGCCGATTTTATTCAACGCCCATCTCACCGCTGTCGGGTCCGGTTCCGGACGGTAGTCATGATATTTCACGAGCTTAGTGACAATAGCTGATGTCTCGTTGTCGAACTTCAGCCGCTTCAGAATATCCTTGGCGATCTCCGCGCTGATATTAGCGTGGCCCGGGAAATGATCATAACCGCGGTCATCAGTAACTCTCGCGGCTGGCTTGCCCAGATCATGGAGCAGCATAGTAAGCCGCAGGATCTTGTCCGGTCTGCACGCGACCAGCGCATGCAGCGTGTGCTCACCGACATTATACATATGATGCACAGAGTTCTGCGGGGTATTCATCGCGACATCGAATTCAGGCATTATGACTGCCGTGATTCCAGTGTCGTAAAGATCGGCCCACCTCTCCGGATTCGGGGAAGTCAGCAGTTTGACAATCTCCACCTGGATCCTCTCGGCACTCACCTTTCTGAGATTCTCCGCATGTCTCGTGATTGCCGCGCGTGTCTCTTCCTCAATATCGAAATCGAGCTGGGCGGCAAAGCGCACAGCTCTGAGAATGCGCAGAGCATCCTCATCGAATCTTGCGTCCGCATTGCCGACACATCTGATCAGTTTATTCTCAAGGTCAGAAATACCTCCGTATATGTCGACAAGTCCGGTCTTCTCATTGTAAGCCATCGCATTGATCGTGAAATCACGTCTCAGCAGATCCTCCTCAAGGTTTGGAGTGAAAGTAACTTCCGAAGGATGACGCCCGTCCTCGTACTTGCCGTCGACCCTGTATGTCGTCACCTCAAATCCCTCATCGCCCAGCATAACAGTGACTGTTCCATGGGCGATTCCCGTGTCAATAGTTCTTCTGAAAAGCGCCTTTACTTCATCAGGTCTCGCCGAAGTCGTGATATCCCAATCCCCCGGCTCCCTTTGGAGAATACTGTCCCGCACACATCCGCCAACTACGTACGCCTCATATCCATGTGCATCGAGTACATCTAAAATGTTTCTGACTTTAGACGGCAGTTCAATATTCATAAACATGATCCTTTCGACTACTAAGGCGAAAACCCACTGCTTGCAAGCAGGGGAAGAAGCCTTGTGAAATTGATTTTGAATCAGGTAAGGGCCGGCTATATCGAAAAGCCAGCCCTTTAGATTTCAGTAATTCCTATGTGTCAGTTTAATAAGCCTTTCCCCAGCAGACAAGCTTTCTTGCCTTCTTTCCGCAGCAGACACAGACTGCGTCCTCCGGTGTCTCCGGCTCGCCGAACGGCATGCAGCGGGATGTGCACGTCGTATCTTCCTTGATCTTATTCTCACATTCCACATCACCGCACCAGAAAGCTCTGATAAAGCCCGGTTTTGTATCTGCAAGCGTTTTGAACTCTTCGTAGGTAGAAGCTTCATAGGTGTGTTCTTCGCGGAACTTTTTCGCGCGCTCGAACATGTCATTGTGGATAGTCTCCAGCAGTTTTGCGGCTTCCATCGCAACATCATCGATTTTCACAGAAATCTTTTCTCTTGTGTCGCGGCGTACGATCACGCACTCACCCTTTTCGATATCCTTCGGTCCGATCTCCACACGGAGCGGGAATCCGCGCATCTCCTGTTCGGCAAATTTCCATCCGGGTGATTTCGCCGGATCCGCATCGACACTGACACGGATTCCTGCTTCCCTCAGGCTGGCAGCAATCTCGTCAGCCTTGTCAAGGACACCTTGAGCCTTCTGGCGGATCGGTATGACAACACACTGGGTCGGAGCGATCTTCGGAGGAAGAACAAGACCAGAATCATCGCCGTGCACCATGATAACAGCGCCTATAAGGCGAGTGGTCATGCCCCAGGAAGTCTGATGGACATACTTTAACTTATTGTCCCTGTCTGTGAACTGAATGCCGAAAGCCTTCGCGAATCCGTCTCCGAAATTGTGGCTCGTACCGGACTGAAGGGCCTTGCCGTCATGCATGAGCGCTTCAATCGTGTAAGTGGACTCAGCGCCCGCAAACTTCTCCTTGTCAGTCTTTCGCCCGCGAATGACCGGAATCGCAAGCACATCCTCGAGGAAATCCGCATACAGATTCAGCATCTGCACAGTCCTCTCCTCCGCTTCCTCGGCAGTCGCGTGTGCTGTATGACCTTCCTGCCACAGGAACTCTCTGGAGCGAAGGAACGGACGTGTCGTCTTTTCCCAGCGGACTACGCTGCACCACTGATTATAGAGCTTCGGCAGATCCCTGTATGACTGAATATCCTTCTGGTACAGGTCGCAGAACAGAGTCTCAGAAGTCGGTCTTACACACATTCTCTCCTGAAGCTTTTCTCCTCCGCCATGTGTGACCCAGGCGACTTCCGGGGCAAATCCCTCAACGTGGTCTTTCTCTTTCTGAAGAAGACCCTCGGGAATAAACATTGGAAGGTACACGTTCTGCACACCGGTCTCCTTGAACCGGCGGTCGAGTTCCGCTTTAATATTCTCCCAGAGCGCGTATCCTGCCGGCTTGAAGACCATGCAGCCCTTTACAGATGTGTATCCTATAAGCTCTGCTTTTTTTACGACGTCCGTGTACCACTGGGCAAAGTCGACATCTCTCGCTGTGATTTCTGATACCAGTTTAGATTCTCCAGCCATAATAATCTATTAACTCCTCTTCAACATCAGGTATTGGAGCGATCGCCCCCACCTGGCTACTTTACAGTGTAATTTTTATTTCGCGGTTCGTGTGCGTATACTGATAATAGCGCACACCTGCCGCATCGAACATTCGCTTGGAAGCGATGACGCTCGGAGTATCCGCGTACTTGTCGCTGTCGTAGATGACAGTCCGGATACCTGCCTGAATGATAGCTTTAGCGCACTCATTGCACGGGAACAGTGACACATAAATCTTCGCTCCCTCGAGACTGCCGCCCCTGTAGTTCAGGATCGCGTTCAGCTCACTGTGGGTCGAATAAAAATACTTATTCCTCAGCGGGTCTGTACCGTCGCGGTTCCATGGGAACTCGTCGTCAGAGCATCCCTTGGGGAATCCGTTATAACCCATAGAGAGAATTTTATTATCGGCACTAACTATACATGCACCGACTTGCGTGTTCGGATCCTTTGACCTCATACCTGCCAGAATCGCGACACCCATAAAATACTCATCCCAGCTTAAATAGTCGACTCGCTTAAAATTCATTCCATTCACCTCCCCGGCCGGGCAGCACGATTACTTCGTTCCGAAAATACGGTCGCCGGCATCGCCGAGACCCGGGACAATATAGCCGATATCATTCAGATGATCATCAAGCGCTCCGACATAAATATCAACATCCGGCTCTGCGTCCTGAAGCTTCTTGAGACCTTCCGGAGCCGCAATGATGCACAGGAAACGGATATTCTTGCAGCCGTGCTTCTTCAGCTGTTCAATCGCGTCCACAGCGGAACCGCCTGTTGCCAGCATAGGATCAACAACAAAAACATCTCTCTCCTCAATATCAGCCGGCAGCTTGCAATAGTATTCAACCGGCTGCATCGTTGCCGGATCGCGGTACAGACCGATATGCCCGACTTTGGCTGCCGGAAGCAGCGTCTGCATACCGGGAACCATGCCGAGACCTGCGCGCAGGATCGGGATAATTGCCAGTTTCTTTCCTGCAAGGCGTTTCGCGATTGTGTGGCCCATAGGTGTCTCGACCGGATACTCCTCCAGCTCGAGATTTCTGGTAGCTTCATAGCACTCAAGAGTTGCAATCTCGCCGACCAGCTCCCTGAAATCCTTGGAACCTGTATCAATATTTCTGATAAGTCCGATTTTGTGCTGAATTAACGGATGATCCATAATTACTGTCTTGCCCATTTTACGCTCTCCTCTTTTAATTATATTAAAGCCTTCGTTCCCCCAACTGGAGAAATATCCGGCTGTAACGCACTTATTACGCTTCTATAACAGAATGACCCGCGGCCTTGAGCAGACGGTTCATAATCGCCTGACCCATGCGCGGCGTGTCAAAAGCCTCAGAATATATGATATCCACACCATCATCATCAAAGTCTCTCAGGACAGAAAAAAGATGCTGGGCAATCTCCTTATCGGATTCAATACTTCCGATATCACGCACATGGCCCCCTGTGTACCGCTTAGCGGTCTCATCTGTCGCGATGATCCCGACTGTCTTCCCAAGAAGGGCATCCCTGCCTGCAAGTTCATTGATCTTCGCGATGACAGCTTCCTTATCTCCTGTCACTATACTGAGCTTAGCTTTCGGTGCATAGTGGCGATACGCCATACCCGGCGCTCTGGGCTTTTGATCAGTCACACCGTCCGGCGCTATGATCGCGGGATCGATCGTCACCTCGCCGAGAATCTCGCGGAGCTTCTGCTCATTTACATATCCCGGTCTCAGTATGCAGGGCACATCTCCCGTGAAATCCACAATCGTAGACTCAAGACCTATGCGCACCTCTCCACCGTCAATGACCATATCAATCCTGCCGTCCAGATCCTCCATGACATGCTCCGCCCTGGTCGGACTCGGTCTGCCGGATGTGTTGGCGGACGGAGCAGCTATATAACCGCCCGCTGCCCTGATCAGCGCAAGCGCAATCGGGTGGTTCGGCATACGCACCGCGACTGTCGGGAGTCCTCCGCTGGTCTCATCAGGAACAATCGCCTTCTTCCTGAAAATCATCGTGACAGGCCCCGGCCACCAGACATCGGCAAGGCGTATGGCACCCTCCGGCACCTCTGCCGCTATCGGATAAAGATGCTCCATGTCCGCAATGTGGACAATAAGCGGATTATCCGAGGGTCTTCCCTTGGCTGCGTATATTTTCATAGACGCCTCCGGGTCAAGCGCGTTTCCGCCAAGTCCGTATACCGTCTCTGTGGGAAACGCAACGAGGCCTCCTTCCCGGAGGATCCTGCCAGCCCTGTCAATTTCATGCAGATCCGGATGTGCGGCATCCAGATGTAATAACTCTGTCTCCAAAAAATCGCCTCCGGTCGTCAGATTTTCTCGCCCGGCAGACGGAATGTTCCTTCATCCGCGAACGGATTTTTAAACGTTTCATCGTCCGCGAACGCGCCGTAGTCATAGTCCGGAGCATCTATGTCCTGTGGAATATCTCCTGTGCTCGATCCGGCAAGTTCAACCGGCATAGAGCCTGTATAATCGAGACGTACTCCGCTCATTCCCACCTTGGAGAAATCGATCGTATCGCCGGCCACTTCGCCCGACGGATTTGATCCGGGAAGAGCCTCATCATCATAATCATCATCCTCGATCACAAAATCACCGAAGCTGAAGTGCACGCCCTCTGACTCGAAATCATTTTCATCATAGCTGTCATAATCATCCAGATCGTCATCCGCCTTGTCCGAATATGCCGCGCGAGGTGCCTCCTGATAAGACGTTTTCTGCGGAGCTGCCTGCTGAGTGGATTCCGCAGCCCCTGCAATATCAGACTCGATATCGTCAAAGGGAGCCGGCATACGCTGCATGACCTCGTGGATTTCCTTATAAGCACGCATAAATCTCTTCTGGACTTCATTTGTAAGATCAACGATCTCATTCATGGCCTCCTGGACTTTGGCATACTGCTTCTTGCCCTCCGTCAGCCTGGCATCGATCTCGCCCTGTACCGCGTCGAGCCGGGTCTTAGCCGCAAGATCGGCTTCGGCCATTGTCCGGTCATACTGGCTCCTGCTCTCGGCCGTCAGGCGGGCTGCTTCCTTCTGCGCGTCCGCGATGATCTTGTCGCCCTTCACCTGCGATTCAAATACCAGAGATCCGATTTTTTCGTAATTGTCAATATAAGTGCGGTACTTGACCTCGACTTCATTTTCAAGACGCTCATATCTCGCGTCCTTGCTCTGAATGCGCTGCTTCAGTTCGGCGATCTGCTTATCCTTCTCGATCACATCCGCCCTTGCCTGCGCGACTTTCTGATTAGCGTCAGCCTCAATCTGCTTTATATATGCGAAGACCTCCTCTTTGTCAAAACCGCGCATGACTGTTCTGAACATCTGATCATCCATAAAATTCTCCCTTCCTGCTTAATAATTCTGATCAACTATATATTCCGAAATAAGGTCCCAGACATCCGCTTTCTCAAGCCCCAGTTTCCACTCAGCCACACCGGCGCAGTCCGCCGCGCGTATGAGTTTCAGCTTTTCTTCAAGTGAAGCGTTGTTCTCCAGCCACATCTGGTAGCGGGTATTTCCGCTGTTCATTTCAACATATTCCTGTGCGCATGCATCGTCCCACGCTGTTGACAAATTGTTGGAACGGATCCATTTCTCCGCTTCGAGCATTCCCATAGCATTTGCGGTCGGGATCCCCGGGCTGACTGTCTTCCACAGCCTCGTAAAGAAAGGTATCGCAATCACGGTCTGTTCCGCAGGAACTTCAAGAAGTGTATCCCGGATCCCGCTCTCTACGAACGGGAGAGACGCGACACTTCCCGCCTCCTCAGATCCGTTTACATGTTCATCATAACACATGCAGATCACATAATCACATACTCTCGCCTGCTCTTTTCGATTCAGACTTTTCGTATAACGCGGGACATAATCACATACGGAGAGATACAGACCGTTCTTCCTGCACTCCGCTGACATTTCCCTGACGAACTCCAGAAAATACGGAGCACACTCCTCAGAAATCTTCTCGATATCCAGACATATACCGTCGGCATTGACATCCAAAATTGCGTCCACAGAAGTGCGGATCATTTTCTCACGCGCAGCCTCGGACGAGAGAGCCGCAAGAGTGGATTCGCTCGAATTCACCTGACCGTCAAAATCATTCAGCACACCCCAGACCAGAAGTCCTGCGCCATGGGCTGTCTCAACATATGATTTGTTGGAGATTTCTGTCATATCGCCGTCTTCCGAGTCGAGGAAGAACCAGGTCGGCGCAATGACATTGATTCCCGTGACATTCGTAAGCGACTCCGCCAGAACGTTATTTGCCGCATGTGACGTCGTCTGATGGAACGCCATATTGACCTTTTTGTCGAGCAGCTTGTGCGTATATACAAGTCCGCGGTCATCACGCGATATCGTGACCGGTTCGCTCTTGCCGTCAACGGCTTCCTCACTGATATAGCCTCTGTATCCGTCGGATGTTATGACGTGGGCCCAGCCGTCGACCTCAGTATCCTCCTCACCGACCAGTCTGAGGCATTCGCCGTCATCGACCAGTCGGAGTACCGGGCTCTTAATGCCTGCCTGGTACCGGATAGCCGCCTTGTCCTTTGCCGCCCTGATCTGATTGTACTCGCGGGCTGTGCTGATCACGAGTCTTAACGGCTCCGTATATTCCTCACAGTCCATATCCGTATACTCTTTGACCAGATCGAGCGCTACATACACGCCGCCGTCTACACTCCTTGCATCGGCGGACGTCTCACTGACCGGCAGCATATATTTATCGGTCGGCGTTGTTACAATAAGCGTCGTTTTGTCGCCGGAAACAAAGAAGCTTCCGTTGATCTCATCAGCCGTCGTCTCATAAGGAAGATAAACCTTACCGTCGATCACCTTTGCAGGCACATCGGAAACTGTCTGATCGACCACAAGACCAATATCATTTTCCTCCGACAGGTTAAAATAACTCTTACCGTCCATCACTTCTTTTGTCTCGGTAACGCGGGTGACAACAAATGTCACTGCGCCCGCGATCGCTACCAGCAGCGCAAGGACGAGGACCACCCCGACCGGACTTTTTTTCTTTTTCATAACACGCCTTTCAGATATCGTCAGTATCAAATGCATGCCGCGTATTACTCACACATTGTATCCCTTGACATAGTTAGAGTTATTTTAACATCTAATTGCCGATTCGTAAATGAAAAGAGCAAAAAAAGGCATTGCCGTGCCGCACCGGTACAGGATAGTGTCGTCAGGCAATGCCCCCCAATTTAAAAACGCATTTGCGGAATAAATCTGCCCTAAGCGCACAGACCTATTCCTATTTATTTAATTGTGATTGAAGGGAAATTCTATGATAGTTATGCCTTGAAGCACCACATCCTCTCTATTGAATACTTTATTCGTGAAAATTTATAATCGGCAGATGAACATCTCCCGGGGAAGGCCTTCCATGGACGTTATTATAAATTTTCGTCCATTTTAGTCAATGGATTTTTTCAATTTCCATAATATCCTACCATTTTTCAGGCAAATTCCATAATATTCTACCATTTTCAAAGCTCAGCAAATCATCACAGAACCGTCACACTCACTACATGCCGCATCTTTGTTCCATAATCGCGCACATCATCTTCGTCGAAAACGACTCATTTGTCAGCTGCGCAGGCCGTACGTTCCGTCTGTCTTCCGGATTGCGTTTGCATAAATCAGTCGTTTACAGCTATGAGCGGGCTGAGTTATAATAATTATAAGAATACCCTTCTCATTGCCGCAGGTGAAACCGGGACTATCCCCGGACACACAGCGCAAAATGCGGGGCATCAGAAAGTGATTTTGTATGAAACTTGAGAAAATCAATGATAATCAGATCAAATGCATACTGACATCCGAGGACCTGGCTGAACGCAGCATCCGGTTGAGTGAACTTGCCTATGGCTCGGAAAAAGCTCAGGAGCTGTTCAGGGATATGATGCAGGAGGCATTCCGAGAATTCGGCTTCACAGTGGACGGCGCGCCGCTTTTTGTGGAAGCAGTGCCGCTCGGCATGGACACGATCATCCTGATCATCACAAAGGTAGATGACCCGGACGAACTCGACACTCGTTTTTCCAAGTTCACGATGCCGAAAAATCAGGGGACAGAAATAAAAGACGCCCAGGGCGCGGATGACATTCTTGACGCGATCCATAAAATCTACGAGTCAAAGAAAAAAGCATCCGGTCTGAGAGCCAAAAGCCCCAAAGAGACCGCCGTCGAGCCGGCTCCGGCGGCAAACAGTGAAACGGTCGATTTTGTAAGATGCTTCAGATTCCCGGATATGGATACGGTCATCAGCGCCGCTGCCAATATTGCAGGGTTCTATAGCGGTGAGAATTCACTTTACAGGCAGGATAAGACCAATGAGTACCTGCTCGTCATCCACAAGGGCGACCACACCCCGGAGGATTTTAACCGGGTAGTCAACATCCTTTCCGAGTACGGTTCTCTGACAAAGTACAGAGCAGCCGTCGAGGCTTATATGAGCGAACACGGCCGTGTAATCCTGAAGTCCGACGCGGTCAGACAGCTGGCCGAACTGAACTGAATAGAAAAAGGCTGTCGCATTAGGCGGTGTCACCACAATATATGGCAGACATATGCAAACATCTGTCATATATAGTGATGACGCTCCTTAATGCGACAGCCTTTTTTCTCATAAACCAGGATTCTGCAATTACTTAAGCAAGAACCTCATTATTCTCTTCCGGATGAGCCGCGAGATACTCATTGATCTCTCTCTCAATGATTGATGCGTCTACGCCATGTACCATAGCAGCCTCCTCAAGTGTCTCCATCTGAGAAGCCGGGCAGCCAAGGCAGTGCATACCCATGCCGAAAAAAATCGGTGCAACGTTCATATTGATCTGAAGAATCTCGCCGATTGTCATATCTTTCGTGACCTGTACCATAAAAAATCTCCTCTCTTTAGATCCCTGCTCAAGGCAAGCCCTGCCTCAGTGCGGGATCATGGTCTCGCGCAGCACATATACCATCTTTTTGCCGCGTGTGGTAATTATAATCCCTGCAATTTATGATTTCAAGTGCAAATACCTTGTCGGCCTTCTCCAATGCCTCACCGCTCA
>Ga0326514_10002199_pt1 | contig 12482 bp, 7 predicted proteins | sample 3_2548_0518_D_FD_203653 | JGI IMG/M metagenome (GOLD analysis project Ga0326514, IMG submission 203653) | Bovine rumen microbial communities from UC Davis, California, United States - 3_2548_0518 | ecosystem: Host-associated > Mammals > Digestive system > Stomach > Rumen | place: USA: California...
GCTCCACAGCAGGCAGCATACCAGGCTTTGCCGCAGCACGCGCTGTGCCTTCTCGAAGTCGTTGGCACCGATGAAGTGGGCCACCTGCACAGAGAATCCCATGGAGGCCGCCGAGGCCAGCCCGCCCATGAGCCATCCCGTGGTCTCTACCAGTCCGATGGCTGCTGAGGCTTTCGCACCTAAGTGGCCCACCATCGAGGCATCGATGAAGAACATCACCGTGGCCGAGATCTGTGCGAGTATAGAAGGAACAGAGAGGCTCACAATGAGCCGGAGCTTCTCGCTCTGCGTCATTGTGCGCCCCTCGCGTATGTAGGAAAGCAGGTCGGTCTTTTCTTTCCTGATGGTCAAGAAATCGGATGTTCTGGGTTACTTGTCTTTGCCGACGATGCCGTCGACGGCCTCGCGTGCCTGGTCGTTCAGGTTCACGTTGCGGTTGACCTTCGCCTCGATGGTTCCGGCACGCATGATGTCGGCCATGTCTACGCCGGTGGCACTCTTCAGTACGTCGAAGGCCTGCTTGATGGCCACGGGCACGCCGGCACTCATGGAGGTGATGCCTGCCCCGTCGGACGAAGAGCTGTAGATGTTCACGTCCTTGATCGACGCGATGGGCTTGGCCACGTTCTCCACCACCTGCGGCAGCACCTCGATCATCATCTGCATCACGGCGGCGTTGTTGTACTTCTTGTAGGCCTCGGCCTTCTTGTCCATGGCCAGTGCCTCGGCCTCGCCCTTCTTCTGTATGGCGTAGGCTTCGGCCTCACCCTTTGCCTTGATACCTGCGGCCTCCTGCTCTAAGCGGTAGCGGGTGGCATCCGACTCGGCATTCTGGGCCAGTGCGCGCTGCTCGGCTTCGTATTTCTGTGCTTCGGCTTCGCGCTTGCGCTGCTCCAAAGCGGCAGCGGCATCAATCTCGACGCGGTATTTGTCGGCATCGGCTTGTTTCTCCACCTCGGCCGAGAGCTGGTTCTGTTTGATCTCAATCTTCTCGCGGGAGAGAATCTGCTCGCGCTTGGTCTTCTCAATCTCGGCCTCCACGGTCTTGATGTTGATGGTCTTCTGCTGTTCCTGCTGCTGGATGGCGTAGGCGGCGTCGGCATCGGCCTGGGCGGTGTCGGCTTCCTTCTTCAGGGCAGCGCGGCGCAGTGCCAGTTCGTTGTTCTTCTCGGCGATGGCAGTGTCGGCATCCACGCGGGCATCGTTACTCTGCTTGTCGGCCTTCGACACCTCAATCTTCACATCGCGCTCGGCCACGGCACGGTTGATGGCGGCATCCTTCTTGATCTTTGCCGTGTTGTCGGCACCCAGGTCTTTGATGAGTCCCTCGCGGTCGGTCACATTCTGGATGTTGCAGGAGATGATGTCAATGCCCAGCTTGGCCATGTCGGGCGATGCCTTGGCCATCACCTGGTCTGAGAATCCGTCGCGGTCGGTGTTCAGTGAGCGTAGGTCCAGTGTGCCGATGATTTCACGCATGTTACCCTGTAGCGAATCCTGCAGCTGCTGGGCAATCTCGTCGGGGCTCATGTTCAGGAAGTTCTTCGCTGCCAGTCGGGTTCCCTCGGAGTTGGGCGTCACCCGGATCTTGGCCACAGCGTCCACGTCCACGTTGATGAAGTCGTTCGTGGGCACGCTCTCCTCCGTCTTGATGTCAACGGTAATCTGTCCCAGATAAACGCGGTCCATGCGCTCGAAAAACGGGATGCGGAAGCCGCCGGAGCCGATGAGCACGCGCGGTTCCTTCGACAGACCCGAAATGATGTAGGCAAACGAGGGGGGAGCCTTCACGTAGCTGATGAAGATGAACACAAACAGCAAAGCCACGCCAAGTGCAATGCAGATGTAAAGGGGATCGATTTCCATAATACTTTATATTTTTAATGATTAATGATGATTACTTCCTTGTCTTTCTCCTTTCTCACTTTCTTCTGCAAATATACAGACATTTTCCCAATGCCCCAAGTCTTTTGCAGTATTTAACGCGCCATTATCGTTTCTTTCGTTTCGCATATCAGTCATGCCACCTGCGAAACCGATGTATTTATGTGCTGTTTTTCCTACTTTTTTTCTCTTTTTCTTGCGAGTTTCCCGAAAATAATTTAACTTTGTACCCATATAAGAATAAGTTATGGAACAGATAAATATCCAAGAAGGAGAGTTATTTTCAGAACGTTATGTTTTAAAGAAGTCTCTTGGACGTGGCAGTTTTGCTAGCGTCTGGCTTGCCAATGACAAGGAGTCCGGTTTGGATGTGGCTCTGAAAATCTTTGCTCCTGATACAGGTATGGATACACAGGGGCTTGAAAACTTTAAGGACGAGTTTCGCATGATGTTCAATCTGAATCATACCAATGTGCTTCACATTAGTCATTATGATGTATATGCTGGGCGGCCTTATATTATTTTGCCTTTGTGTAACGGGGGATCAGCTGTGCAATTCATTGGAAAGGCATCTGAGGAGTTGGTGTGGCAGTTTCTGGAGCAAGTTGCATCAGGACTTGACTACTTGCATAGTCAACAGCCAAAGATTATTCATCAGGACATTAAGCCTGCAAACATCCTTATTAATGAAAACGGACAATTCCTTATTACCGACTTTGGTATTAGCTTGAGGATGCATGAAACCATACGTCGTACTATATCTGCTGGTACTGTTCAGGAACAGGAGAAGGCCCAGAGCGGAACGGTTGCTTATATGGGTCCCGAGCGATTCGAGAAAAAACCGCGCACTGTGATGGCCAGTGATATCTGGTCGCTTGGTGCTTCAGCCTATGAATTACTAGAGAATGATGTTCCTTTTGGAGAGTACGGTGGTGAAACGCAGCGGAGCACACAGGCAGGTCTTCCAGGTCTGGTGGGTAAAGTACCGGCTATTAAGGCTCCTGTGTCCGAGGAACTGAAGAACCTTATCTATTCATGTCTGGCAGAGAATACTTGGGAACGTCCAACAGCAAAGAAAATCGTAGAGATTTGCAGGAATAGACATCAAAAACCTGCACCCATAGAATCATCTCCTGCACCTTCTGAACCTATACCAGCCCCACCGCCACATCGTCGTTGGTGGTGGATAGCAGTCTCTGTTGTTGCTTTGATTGCTTTTGCAACATTATGGATGTTTTTGGATAAAAGACCGTCACATGGACCGATTGAAGACTTCCCATCCAATCAATATGAGGTGCTTTTTGCAGAAGCAGATTCCATTCTTTCCATCATGAAGGAGCAAACGTCTTTGGATAACCGCCTTGTCCAAGGTTCAGAAGTGTCGACCCAATTGCAGCGTGCGACAGAAAAATATGCTTCAGCTATAAAACAAATGCCTGATGATGATGCTCAGAAGGAAGCAATGCAAGGTCGTTTGCAGAGCATGCAGGCAATAGTAGATTCTTGTCAGGTGCTTAATCATCTTGCTGATACCATAGGCGAACTATATAACGAAGGACGGGTGGTGACTGCCGATGAGTTCAAGATTCGTCAAGAACAGTTGTCTAAAACTATAAAAAAACAAATAGCTGAATTATGAGAAGAAAGGTAATGTTGATGGCCTTTTTGGCGTTGGGTATGTTGTGTGGTCAGATATCTGCCCAGTCCTGTAAGGAACTTTTTCGTAAAGCGGAGAATCTGCGAAAGGGAGAGAAGTATGATGCTGCCATTGCAACCTATCGACAAGTACAAAATTGTAGTGATAAGACTTATGGAAAGGATTGTGACTATGCCATAAAATGGATTAATGAGAACCGTCCGGTGCGTAAGGCAGCACAACCAACATTCTTTGGCCTTTCTACAAAAGCTATCACCCTTCCCTATCAAGGTGGTGAATGGGCTGTCTTTGTCTATGGTGGCTCTTCATGGAAATACTCTGTAGAGGGTGACTGGTGTAAGGTAAGAAAGAACGGAAATCAGCTTATTGTTTCCAGCATTGCCGAAAACGAGAGTACACAGCCGCGCAAGGCACGCATCAGGGTGCAAAGTGGCAATAAGAGTGAGGTGGTTGACATCGTGAACGAAGGGGCTCCAGAACGCTTACGCAGTTCGGTGAGTAATCTTACCTTCCCTTCAAAAGGTGAAAGCACTCAGGTGGAAATCTATGCCAATACCGACTGGAAGGTCGTTGAGACACCAGAATGGGTAAAGACGGAGAAAGAAACCACCAAATTGAGATTTGCTTGCGAGGCAAATCCACAAAGCCGCGAGCGAATGTCGGTTGTTAAGATTGAGTCACCGTCTAATACAACCATCGTTATTCAGGTTCTTCAAGGAGCAGGTGACGAGAAATTGGCATTTTCGAAGAACGAATTGTTATTCGGACCGAATGGTGGTGATGAATATGTCAAAGTTTACACCGATGCGGCCGGTTGGAAATTTGGCGACTTCCCTCATTGGATTCAGGTGACACGTGTGGCCGATGATATGGTGAAGATTCATTGTGCACCCAACGATCCTATTAATGAGATGCGCGAAGGCAGCGTGAACGTAACTACAGGTTTGCAGACGCTGGGTATCAATATCTCGCAGGAAGCAAAGCCGGTGAGCTATCTTATCCCTATGCCAAACATTGGCGGGCGCAAGTTGTCGTTTGGTTTAAGTGCTGGGGTCGTGATGCCTTCCATTTCTACGGCCTCTGATGGCACCTTTAACGGCAGTGCCGTGAACTACGCGTTGGCCAACAGCCAAGAGAACGCCTCCTATAGAACCAATACTGGTTTCAGTATAAACGCCTTTGCTGATATTCACCTCTGGCGCAATCTTTATCTGCAGGCAGGACTGGGCATCAGCCACTATACTTACAAGAACGAGTTTGAGGCCGATGGCGTGGAGCGTTCCTTCCCCCAGACAGCCTATGTGTATTTGAAAGGCCGTACACAGAACCACTATAATGAAGACTACTCTTTGACTATGTTTGAGGTGCCGGTCTTGGCCAGCTATCGTTTCCCTATCACCAAACGTAGCCATGTGCAACTGAATTTGGGACCCGTGGTAAGTTATGGCATGAATGCAAAGCTGAAGCTGAAGGGTAACACAGATAGTGAAACATTAAAAACTTACAAGGTGGCAACTGATGAGGTGTTTAAAAATGACTATTCGAGCGTGCATTATGAAGGTTCAGGCGAGTTTGACCTCTTTGGAAAGAGCGTTGATTATCTGGAAAAGCATGAGGAACTCGGTGGCATTGATGTCAATCGCTCACAGACTCTTGACGATTCACCTTTGAGCCGCTTGAATGCAGGTCTGCGAGCCGGTGCCGCTTTCGAAATCCATGGCATAGGATTTGGTGTTGAATACACTTACATGCTCACAAATATGGCAAACAAAAAATTCTGGGATGGAGACCGTTGGAAAATCTTCTCACAGCAGGCACCTGCAACCATGATGGGCTACAAGGAGCGTCACCACTATCTTGGCGTTAAGGTGAGCTATACTTTCAGATACTAATTATTCATCTATTAACAAATCTTACAATGAAAAAGTTATTTTTGCTACTCTTTGGTCTATTGACCATTTCGTCATGCTGTGATGACGATGATCCTAAAGTTAAGGTTGTGGATTTTGACAAGATTGTAGGCGATTGGGTCTATGACAGTCCTACTGATGGAGTGTGGGAAACCATGCGATTCACAAGCTCAGGCGTATTCTATTACTCCAATGATATGGCTACTTGGAATTTTTCAAACGACAGAAATGATGGTCGTTACACTATTGACGAAAAAAATAATACTACAACGATTACCTATACCCTAAACGGAGAGGCAAAGCAGGACGTGATGACTTTCCAGAGTCTGAACGAATATGAATTCACCGCGAAGTTCCAGCAAACAGGCTTGTCCTTTACTTATGGTAAGCTGCTTGGTTCTCAGAAACTGGTGAAGCCTGGTGACAAAGTCACTCCCGATTATAAGGCATGGGTGAGCGATGAAATCCGAGATTATTCGTCACACGACCTGACCATTGCTACTGTTGATGACAAAACAGGAGAAATCACTGCTGTTGCCGAAAATGGACGCACATACATCAATGTCTACACCACGAAAGGCAGAGCCTTGGTCGAAGTTGTCATCAATGACGAAACCAATTATTTCGGCGACTATTCTTGGGCGTTTGGAAAAACTATCGATGATATTATAAATAAACGGGGGTCTAACTATTATGCAAAAGTCGACAACCAGGGTATTACATATAAGTCCAAGAATCTCTATGCTACCTATGAGCGCTATCTCACCGGAACTATTGATGACTCGCATGTTCAGGATGTTCAGTTGGTGCTCAATGACCGCCTCACTGATACTCAGATAACGACTATGCTTGAAAAGAAGTACAAATCGTTAGGCAAGCTTGATGGCACCGATGTCAATGTCTATTACGATGATAGCTCTTCGTCCATGTACTTTGTTATGTATGATCCGACCGAAAGAACACTTTCGTTCACGTTGAGCGCATTTTGGCCTGATTTCGTTCCGTACTTTGGACTCACAAGTGACGAAGTTCGGGAACGCATGACAAACAATGGACATCAATATTTTGAGTATTATGACAGTTACTCTGCAAATGGGTCGGAAAGCTATTTGCTCACATCCCATAAAACAAAGGTTTTTGCCGTAGAGTTTGTCTATAATAAGAATAATGTGGTTTGTTCCTATTTTGAGTATCTGACTTCGAGCGTGAAAGATACCGAAGTCTTGGAACACCTTAAAAGCATTGGCATGGTTCAAGCCTATAACGAGACAACTACTGGCAATGCAGGAAGCGTTTTCTATAACGCAGCCCGTACATTGAAGGTAGAATATGATTTGTTGAGGAATGCCCTTGTCTTTACCGATCTAAAGCGCGATGCCTATACTCCGGTCATTTTAGGTTCTTATTGGAAGATGCTTGGTAAGACTGCCAGTGAGGTAAAAGCATATTATGGTAAGCCTGATGCAGAAAATTCAAGTGGTACTGTCATGCGTTATATCACGATGACCGACTATGTCTCCTATGTGCAGTTTGCGTTAGATAGTTCTAAGAAGGTTTACAATATCAATGTGTTTACGCGCGATCATGTAGAGGATTCTGTGGTGAAGAACTTCTTGAACAGCATATATAAGCCGTTTGACAGTGGCACAAACGACAACGGTCCGTACAACCGCTGGATTAGTGGAAGCACGCGTGAGACTTCCGACATGATGATTACGTTCTATCCAGACTATAATGTGGTGGTCTATCAGCACCCCAGTACGGCAAGTTCAAGACCCATGCATGTTCTGTCCTTTAATCAAGATCAATAGTATTTTTCAATTAATATCAAATATTTCAATATGAAGAAATGTCAATTTTGCGGAAGCGAGAATGCTGATGATGCCTTGGTTTGCTCGCGTTGCAATGAGGCTTTTGATCATCAGAGCAGCAACAGTGAACAGGTGGCAACCAACGAAGAGAGTATCCATCGGAATACTACTGCAAACGTACGAGGTACGCTAATGCCAAATAGGCGTAAGTCGCAGGAAGAGCAATTGCAAGCAAACAATGGGGTGAATGCGGAGCACTTGACACCAGGTGCTTTCACGCTGACAATCCTGCCTGAATCCGGCGAGCAAATTATGCCTTTTGCTACGAAGTTTGAGGGTAGTAGTATTGAGTTGAATCGAAACAACACCGATCGTGACAACAAAACCATCACCAGCAAGGTCCAGGCCCGTTTGGTGTGTGTCGATGGGAAGTGGTTCATAGAGGATCATAGTAAAATGAAGACAACGTTCGTCCGCTCTGCTTCAAGGATAGAACTGCATTCGGGTGATGTCATTCTGATGGGCGATCGCCAGTTCTTGTTTGACGATTTACTTCAGAAAGACGAATGATTCCATTCTTTTAGAGGATGATTATGGCTAAATGGCGGTGCGTCTGAATACTAAAGGCGCACCGCCATTCGTTATTTATACATCATTTCAATAATCAGACTGATGATGACCACATTCAACAAGCAACAGGAAGAGGTGATCCGTGTCATGGGCGGGCGTCATCTGGTGCTGGCTCCTCCGGGCTGTGGCAAGACCGCAGTGCTGGCCGAGCGCATCGTGTGGGCACGGCAGCATGGCGTGCCCTATGGCGACATGGCGTGCCTCACGTTTACCAACCGCGCAGCGCGTGGCATGCGTGAACGTATCCTTTCGCGCATGGAGTGTGTGACGGGCAGTGAGGAGAATGGTCTCGACGAACTGTTCGTGGGCAATGTCCACCGTTTCTGTTCACGCTTTCTGTTCAGCCAGGGGGTAGTGCCCGAGACGGCAGAGATCATCGACACCGACATATCTGTCAGCATCATTGCCGACTTTTTGGGCGAGGACGAGCTGCGGGTACTGGCTGAGGCGAAACACCGGCAGCGCTATTCGCAGGTCATCAACCTGCAGCATCTCATGTATCAGTGCTGTAAAGGCTATCCCAGCAGACTGATGGTTCATCGTGAAGCCTTGCCGCCCCGGGCCTTGCGCGAACTTTGCATTGCCTTTGGCTTGCAGTACTCTAGGGCATCGGCAGTCGACCTCTATCTGCATGCCGATCACTATCGCGACCAGCATGCGTTGTTGAGCACAGATGCTGCATGGACGCTGGAAGCCCTTTATGCGGCTCGCTGCTATGAGCAATACAAGCATCGGCACGACCTTCTGGACTTCGAAGACCTGTTGCTCCGTGCTTACGACGAGATGGAACGTGCGGTGGCCGTGGTTCCGCAGAAGGAAGCGGCACTGGCAATTACCTACCGTCGCTACCGCTGGATACAGGTCGACGAGGTGCAGGACCTGAACCCCCTGCAGCTGGCCATCATCGACCTCTTTACCGACGAGGACGCCACGGTGGTCTATCTTGGTGATGCGCAGCAAGCCATCTTCTCTTTTATGGGAGCACAGACCGACACCCTCGAGCTGCTGAGGCGCCGGTGCGGCCCTGAGGGCTTTCATAACTTCTGCCAGAACTACCGTTCGCCGCAATACCTGCTCAACGTGTTCAACCGCTACGGCGAGTGCCAGTTGGGCATCAGCCGCGAGCTTTTGCCCACTACGCAGAACCATTCGCCTCAGTATGCCGACGGCCTGGTGCTGATGGAGGCTGCCACCAATGTGGACGAGGTGAACCAGGTGGCAGCGGCTGTTGAGCGGCTCTATCAGGATCATCCCGAAGAGACCGTAGCCGTGGTGGTGGCCTTCAACAGCGATGCCGATGAGGTGAGCGCAGCCCTCTCGAGCCGTCGTGTACCCCATTTTAAGATTTCCGGAACCGATTTCTTTTCCACGCCACCGGTGCGCCTGCTTCTGGCCCATCTCTCTGTGCTGTCGATGGAGCAGAGCTTCATCGCCTGGACACAGATCATGACGGGACTCCACGTGTATAGCTCTAACTCTGCCTCGCGCCAGTTTGTCCGGGCCATGATGGAGCTGGGGATCACCCCTGTCGACTTCATCGACTACGACGGTTCTACCTACGTGAGCGAGTTTGTAAGCGCCTGGGACACGCAGGACTTCGTGGTGTTCGACACCGAGACCACAGGTCTGGATGTTGCCGCCGACGATGTGGTGCAGCTGGCAGCCGTGCGTGTGAGTCAGGGCAGGATTGTTGGCCAGCTGAACCTTTTCGTTGAGACCGACCGCCGTATTCCCGCCATGCTGGGCGACGTGCCCAACCCCCTGGTGGAGGAATATGCCCGGCAGCCGCATGTGAGCCACCGCGATGCCCTGCAACAGTTTGTCTGCTTCGCCTCGGGCTGTCAGTTGCTGGGCCATAACGCCACGTTCGACTACCAGATACTCTCGTTCCAGATGCAGCGCTATGCGCCGGAACTGTCCATGAGCGCGCTGTGGCCCTGCTACTTCGACTCGCTGAAACTCTCCCGCCTGTTGAAGCCGCGCCTGTCAAGCTATAAGCTGAAGTCGTTGATTACGCTGCTGGGGCTCAAGGGCGAGAACACCCACCTGGCCAGCGACGACATCCTGGCCACTCTGAGCCTTGCCTCTGCCTGTTGCCAGATGGGTCGCGAGCGTGTTGGCCGTCAGTTGGAGTTCCTTTCCCGTCACCGCCAGACCATCGGTAAGTTTGTGAGAGCCTACGGTCAGCTCTATAGGCAGGGGCGGGCTGCGCTCTATACCGAGACGCAGCTCGATGCCTTCATGCGCTCCGTCTACGATGATCTGTGCAAGGAGGAACTTGTGCCCGTGGAGCCGAAGCTGGCCTACGTCATCAATTATGTGGCCCACGACATGCTCACACCTGCCAGCGGCCGCTTGCTGGCCCAGCAACTGGGCTGCCATATTCAGGATCTGACCACCATGAAAGAAGCCGACCTCATTTCCGGAATGAATGAGCGGGTGTTTGTCTCAACGGTTCATAAAGCAAAGGGGCTGGAGTTCGATTCCGTTATTGTGTTCGATGCCGTAGACGGGAAATATCCCAGCGCCTATGCCAACACCAAGCAGGAGGGGGATGCCGAGGAGGCCCGGAAGTTCTATGTGGCCATCTCGCGAGCTCGCCGCAGGCTCATCATCAGCTATTGTCGGCAGAGCATCAACCGTTGGGGCCGCTGGTTCGACGCCCGTGTCACGCCTTATCTGGACTGCATCAAAAGCCTTTTCTAATTTAGTATCAGCCTCAAGATGCACAAGGATGCGCATTGTGCCGCGCATCCTTGTGCCGCATAATTCCATTTCGCCGTAAAAAGCCCCATCGTTTTGCCGCAAATCGTCCCACCATTTTGCCGCAAATCGTCCCACCATTTTGCCGCAAAATAGACCCACATTTTGCCGCATAATGCAATGCGTTTTGCGGCATAATACAGCACATTTTGCCGCATAATGCAATGCGTTTTGCGGCATAATGCAGCGCGTTTAGCGGTACCCTGCTTGTTTTTTTATCATGACCATGCAGGTCTATCTGACGATTTTCTTTCCTCCCACCATATAGAGTCCGTGGGGCAGAATGCTTGGATTGGTGCCCACATAGCGTCCGTCAAGGGTGTAGATGCGCGTTGTCGCAGGCTTGGCAGCGTTCAAGCTGTGGATGGCGTCAGACGATGGTTTTGTTATGACCACCTCGTCCAGGAAGAACCGGCCTGATGCCTGTGCAAAGGTAATGTTGACAGAGCCGTTGCCAGTGATGGTGACCTCGTATTTTTCCCACTCGCCCTTTGTCAGTGTGACGGTGGCGGGCTCAATGCTGCCGCCTGTAGCAGTGAGGCTGAGCGTCGTGCCGTCTTTGTTGCCATTCCATGCTCCTGCAAGGAAGGTCATCGTGGCGGTGCCGTTGAGGGCAATGGGGGGCGTGGTGGCTGTACCCACATTGCTGGTCGTACCGAAGCGGGCGCACTGGTTGCCGCCCTTGGCGTTGGGGGCTTCCCATCCCTCGTTGTCGGGTAGGAACGTGCCGTTGGCAACGGCTCCGCTCCAGCCTGCCAGACCATCGCACTGGTTGAACGATTCATAGAACAGTTCTTCTTCAGGGGTGGGATTGGCAGTCTTGTTGGCAACGAAGCTGAAGCTGATGGTGCCGTCGGCATTTTGTGTGATTTGCTCTACCGAGGAATTGAGATAGTGGGTGTAGTCCGAGTTCTTGTTGTAGAGCTCGGCTGCCGGTTTGGTGTACTTGTTAAAAGCGTTGTTGGTCTTGTAGGGGTAGGGGTCGGTCTTCATGCCTTCTGTTGTGTAGTACTTTCGCCCCTGATAGTAGGAACTCTGGTATTTGTCATCGGCAGGAATCCATGTCATGCGTTGGTGTTTGGGGTCATCGTTGGGCTGGTTGTTCAGCCAAACGGACTGGTCGTAGTCCACGTGCAGAATCAGCAGGCCGCCGGCGGGCAGGGATGCGTCCCATCCTGTGCGCTGCCTGTTCTCTAACAGGAAGTATTCATTGCGGTTGCCTTTATTATAGATAATGTAGCATTCGCCGCTGTCCTGCAAGGACTGCATGCTTGTGATGACAGTGTCTTTGTCTTCCAGCGTAGTGGGTTCAATCCACCCGGCCACCCATCGCTCATAGCTGGTGTAGCCGGCAGGCCGGTAGCCGTTGCCGTTGTAGCAGCCCTGGTCCATCAGGTCCCAGCAGTCCATGCCCTGACCGCCGCTGTAGTCGGTGTCGTAGAAGTCTGGATAGCCCAGGCAATGTGAGAACTCGTGGCACATGGTTCCTATGCCGTCAATCTTTCCGGTATAGCCCAGTTCAGAACCGCAGGCATAGTTGTTCACCTTCAGTCCGGCGCCCACTGTCACGGGACCGCTACCGTCTCCATAATAGTTGGCGCCATACAGGTCGTAGGCATGTGGCCAAATGGTGTTGGCATCACCGCCATCGGCCTCACTCCTGCCGGCGTAGACCACGTAGATCTGGTCCACCTCGCCATCGTTGTTCCAGTCGTATTGTTGCCAGTCGGCCACTTCGTCCTTCACCAGGTTCACGGCTTCAATGACCATGTCGGCAGGATGTTTGTCGTTGCCCTGCCTGTCGTTGCCGCCATAGTAGGCCATCTC
>Ga0326514_10002204_pt1 | contig 12464 bp, 36 predicted proteins | sample 3_2548_0518_D_FD_203653 | JGI IMG/M metagenome (GOLD analysis project Ga0326514, IMG submission 203653) | Bovine rumen microbial communities from UC Davis, California, United States - 3_2548_0518 | ecosystem: Host-associated > Mammals > Digestive system > Stomach > Rumen | place: USA...
GGGAAAATTCGACGAAATTATATAACGTGGTTCAAGGATCTGACGTAAAGAAAAATAAAAAAATTTACGTTTTAAAAATGACGTATAATATACATTTTAAGATGTTATTATTATTATTATTATTAATTATTTTATAATAATATAATATAATATAATAAACTATCAAATAAATAATAGTAAAATAAGGAGAAATAACTATGATAAAAACACAGGAAGCAAAAAGAGTAGGATATTGTATAAAACAAATAAAAAAAGAATGTTTAACAATTAATGAAAGTCTAAACAAACAAATAAAGGAATTAGACTCAAAATACGAACTCGAAAAAAGAGAATTAAGACACATAAGGGACAACAATATTAGAACAATACAAACTATAACAGAACTCGAACTGAAAGAGGTTATATGATGTTAAACATTAATAATGACATAAACGTGGCAAACATTGATTATAGTGCTTTAATTACATTAATTGCGACGATGTGGACTTTCGTAATTACTGTATATTTATTTACAATTTAATCCCCCTTTGATTTGATAACAATAGGAGAAAAACAATATGACAGATATTATAAAATTACTGCCTACAGAGGCACAGAAAGAATTTTTTGATTATATGTACGCAGAACTCCCTACAATTGAAACAGAGTTCGGAAAAGAGAAAATAGCCGAACTTAACGCTACTAATATATTATTAGTAGAATACGAGCAGGAATTAAGGGAACTCAAAGCAGAACAGGAATATAAAATGTTGAACCTGAAAAATAGTACAACTTATGAAAAATCGTATAAAACCCTTAAACAAAGGGAAGAAAAGGCTAAACTCGAAACGAACGATTACAACGCTAAAATATTAGAAAAAGAAAAAGAGGTGCAAATCCTCAAAGCAAACAAACAAGGATTAGAACTTGAAATAAAATTATTACTTAAAAATTACTTAAAATGGTGGGAATAACAATGGATAATGACGATTTCAAAAAATTTTTAGACAGATTAAAAAGTGGTGAAGCAGAAAACATAGGGAACCCTTTCACAGATGAAGAAACTCCTATTTTAGAACCTCCAAAAAATGATGAGGATATAAAACAGATGTTAAAAAACATGAATAATCGCGACGCAGATTTCCTAAGCAACATCATGGAACCAATATACAGGGAGAGCGATAAGAAACTCGCAGAAAACAGGAAACACCTGTTAAGGCAGTTGAAAATGGATAGGGGCATATTCTTAATGGAAATGATTAGAGAACACGGGGTAACACCTGAGTATGATGATAGTTATAAGGAAACTATTGAAATATCACTTAAAATCTCAAGATTAATCGAGTACCTTATGACAGAAGAGTTAAGGGAGGGGGGAGCATAATGTTCGGAGATTTAAAACATCGTATTATTAACTTGTTATTAGACGATAACGAGGAAATACGTAACACAGAGGAATTAACAGAAAATACGAGGGTACAACCTACAGAAGCAGAACCTATAACGAAAACAACAAAAAAAGCACCTAAAAAGCAGGGACGATACAAAACAAAAAGTAACCCTATAATTTACGGAGAAAATCCCCGCAAGGGAGTAATTAAACACGGAGCGAACGGTTATTACCTGTATTTCTATGATGGGAAACCACATCAGAAATTCGGAGAACTCGACGAATTAAAAGTTATGTGGAAAGAGTTCACGGACGCAGGAAGTAAATCGGAGTTATGGCGTGAAATAACAGGACAACACGTACACAACAAACCTAAAACGGAAAACTTGTATATACACGCCAAAAATGGAGTATATACTATTGGAAAAAGTGTGAACGGAGTACAATATACTTTCGGGCAATATTCAACGATTGAGAAAGCCCGTATTGTACGGGATTTCTTAATGTATAAGGAATGGGACTTACAATTCTTGCCTGCAAAGATACTTGGTAAGCGTAAATCAGTTACGGACGAGTATTATCTTAATATGCTCCCGTTTATGATGGATGAGGAGTTCGAGCATTGGAGAACCTTAAAAAACTTAGGAAATGGTGGATATGGTGGATAAATATTTAATCCACGATGTTTACTTCGTGGTTTCTAATTTGGCTATGATTAGTGAACGTGTGGAATTAAAGGAGATAATCAGATATACTGCGGAAGCAGGGCGAAAAGAGGAAAGAGAATATGAAGCAGAGGACATAATGGAGACTATTAGGTATTTAATAGTTAATAACAGGTTAAGAGAAAATGATGGAAATTATGAGGTGATAATATGAGTTTTGAAGAAATGTTAATAGCAATGTTCAAAGATAAAATTACTAATATGGAGGAACAGATCCGCGGGGAAAAAGAGCATACGAAAGCGTTATTAAAACAAGTCCAAGAACTGCAGGATAAACAGAGTAAATACAGTAAAGAGGAAGCACAGGTATTATTTAAGGTGCAACAAGTTAAAACAGAGTTAAACGAGATGCACCTCAAAAAAACAGGGCATAATAGTTATCAAAAATATAATTATTATGAGTTAGAGGATATAAATAAACCTATAGCGGAAACCCTTGTAAAACACGGGTTAAGCAGTTTGTTCACGTTTAAAGAGGATATGGCGTATCTGCAAATAATAGACAAGGATACGGGAGCGTGGATACAATGGCAAACACCACTTAAAACCTCTGAACGATGGAGAAAAACCCTAACAAACACCACAAAAAAAGGGGACGTAGGGGATTATATGAAACCTATACAGGCGCTTCAAACGTATGCCCGTAGAGCGTTATATTTGCAGGCGCTCGAGATAGCAGAACCGAACACGATAGAGCAAGAGGGACAAAATAATAAAAAAGGGAGTAACAGATCCGAGGATTTACAAATTCCAGAGGGTATAGACCCATCATTAAAAGACATCTTCGATAAAATAAAACAAGACTTCGGGGATAAGGTGGAATATAATCAGAGGACTATTAAAAATAAATTAAGCAGTATGAAAAGAAGCGGAAAAATAGATACTGCCATCTATAACAACTGCCTCGAAATAGTTGAAAAGATGTGAGGGGAATGTTAATACAAAATATGACCCGTACCCGAAAATGTAAATGGTGCGGACGTACGTTCAGAGTCCCGAAAACGCGAGAGTATAACGCGGTTAAATATTGTTGCGTGAAGTGTTCTTATTATGCTTACCTTGAAAAGCATAATGAGGCGCAAACGGAGTATATGAAAAGGTATAAAGAACTTTTAAAGAGGGAACGACTCGGTAATAGTGGACTCGGACAACATCGTGAAGAGGATTTCGAGAAAGAATTGGAGAAAGTACGTAAAGAGTTAAACAGGATAAAACGAGGATTAATATGAGGAAAACAAAGCAAGAAAAAATAATAAACTTAAAAGACCTTGACAATTACAAGGAAAAACGGAACAGATTATTCCGTTTAACCTTTGTAAATCATACAGAGGTACAACGAGTAGAAAAATGTTTTCAATCAAAAGCGATATTAAAAAAATACATAAAACAACACCCGAAAATAACTAAAATTAAATTATATGTGTTGGATGTGGTTTACGTTGATGATTAACAAACAGGAGCAACTAAGAAGCAGGGCGTGGGAAGTTAGTACACTTATTAAACTTGTAGCAACTAAGGACACGCAGGCTATCTGCAAAATAGCAAGAGAATTAAAAAATAAGTACGCAGATGACGAGGAAATGGATAAAATACCGGATATAACATTATATGAACGGTACTGTGATTATACAGGCACGGAGGGGGAATAAATGAATATATTTAAATTAATACTCGGGAGGGGGATTTATAATGCCCCCTGCCTTGACGCGTTAGACAGGGAAAACAATGAAAAACTCGAATTATTGCTTGGAGACATTGAAAAGGAACTTGGGTACACGGTAAACAAGGAGGTTATAATGGTTTTAGCCCTTAAAAAGTTCCTTGACTGCTACAGTAAACAGGATATTTTACGGATCTTAAAATATTTCCAGATGTTAAGGGGAGCAAATAATGTTCAACATATTCAAAAACAAGAAAATTCATAGTTTGAGGTTGTGTGGTGATGAGGACTGAACAAAAATTATCAGACAAGGACACATGTAACCCTAAGATATGTAAGTGGTGTAAGTACAGTACAGATAGGAAACGTGACCCTTTATGTAGCGTTGTCTGGGGGGTCTGTAGATACAATGAAGAATTTGAACACTTGTAATGAGGAAGTGAAATGAATGAATGAAAAAACATTACTAACAACACAATGGAGACAAAATGTAATACCTCCATTAATCATATTATTAGAACATAACGGAGCAACAAGTGGAGTAATAATAGATGTACTAACAAGAGAAGTGCACTGCCAACAAGTAGATGTAAGACTATTACTCGCAAGCTTAGTAGAAGAAGGAGTACTAAATGCAGAAGATGGAATTTACAGATTAAACCACAACAAAGAAAACGATAAACTATTCCAAGAATGCTTATCTTACAAGGAGTAAAGAACGACGATGAAAATTAGGTGACAATTGATATTTCCTTTAAAAAACAGTGAAACGGGGATTAAAATGTGGAAACTACGAAAAAATAAAACACCCATTAAAGCCGCAACTGATATAGATAAAAACGCGGATAGTTTAAAGGAACAACTTCGGAAACTCGCAGAATATGGGGAAAGAATGAAAGAACTACAGGAACAGGACTTAACTCCTCCTGTGATAAATGAAATGTTAGTTACGTTTCATTTATCACAGGATACTTATAGATGTATTAGTCGGTTAAGTGGTGAAATATCAGAGGATATAGAAATTATGATAAAAGACCTTGAAAAAACGTGGTACAAATGAACAACGAACAACTAAAAATGGAGCCACTTTCATTTAAATTAAACCTCGTTTACTCCCGACTTGTAGAACTTACAGATGGAGAGGAAGACCCGGAATTATCAGAGTACAACGAATTTTTATTAGATGTATTATCAGAGGCACGGCACGCCCTGTTATGTCTTGAAACAAGGAGGAAAGAATATGGAGAAAAACTTTAAATTAGAGGATTACTTCCGAAATAACCCGAATATGACAATAGACTGCAAATTAGACGAAGTATACTCCCGTCTTTTTGAATTAACCGACGAGGAAACTGACGAAGACCTAAGGGGCTACAATCAGTGGTTACTTGAGAGTATAGAGGAAGCAATAAGATATATTCATTATCTTGAAAAACAGGTACCACGCGGAGAGGATCTGACGCTCGAGGAAATAAATAAAATAAACCACAAAATAAACGAGGGGATAAAATGAAAAGTATAAAAAAAATGAACGGGGAAGTTGATAATTTAACTCACTTCCTTATTTTAGGCGTTTTAGCAGTATTTACTGTTATATTAATTATGTTAATTCTTAATTTTATCATAAATATATTATGTGTGGTGTTCCTAAGTGGCTAATAAGAACTATTTAATCCCCTTAATAGAAAACGGGGAAATAATTGATACAGTAACATTTAAAGATAACTTAACAAGGGAGGATAAACCGGATTACGTTAATTTTAATGGACGTGTAGGTTTAACGCGTTGTAATAGTGAGAGGAATAAGGATAAACTCGTAATTATGTATTTTTATCCCGATAAACAGGAGGATAGTTATGCAGAGTTTATAAGTGAGGCAGACGCGTTTAATATGTGCAGGCACAGGAATAAATTAGATACTGCGTATGATTTGAAATTAAGGATCTGTAAGGAGCGGGAAGTGTTATGAGTTTTGAGGATAGTTGTAAACGGTTAAATATTGAACCAAGGGAATTATCGTTTTTTGTGGCGCCTTGGGTTTATGATGACCTCGTGTTATTGGCGGAAAATAATGATTCGTCTTTGGACGAGTTTTTACGGGATATGGTTGATTATTTTCTTAGTAATCAACCAGAATAAAAATAGTATAATAGGAGGAGAATAAGATGGAAGAAAATAACAAGAAAAGATTAACAACACACGAGGAAGAGATAAAATATATGAAAACACTATTAAAAGAACATGAAAACGAAGCAGGAGCAACAAAGATAAATTATGTAGTTGATGTAATGAACGAGGAGGGGGAAATAATTAAAACAGATAGTTTCCCTCTTGATAAAGGATTACTTGAACTATTAGTACGTGAGGATATAACGGTAATTGAGTCATTAACACGGGCAGTGAAGTTCATTAAGGAAAATGAGGAAGAAACAGGCGAAAGATCCGTCGAGGAGGCTTGAGTAATATTTCATACTTGGAAGATTTTCTTAACTGTTATAAAGAACACATCGAGCAGTATGAGGCTTTAATTTATCTGCTTTCCCTGCTCCCTTACTCTTATCAGTACCTGTTCGCACGTAACTTGTTAGAGTATGAGGAGTTACTTGTGGATGGTGATTATTATAACGGGGTTAAACCGGAGGGAATGGTTGTTATTGATGAGGGACGGGTCTTTTTGGTTAAGGGGGAAGGGCGTGTTACTTTGTTGGTGTTGCCTCCTGTTTTTGAAGTTTGATTTTCTTTTTTTTCTATTTTTTTTAAGTTTTAGTTTATTAAAATTAAAGTAACTATTAAGTATTTAATAGTAACCTTTATATACTAACTAAAACAAACTATTATACAACAAGTTGTACTTATTAAAAAAGATAGTAACATTTATATACTAACTAAAACATAATAATAAATAACAAACTACAAAGGAGAAATTAAAAATGAAACTCGCAACACTCAACAAAAAAGAAACAAAACACTTAAACGACTGCTTCGGAGACATATACTCTGATAAAGAAATGGAAAAAATATACAAAGAAAACAGAGAATTAAAAACATTTTTAAGAGAATTAAAAAAAGTAGAAAAAGAACACGGTTACGATCCGCACGAAGCAGACATAACAAACGCAATAAGTTATTTCGGAGCAGAACGTTACGAAAGTATAGAAGAGTTTATTTATTGTTTTAAAGACGATTTAAAAGAAGGAGCAAAAAGATATTTTGGGTATTATTATTAAGTTACTCTCTTTAAAAATAGAGTAACCTTTATATACTCCCCCTTACAAATATAAAATTAACAAAAAAACAAGGTGAATTAAATGATAGAAAAATTAAGCGAACTAAAAACCATAACTTACAAAGGAAACGACTACGGATACAACGAAAAAACCAATAATTACTGTATACTCATAGAAAACGAGTATACAACGGAAATCCCGTCAGAATACGAAGAGGACTTCTTATTTATACGAACATACTTCCAAGTAATTTGGAAATACCTTACAGGAGATGACTAAAAATGAATAACACAATAGAAAAACAATTATCATACATAACTGCATTAATCGAATACGTAGACCAAAACGAACCCGTAGAAGAAACCCTAATAAGCAAAATAAATTATCACGGATTAAACATCATAGACTTAAGGACAATAACAAACCTAAAAAGCAACTTCAACAACTTCCGCGACTTATACGATAAAACACGCAATTACGAGTTAAGCGACTACGAAGAGGAAATATACCCTACTATGATAACATTATTAGAAACCAACAAAAATATATTAATCTCCGAATTACTCGAAGATATAGAAGGGGAGGAACTAATAAACATATAACCCCCTTTTTTATTTATAAAATAGATACAGGTGCATAATTATGATAAACAAAGTAAATTTAAACCACAGATTAACCCCCGAACATATGAATAATATACTTGAACGTTACGCAAACGCGGAGGAAATAATCTTCACGGAGGAAACAATCTTCAACACAGGCGGAAATATGATGTGGACAGAGTATAGTATTAACCCACAGGGAGAAAAAGGTCAGATCCACGAAACACAGTACGGGAATGGACCTATCATGGAGAAAGGTTTATGTGATGAGGTACCTGTGGAACGGATCTGCTTTGTGGAGGTTGTTTTTTCGGAGGTTTACCGGTTGGTTATTTATTTGTAAATAACATAATTACTATTAAGTATTTAATAGTAACCTTTATATATCCCCCCCTTACAAATATAATATTAACAAAGTACAAAGGTGAAAAATTATGATAACAACATTAGACGCATACTTAAAAAACCACAAAACACAAAAAACAGAAGAAAACACTTATAAATACTACGAACAACCACACGAAGAAAACCCTAAAAAAGAGGAATGCCAAGAAAACGGGTGGGCGTATGAATCAACAAAAAACATAGCCAAAATGATAAGAAAAGACCTCAAAAAAGAATTTGGGAATACCATAAAATTCTCAGTAAGAAGCGAAGCATACCCCCGTAGTATAAGAGTAGAAATTAAAGAAATCAGTAAAAAACACATAATGGCGTACGGATCTTTCAAAGAATATATGATGTGTAGTTATTTATTTAATGAGGAAAATTATGATATGTATCTTCGAGCATATGATACAGGAAATTTTAAAAAATACCATGTATGTGAGGAAACTTACGAAAAAATAGGGCTAATCATTAATAAATACAATTATGATAACTCTGACCCTTATACTGATTATTTTGATGTTAATTATTATGATTCTTGGGAAATGGGGGATAATTTGGTAGTATTAGATTAATTGACTTATTTTAAAAAGAGTTACTCTATATAAAAATAGAGTAACCTTTATATACCACATAGTACAAACTATAATTATACAACTAAAAAGGAGAAATTAATTATGATAACAATTACAGTATTAAAAAACAAAAACAATAACAAATACGGAGTATATCTTGCAGTAGATAAAGAAACTCAATTAATAGAAGAATTTGATAAATCTGGGCTTGCAATGATTAAATTATTATCGTTAGGACGTGAAATACCTTTTGCAACACAGAGAATAGACAAAGAAACTTATAAAGCATTAGGAAACGGGAGACCAAGTGGGATAGAAGTAATTTAATTTTTAATAAAAAGTTACTATCTTGTTAAAGAGAGTAACCTTTATATACCACTACTAACAAACTATTATATAACAAAAAAACAGGTGATTAAAAATGAAATATATTGAAATTGAATACAAAATAAGCAACGAAAACAACAAAGAATACCATATGATACACTTTGAAGACGAAAACGAAGTATCATTAAATATGATAGAAAACGGAAAACACGCAGGACACATAGAAACCCCATTAACTTCAAATATCAAAGCATTACTTAAAATGCAACAAGGGGAACAGATCCGCAACGGCGCAGGAGTAACAATAACTATTACTAAAAGGACAGAGGACACCTTATAATATATTAAGTAAGCAATTAAATTAAATTTCATAAGTCACTATTAGAAATATAATAGTAACACTTAATTATTTTAACAAAGGAGGAAAACAATATGCAAATAAAACAACTAAAAACAAATAAAATAGGATACCCTGAAACCCCGAGCAAATGGACACACGGGGAAACATACACGGAAATATCCCGTGTAAAAATACAACACGGCAACACCACAAAAACGGAGTACGTTTCACGGATCTACGAGGACGAAATAACCACAGACAAAATAAAAACATACATACGAGTAGACGGAAAAAAACTCAAAATAAACCCTCGTTATATAATAGAAATCGAGGATTTCACGCTCGTTACTGCCGAGTATATAACCCTTAATCATTGTTACCTTGCAGTACGTGAACAATACCAAAAATTCCCGGAGGACACATATGCAGAGTATGGAGAAACCCGTGAAGTAATGTATTTAATCGAGGACGGGCAACACGTGGAACTCGTGGATAAATTTATGAATTGGGAGTAAATACTTTTTACCCCCTTTTAACTATTAAATAGTTAGGAGTAATTATAATATGTTGGAGGAATAGAAGTATGTATATGGCACAACAGAAAAGCAAGAATTTAAAGATAATTAACAAAAATGGAAAAATCTTATTAGAATATCTATATAAGATTAACAAAAAAACAGTGAAACGGAAAAACAAGGCAGGAACAATTAATAAGTTCTACCTCGGTTATATGCCTCCGGAAGTAATGGATTACTTTGGATTTAAGGAGAATACTATTTTCTTTTATGAAAAGAACGGGCAAACACGTATTTCCTCGGTTATGCCTACTGTGGAAAATCAGAGTATTAAAGTTCAACAAAATAATACGTATAGTCTCCCACGGGGCTTTTTAGATCCGTCGGAGTATGAGTTTGTTAAATTAACGGTAGACTTCAATACTCCTGATGACTATATGAACGGGGGAACATTAACCATCGAGTTACTATAGGTATAGTACACTTTTTTATTAGAAAAATTAACTCACTTAAGGATTATAGGAGGAGCGACCAATGAAAATAATCGCAAATGATAAAAACACTATTAAATTAGAATATAACTATAAAATAAATAAAAGGCAAGTAATACGGAAAAACAAAGGACGAACGATTAATAAATTATACGTGTTTAACTTTCCACAGGAATTACAGGACTTCCTTAATATACAGGATAGGGACATATACCTATATGAAAATGAGGATAAAGTGTATTTGACAAGTATGCCCCCTGCCTGCGAGTATATGCACCTTAAAATTAGTACGAGTAACAAGGTAAGTGTAACCACCCAATATTTTAATCCGGCGGAGTTTGATAATGTGAGGCTCGTGGTGGACCTGACAAGTAAAGATCCGTGGAGGAGTGGTGCCTTGGGTTTGGTTTGTATGAGTTTGTTTTAATTTTTTTTCTATTCTTTTTTAAGTTTTACTTTATTAAAATTAAAGTAACTATTAAGTATTTAATAGTAACCTTTATATACTAACTAAAACAAACTATTATACAACAAGTTGTACTTATTAAAAAAGATAGTAACATTTATATAGTAACTACAACAAACTATAATATAACAAAAAAACAAGGTGATTAAAAATGGAATATGTAGCAAGAAAAACAGATTTAAAAACAACTGACAAAGACGAATTAAAAGCATTATTAAAAGAGGATAACTTCGGAATATTAAAATTTAAAGCCGAAGTGGAATACGCAGGAATTACAGTAACAAGCGTAAACGTGGAAATAAGAAGAGCATTTAAAAACAACAAACCCGAAAACACGGTGGAAACAAGTGTAGGCGTAACACTACCAAGAGGACGTGAAAGAGGATTAAGAACTGCATACAAAGCATTAAAAGGAAATATTTATGATGTGGAATATTGGGAAATGGATACAGTTGAATACTAAGTTACTCTCTTTAAAAATAGAGTAACCTTTATATACTACTCCTTACAAACATACTAAATAGAAAACTCAAAGGTGATTAAAAATGAGTATCAGAACACAAAAACTATTAAACAAAGACGAAATGACATTAAAACAGACAAACCAAGAAGCAATAGAATTAATTAAAGAATATGAAAAATACTGCGCGGAATTAATGGAAGACTTAGGAAACTCCGAAAAATTAAGCGATGAATACTTTGAAATAGGCTATAAAGTAGCCGCAGTACAAGATTTATGGGGGTTAATGATTAAATTAGGATACGCTAAACGCCGAAGCGCTAAAATGATAAACGAACTTGAAAACGCAATTAAAAACGCAGAAAAACAAGGAGTAACCATATTTTAGAGGGGAATTAAAATGAATAACAATGAAATTATTAGTAACGCAATAACAGAAATAATAGGAGAATTTATTGAAACACCGGACGGGGATAAACAATGCTTTGACCCTACAGGGACGGACGGCTACGAAATGCTATGTGAAGCAGGACTTGAAATAGAGGATGAGGTCGATAAACTCGAACGGATCTTAAACGATATTATCTCGGGGTACGAGGAGTTATGTAATCAGTTCGGGGATAAGTTTTAATTAATAAACAAGTTACTATTAAGTATTTAATAGTAACCTTTATATACCACACTATACAAATATAATATTAACGAAGTACGAAGGTGAAAAATTATGATTACAACTCTCGATAAATATATGAAAAACGCAGAAAAAATAGAAACAGAAAGTCTAACAACATACGTACAGGTATTAGAAGCATTAAAACAAGTAAACGAAGAAAATACGAATACTGATAAAGAATTTATAATAAATGGATTAATAAACGCAGTACACAGGAGAATAAACAACGGGGAAAACATACAGTTATAAACCCCCTATATTACCCCCCTTTGATAACAAAAGTAAAATGGAGCGATTAAAAATGTTACAAAATATAACGCAGGAAACAGTAAACAAAGTTCATAGAATATATTGCAGTGAACACTTTGAAAAACATTACAAAAATGAAACTACCAAAAGGATACCGGAGATCCGTGATTTCCTCCACGATTTATACGTGGTACGGGTACCCTTTGAAGAAGCATATAACGATAATATAATATCATTCACAATAAGACAAGCCTATGAATTATGCAGTATATACGAGCAATTACCGTAACCCCCTATTTTTTTCACCTTTTTTTACTACAACATCTATATCTTATACTATTTTTTTATGGAGTTTCCCCCGTTTTGTTTTTGTCAAGCATACTATTGAGGGGATAACA
>Ga0326514_10002205_pt1 | contig 12462 bp, 16 predicted proteins | sample 3_2548_0518_D_FD_203653 | JGI IMG/M metagenome (GOLD analysis project Ga0326514, IMG submission 203653) | Bovine rumen microbial communities from UC Davis, California, United States - 3_2548_0518 | ecosystem: Host-associated > Mammals > Digestive system > Stomach > Rumen | place: USA...
TTGTTTCAAATACTTGGCTTTGGATTCTTTGATTTGTTCGGTGAGTTTTTCAAACTTAAATGATTCAAACAATTCAGCAGAATTTACTTTCCGAATTTCTATTTCGTCATAATCTTCATCGTCCACAAATCCAACTTCTCCAAAACATGCTGTTTCAGATATAATTATCGCCACATCCTCATCGCTTTTATCAGTTATTTCAATCATATCTCCGTTAGATGATATTATAAATTCTTTGTCTTTTGCTTTGAAAAGAAAATACTCATACATACTTCTAAGCGTGCTGTTATTAAATCTATACCCGCTAAAATCCTGTAATACAAAATCAGTTTCCTCAATTAAGAAATTAAGCATATCTATATACGCTCGCTTTCGCAATGTGAGCATGTTTTGCAATATTTCAATTGATTTATCCGACAAACCGGTTGTTTTGTGGATTTCTGCAAAGCTGCTCCTGACGCCGCGCAACAGATAATCGCAGGTGACGCCGAAATGGTCTGCTAAACAAATCAAAGTCTGATAATCCGGCATTCGGTTTCCGTTTTCGTAATTGGCAACAGTCGCCCTTGAGACACCGAGCAATTCTTTTATATCATCTTGTTTTTCTCCCTTTTGTTTTCGTAACTCTGTTAATCGCTCCCCTAATGTATTAAATGCCTGCATACTATTCCCCCATTTTGCTCTGAGTGTTTCATTTTGTAAATTTCTATTTTATTTCAACAAATCGTGTTGACTTTGCGTTTTGAATACTTTATAATATAATTAACAAGTTGTTGATGTTGTTATCACTATATCACACCTCTGTAAAAAAGTCAATAAGAAGGAGTTGAAAACTATGCCAACAAATAATGATGTAAAAATCTACGCAAAAAAGCACGGTGTTTTTCTTTGGGAAATCGCAGAAGCAATCGGATTGGCTGACAGTAATTTTTCCCGCAAGCTTCGTCGCGAGCTTCCCACCAATGAAAAGCAGAGGATCCTCGCTATTATCGACGAAATCGCAGCGGCAAAACAGAAAATAAATGCCGCTGTATAGCGCAGAGAAGGGCGCATGATGAAAGAATCGAATAAAACAAAAAGCGCCGCTCAAAGTGCTGGAACACTCTGAACGGCTGAGACCAAAAACATTGCACGCGTTTTATAGTCCTGCTGATATTCTAACACATTTTGCGGGATTTATAAAGCCCAAAACAATTTTTCCCGAGAAATTTTCCCGAAAGTTGCATAGTTGTATGCAATTTTTCGCGATTTCTCGGGTATAGTGAGGGGCATATCGTTCTAACTGCGATTTGCTCCCGATATTTTACAATAAAATCCCACGTTATAGCGCGCCGTTAGCCGACGGTCTTATGACAGTACATACTATCAAAAGGCGCACTGACAGCCGCGGCACGCGGAGAAAGGAGTATCAGTTATGATGACTAATACAGCGGCAGAGCAAGCCGCAACACGCAAAATCCCCGTTGTCCTGACCGTTAAGGACGCGGTGCACAAAATCAAAGAGGATTGCCCCGGCACGGCGATCACGGAGAACTATCTCCGTCAGCTGATAAAGGACGGCGTTCTGCCGGAGCTGAAAGCCGGCAACAAGGTGTTGATCAACCTTGACGTGCTGATCGAGTACCTGACAGACCCAACTGCGGAAAAATTCCGACCGAAAGCAAAGGTGATCGGCTTCGGCGGTATTCGTCCCGTAGCGGCAGGACGGTGAGCGGCTTGCACATTGAAGAACTTCTCCCCTGTTTTCAGGGCGTGAAACGGCTCGGCGACCGGCATTACAAGGCGCTCTGTCCGTGTCATAACGACCACGAACCAAGCCTTGATATGTTGGAAAAAGACGGCAAGATCCTGATGGCATGCCCTGTCTGTGAAGCGGACGGCAGGCGCGTGATGGAAACGCTGGGGCTTCCCGTAAAGGAATTGTTTGCCGAACAGCGGCGGTCTGAGCGCGGTAAAAAGCCGCCGGGCGTGGATTACCACTACACCGACAGCCTGAAAAAATCGCGGTACTACGTTTGGAACGACAAAAAGCAAGCCTACAAAAAGTGCTTTTGCTGGTATCACAAGCGCGGCGCAGAATGGGTAAAGGGCTTACCCAAGGAGAACGGACGGAGTATATCGCCGCCGCTTTACAAGCAAAACAACATTGAATGGGCAAAGCAGCGCGGCAAGGTACTCTATCTTGTCGAGGGCGAAAAAGACGTTGACACGCTCACCAAAAAGCTGCGCTTGCCTGCGGTTTGTTCACCGCACGGCGCGGCGACGGCGAAGAATCCGGCAAAGAAATGGGACAGCGCCTATAACGCCCTGTTCTCCGGCGCGGACGTCGCGGTGATACCCGACAACGACGAAGCAGGACAAGCCTTCGCGCGGTACGTTGCCGGGCAGCTCCTGCCGGTCGCGCAGTCCGTCAAGGTGCTCGATCTGACCGAGGAATGGGAAAATCTAAAACCGAAGGGCGATATCACCGACGTTTACGAGAACGACACGCCCGACAGCGGCAAAACGATCGCCGAAACCGTCGCTTTGCGCTTGGTAGCCTTGACAAACCGAACAACGGAATATGTACCGCCTGCACATGAAGAAGAAGCTGCGCCGACCCATCCGGCATGGACAAACGGCAGCGGCAACAGCCGCAAACTCAATGAGCAGATGTATGTCACGGAATTCATCGCACAAAATCAGGTGCGCTGTATCAACAACAAGCTCTATTCGGCAGACGGCGCGATTGAGGACGGCAAGGCTCGGCAGCTGATCATCCGCGATATCCTGCCCTACGTCAAGACGAACCACGGCGACAAGGCGGAAAAGCTGCTGCGCAGCATTAAAGCGCTCTGCTACACGGAGCCGCCGAAGCCGGACACCGGACACCTGCACTTTCAAAACGGCACCTTATCGAAAGATAAGGACGGGCTGTTCACGGTGTTCAGCGAAGAAAAGGACTTCTGCCTGAACCGCTTTCCGGTGAAGTATGATCCCAACGCGCCAAAGCCGGAGCGGTTCCTGCGCTATCTGCAAGACGTGTACCAGGGCGATGACCAAATCACCATACAGCAATACTGCGGTTATTGCCTTATTCCGACAACGATTCTGCAAAAGGCGCTGATCATCATAGGCGAAGGCGGCGAGGGCAAGAGCGTGCTGGGTGCGATCCTCAACGGCGTTATCGGCGAGGAAAACTGCTACAACGAGAGTATCAGCACCCTGCAAAAGGCATTCGGCGTGGCAAATGTCGAGGGCAAGCTGCTGTTCATCGACGACGATCTGAGCGAGAGCGTTCTGACGAACGCGCGTATGTTCAAGAATCTGGTGACGAACAAAACCACCATTTCAGCAGAGAAAAAGTTCGTGCAAAGCAATCAGATCCTTTCCTTCGTGCGGTTCGTCTGCTTCGGCAATTTTACATTGCAGGCTCTCTATGATTTGTCCGAGGGCTTTCAGCGGCGTCAGCTCATCTTGCAGGCAAAGCCAAAGGAGCCCGACCGCATAGACAATCCGTTCATCGACCGCGAAATCCTCGAAAACGAAGCCGAGGGCGTGATGATGTGGCTACTTGAGGGCTTGAACGCTCTGATACAAAACAATTGGCAAATCACCGTCAGCGAGCGCACCAAAGAAAAGAGCGACAGCTTTAAACGCGAAAACGACAGCGTGCTGCTGTTTTTGACGGAATGTGACGGCATCAAACTCGGCGAGGGCTTGCGCGCTCATTGCACCGGTCTGTACACGGCGTATGAACATTTTTGCAGAGATAACATGCTCACGCCGCTGAAAGAACGCAATTTTCTCGCTACGCTGAAAACGAAAGGAAGAACCGCCGGCATTACCAAGATCGGCTATCCGTTTGAATTGATCAACAAAAACGGCAGAAAAAAGGCGCGCGGATTTGAGGGAATCAGCGTGAGCGACAGCTATATCTATCTGAATTATTAGGCGGCGACAGTAGCAGCGTAGCGCGACCGTTCCTTTGAAAAGTACCTTTTGAAGCCAAAACAACGGTACACTACGCTCACTGCTCTGATAATTATATAAATGTAAAATAATCCATTTTCGTCAACTTTGTTTGAATCGTCAATGCGATTATTTTGTTTTTATATTTATATAATAGTTCTCAATATGCGTAGCGAGCGTGGTAATACGTACTTTTGGGATAAACACTGACTTTTCAGCGTAGCATATAAACAAACTGTCCGTGGCGTTGCGTAGCGGACAGCGGCAAAAGGATGACAGGCTTGACCGACAAAGAATTTTTGGCAATGTTCCTGGGGCGCTATCAGAGAGCGCTTGCAAAGATCGCCGCGCTGGAACAGCGAGAACGCGAAATTAAATCCGGAGCGGTCAGCCTGCACGGTGTTGACGTCGCCGCCGACAAGGTAAAGACCAGCAAGAAAACCGACGGGATCATGAAATCGGTCGTTTCGGTCATATCCATCGGCGAGCAAATCGCCGATCTGCGGCAAAAGCTGCCCGCTTTGCGAAAGAATACCGCCCTTGTCATCGGCAAGCTGCCCTTTACTTTTCAGGGCGGGCTTGTGTTGGAGGTACATTTTATCGACGGTTATCCCTTAACAAGCACCTGTTCTGTTCTCGGCATATCCCGCGCGCAGGTTTATTCTCTTTACAATAAATCGCTTGCAATGCTCCTGAATCTGCCGGAAGTCCGCGAGCTGCTTGAGCGATATGCCGACCGCCTGCGCGAGAACAAGCGCCGTCGCATGGAGAAATCACGGGACAGCGGCGAGGATCCGCACGAATAAAGCTGCCGTTATTTAGTCTGCCCCCTATAAACGCCCCTCTTTTGAGCGGTGCATGATAAAGGGCGCGTCGCCGCCGCGTTCGCCGTCGCCGGTACCCAAGCCGCAGAAAGCGCCGTCCATCGGAAGTGGTGCGCCTTGCTCAAGCGCAACAGTCAGCGGCATACGATACCGTGACGCGCCGCAGCCTGTCAGCGCTTTGTGAAACGAAATCACTTTACGGTCATGTGCAGCGAAACCGCTTTCCGCTGTCTGCTTCTCGCAAAACAAAACAACCGTTATGAAGAAACATTATCCGCGAGAAACGGAATGCCGTCAGCTTGTCACCCCGTCCGGCACACTGCCCTGCGGGCTTTAGGTACTACCGAACACCGGGTGTATATGCGGGGCGAGGAAGGCGCGGCGTTTTTGCGGATATAATGCAAATTATTTTCTGCATTTCGTTACGCGAACACCCCCCATATATCATACCCGGCGGCGCTATGCCGCTGCCCAAGAAAGGAAAATGACTATGGAATATCAACTCCCCACCGCAATTCAAAACCGCCTTGCACAGACAGGCGAAACGCCTGAATCCTTTATCAGCCGCGCCGTTGACGTGCTGGTACGCAAGGAAATGTCACAGGGTTTCAATGATCTTCCGCGGCACGCGGTTTTGAATGCGGAACCGCTCGGTCTTGGCTTGCTCCTGCTGACATTTGCCGACGGCGACCGCCGCCTGTTCGACGGAGCCGTCCTGAAAGGATATCCGCTGTACAAGGAGATATCTTCCGATTATGGGCTCACCTGCGCCCGCGTCGAGGGCTGCAGCGTTGTTTTTGAGGACAAATACGGCATGTTCGACGAACTGCCGCCGGAATTCCTCTATCAGAAAAGCGTTTCTCTGCTCGACCTCAAGCACGCAGCTTCGGTCAAACTCGGATTGGCAAATGCAGGAAGATCCGCCGAAAAACCTCTCACCGATGAAGCGCTCCGGCAACGTGTCTCACTGCCGGATGACTTCGTGAAATCATGCCAAGCGCCGCAGGAGAAACCTGCCCACGCCAAACACAAGCACCGCAAAAAGAGAAATAACCGGGCGCCGATCGTCACCGAGGAATTTGTAAAGATAGACTAAAGAACGGCAAAAAACAGCACCGCACGGCTTCATCGGTCGTGCGGTGCTGACTGTTTCAATATTGCTTGGTTCATCCTTCCTGCATAGATTTCATGGTTATTATCTGCCCCGTTTTATTCGACGGATGATACTGCGGACGAATCGGATCAAGACCCAAACCCCTACGCAAAGCACTTTGAACGTCCTTATCTGCCATTCTATACGCGATTATGAATTGCTTCTCTTTTTCGGATAATGGCATATTGAATCTTTTAATCGGTATCGGCATTAACTTTTCGCCTCGCTTTCTATTAGCTCGATCAACCTGTCCTTAACCGCGTTGAGCTTCTCAGCGTTTTCTTTCGCTAACTCGCCGATAAGATACATTGCAGCTGTATAAGGCTCCATCGTTTCCATTCCTGCCGTGGCGCGGTCACAAAACAATTCCATTAATGAGCTGATTCCCTCCGCTCTGGTGACGCTTGCCTCTAATTCATTAAGTGTTTTCTTCATGATTTCAACTCCTTTTTCTCTTATAGATCGTGCAATAATTCTCTACAGACTGAATTAAAATTTATTCGTCCGCTCTATTCCGGCGTTGGTAGCACCGAGAGCATTCCATTTATTTATGCTAAGTCGCACATACGCACCAATTCCTCAATACGTTGCGCATTATCGGTTGCGATACTACCAATCAGCCAAATGCCGTTTTCGAATGATTCCATTGAATCGCCTGATGATGTAGCAACGCTGAGCATTCTGATCACATCCGCTATTCCCTGTGCTTTCAGCAATTCTGTTTCCAGATCCAAAAAAGCTTGAGCCGTGTTTTCTGCGGCTTTATTATCTGCCATGTTTTCACCTCCTTCATTCAGTGTTTTGTCGGCCAAATTATCTACAAGCTGATATAACCTGCTCAGAATCTCTGTCCCCGATATTGCGAGTGTCGGGGACAGGCGTTATCTTTTTACACACTCACCTCGATTCTCATTCCATAGCTGAGATAAAGAGCTTGACCGCCGCAAATCGCCGACAACCGGCTGAATATCTGCTTGCCGCTGTCCATCAGCGGCGCGATAAACGCCGCGAACGCTCTCGGAAGATAACCCATAGTGTAGGCTCCTTTGCCGCGTACAGCGGCAATAACAGCGACGGCGTTCTTGTCTGCCGCGTTGCTTTTGTCACGGCACAGGCTGATTCTGACGTCCTGTGGACGGTAATGCATGAGATGTTCGATCGCAGTCTGCCGCTTGCCGTAGGTCACGCCCGCCACCTTGACGATCACACGGGAGAGCTTCACCAATGCCCAAGCCTTTACCATAGCATAAGCGCGGTTGTAGCCCTGCTTCACGAGATTATTCGCGATCGTCATTACCTTGCTGTGCTGCGTGTATCTGCCTTTCATTGATGTCGCCCCCCTGTCTTTATCTTGATTCTATTATACTACGTGCACACGTATATTTCAATAGGCATTATAGCCAAACTTGCATACGTATATTTGTACAAAATTATACTTGCACACGTAGCTAATATGTGATATAATAAGTATAGTAAAGGAGATGATCTAATGCCTGCTATATGTATCTTCTATGGTATCATTATCAGAATGTACAACGAAAAAGGCGGCAAACACCACAAGCCGCACATTCACGCAGAATATCAGGGAAAAGAGATCGTGATCGCGCTCGACGGCGATATTCTTGAGGAAAAAGAGAAATTTCCGAGGAACAAGCTAAAACTGATTGAAGCGTGGATGGAGATCCACCGCGAGGATTTGGAAGCCAACTGGCAACTTCTTTCCGAGGGTCAAAGGTTTTTCAAAATCCCACCGCTGCAATAACACAAAAAGCCCACACCAACGTGTGGGCATACTGTGCATATAAGGAGTTGATCATATGTTACAGCCAAAGGTTATAAAAGTCCTGCCGCTGTCCGACTACAAGCTATTGGTTGAGTATGCTACAGGCGAACGCAGGATATTTGACGTCAAGCCGTATATCTCCGGCGACTGGTACGGTGAATTAGCTGACGTTGACACATTCAACACTGTTCATCCCTGCGGCACAACCGTTGAATGGGACGACGGACAGGATATCGCACCGCATGAGCTATATGAATTATCCGTACCGGCAGGAGGTGTCTAAATGTCTGATTCACAGGGAACCGCGCAGACCCGCGCAAAAAACAAGTACAATGCAAAGGCTTATGATCGCATTGCACTGCAGGTAAAAAAAGGGCGTAAGGAAATACTAAAAGCACACGCCGAGCAGCACGGCGAAAGCCTGAACGGTTTTATCAACAAGGCTATTGACGAAAAGATCGAGCGGGACACTGCGGAACAAACCGACTAAAACAGGTAAATCACTATGTCGAATACAATTGACTACTATCTCTCCAAGGGCTTTGACCGCCCTATGGCGGAGTATTTTGCCCGCGGCACAAAGCGCCTTGCCGCTGTAGCGCCGCAAGAGGATTTCACCCTTTTGCTGACATATGAGGACGGCGAACAGCGCGTATATGACATGAAGCCGCTTCTCGTAAAAGGCGGCGTGTTTGCACAATTCAGAGATTACGAGGAATTCAAGCGAGTCTATCTTGACGATTGCCATGACGTTTCATGGGATATTGACCCGAATGTTGACAGTAATGTGGTGTGGAATAACAAGGTAGACATCTGCCCCGACGGGTGTTATGTAGACAGCGTGCCGCTGTCAGAGTACAAGGCGGTGAGCTGATGGCTGATTCACAAGGATCCGCGCAGACCCGCGCGAAAAACAAGTATAACGCAAAAGCCTATGACAGCCTGCGTATTGTCGTTAAAAAAGGACGTAAGGAAATCATCAAAGCGCACGCCGAAGCGAGCGGCGAAAGCATTAATGGCTTTGTCAGCCGCGCGATCGACGAAGCTATGGCACGCGACGCAGCGGTCACCGGTTCCGAGCCGGGGCATCCTCCTGTCTGGGCAGTCGCCGCTGTTGAGCCGCACCCTGATTATACGATGACCGTCACCTTTCGCAGCGGCGAAAAGCGGCTGTATGATATGCGCCCTTGGATCGAAAGTGAGAAATACGGCAGAGTATATGCGCCGCTGAAGGATATTGATTTCTTTATGCGCGCATACGTTGACGGTTCGGCAGCGTGGAGCGATGAGATAGATATCGCTCCCGAGGAGCTGTACGATAACGGCGTGCCGATTGATGACGCAGCGGAAGGAGAATAACCCATGACACGCTATCTTGGCAATGGTGATCATTAAAAATATACTCCCGTTGGGAGTGCAAGCGGCACGGCGAGATCGTGCTTGATGACGCCGTTGCAGAACGCCTTGACGATATTATCAAACAAGTAGCCGGCATGATGACCGAAATCGCTGTAGTAGAGTATTCTGATTCGCAAGCGGCATAATAATTCAACACAAACTCAAAAGCCCCGCATTAGTCGAGAATTGACTTGTGCGGGGCTTTTGCCGCTGTTCACTGCTTTTATCAACAATCCGCAGCGTGACATTAGCGCGGCATATATCTTTCATCTGCTTGATTTGGAAAAGCCAATCGGCAAAGCGCAGCTTCGGAATGTGTTGCCCGACTAAGTGTCCACGGGCAATCTCAGCGGCAAAATTCAAGCAAAACTGCCCCACACTTGCCGAGATTTGACTTGTGCGGGGCTTTTATGTTTTCAACAGTGATTTTCCTTCTTTCTGCAAAACAGCGGCACAGATAACGATTAGCGGCAAAACAGAAAACGAGTTATTTGCTTTTCTCCCCTGCCGGTTTTGTTTCTGCGCTTTTTTCATTTTCTGAGCTTTCGGCGATTTGCTTTCCCGGTGGATTTTGGCGCCGAAACGGTACCTAAAATCTGTGCTCGCAACCCCCTAAAACAACGTGGATTTTTACAGATACAAACCGGCAGCACGGGCAACAGAATGTTTCAAAAAATAAATCAAAAATTCCAAAATACAGGATTTTGCGCTTCCGGTTTTGATTTGCGAAAATCGTGGCTTTTCAAAAATCACTTTTTAATTTTGCCGATCACAAAATCACAAAAACCGTTTTTTTTCGCTGAGTGATAACGATTACTTTCTACGGCTGATTTTTCAAAATCAGGATTTTGGGTATTACCCCAAAACGAGCGAATTTTGTTCCAAGTATGAACACAAATTCTATGCTCGCAACCCTGAAATCACAAGTGATTTCGACGGGCAAATGCCGACAGAGAAAAACGCTCCCGAAAAGCAATATCACAAAATCGATTTTGCGGATTTTCAGAATTTCGGATCCTATTCCTGCAATTAGAAAAATCTGCATTTTCAAAAAGCACATAATGAAATGTTACACTGCGAAATCGTTCTATTCTTCATTTTCGCATATAAACAAAAAGCGCCGTCATTTGCCGAAATTCGGCACATGTGCGCTTTTGAACACATAAAATGATACGATTATTCCCGCAGTTTTCTCAGATCGGACAGAACAGATCTAGACAAACGCGCCCTTGCAATGTTCGAAACAGCTTTCCCCGGCACGCAAACCTTTTTGCCGCTGTTTACCAACGCCGCCGCGCAACCTCTCTCTCGGTTTCATCAGCACTCAGCCATTTATAACGAAGTCGGCAGAGCGCGGATCCAAAGCACATTCTCCGGTGTTTGCTTGGTGTTTATTTGGTGTTTATTACTATTCGGAAATACTCTCAGCCGTTCCGACCTATCCACCGAAAACGGCTTAAACACTGGCGTTATTATAACTTGCTCACAGCGGCAAAAACATATAAAACCTTTCGGTCGTCACTCCAAAACCGCGTGCCGAGGGTTCAAGTCCTTCTGCCCCTGCCAAACTCAAAGTCTTAAAAATGGCTTATTTAAGCCGTTTTTAAGGCTTTTCTTTTTATACCGTGCCGTTCTGATGCTTGGCGAATGGGTCAGAAATCCTCGGTTTGGGGTTTATTTGGTGTTTATGGGTATCGGGTTATACAGAGAGTTATAGGGATTTGCGGCGGGATTTCGGCTGATTAATATTGCGTCGTCCGCTCGCTTTTTTCGGCTTTGCCGCTGTCGATTTCTGAATAATGCCCATGAAAAAACCGCTGTCGTGATGGCAGCGGTCTTTTTTATATCAGCTTGCAGCGGATTTCTTTCTCTGTTGGATGAATAAATCGTCGAGCTTTTCGGCGGCGAGATCGTCGGCGGATTGGATCGCATGGGCGTAGACCCTGCCGGTCGTGGCGGTGTTGGAGTGTCCTAACCGCTTGGAAACCGTCGTGATCGGTACGCCGGCGGCAAGCTGCAACGTGGCGTTGGTATGTCTGAGCGAGTGCAGCGTGATGAACGGGATCTCCGGGTGCTGCTTCATAAACTTGGAAAACCAGCTCGACACGCTGTCGGGCTTGAGCGGCTTGCCTTCGGGGTTCGTGAAAATATAGTCCTCTGTTCCCTTCCAGTAGGACCCAAGCGATAGACGCTGCTCCGTCTGAGCGACTTGGTGCGCGCGCAAATCGTCAAGCGTTGTCTGCGGCAGTCTGATCACGCGCTCGGAGCTCTTGTTCTTCGGCTTGTCCTCAAAGATACCGCGCTTCGGAAGAAACTGTATCGTGCGGCAGATTTTCAGCGTTCCCTTTTTGAAATCGATATCCGACCACTTCAAGCCGAGGGCTTCGCCGCGCCGCATTCCCGTGAACAGCAGCAGGCGCACAATGGTGCGGTGCAGCTCGTCGGCGGTCTCGATCGCGCTGATCAACGCGTCCGCCTGCACTTCATCAATATATTTGGCTTCTTTTTCCTCTGCTTTCGGCGTTTTCGTGCGGTCGCAGGGGTTTGAAAACAGTATGCCCCATTCGACGGCAGTGTTCAGGATCACCGAGATCAGGCGATGATAGTGCTGTATCGTCTTGCCCGATAGCGTCTTTTGACCTTCGCCGACGGACGTGAACAGCTCCGACAGCGGCATTTCGAGCGCAGCGGCGAGCTTTTCGGCGTTCTCCTGATTGACGTTGTTACCCTTGCGGATGGAGATCATGGTTGTGTTGGAGATACCCGATCGGCGGCACAGCGCGGCGGTGGTCAGCTCATTTTCGCGCAGATAATCGTCAATGCTGATGTTGCAGGTGTATTTGGTGTCGAGCCGGACGCCGTTCTCGGCAAGATTGGCATAGAACGCGCGCAAATGCGGCGGCTGAATTTTGCAGAGCTTGATGTGACCGATCGCGGCGTTGATTCGCGGCAACAGGCTCTCATACCGGGCGTAGGTACGCGGCCGCAAATCGTTTTTGCGGTCTTTCATCCATATCTCGGCGAACTCGGCAAAGCGGATGTTTTCGTCGAGCACCTGCCCCTTCAGACAGCGTTCCTCAAACAGCGTGGCTTGCCGCTGCACTTCCTTCTCGATCTGCTTGGCGGTCATGTTCGGCTCCGGCTTCCACGTCATGGTTTTGCGTATCTGCTTGCCGGTCATGTCGTAGCCGCAGGACACAATGAAGCGGTAGGAATTATTCCTCTTTTCTATGGTTGCCATGTTCTTCACCCTTTTGTTTCAAATACTTGGCTTTGGATTCTTTGATTTGTTCGGTGAGTTTTTCAAACTTAAATGATTCAAACAATTCAGCAGAATTTACTTTCCGAATTTC
>Ga0326514_10002207_pt1 | contig 12454 bp, 18 predicted proteins | sample 3_2548_0518_D_FD_203653 | JGI IMG/M metagenome (GOLD analysis project Ga0326514, IMG submission 203653) | Bovine rumen microbial communities from UC Davis, California, United States - 3_2548_0518 | ecosystem: Host-associated > Mammals > Digestive system > Stomach > Rumen | place: USA...
ATACAGTTGCTTCTTTTGACTTATTTACAACTAGATATTCATCAGTAGCTGATACATCTTGTACAGTTACATCAACACCTTTAGTGTAGTCATTAACTACTACATCTGAGTAGTATGGTCTATGTACCATATCTCAATCTCTTAGAAGAGCTGATTCTTCCATATTTGCTATTTCTCTAGCAATTAACTTTCTTTTTAAAAGTCTTTGAGTTCTTGCACTCCAGTATTCAGGAGTAAAAGCAGATAAATTGTTTGCCATTTTTTAATAAATTGTAATCTAAAAAAGTTTAAGTTAAATTATTGGATTACTTTAAGTATCATGAACTCAATCTTTCATTCTTTGCTTGTGCATCACTCCATGCTAAGAAATCATCATCAGACATCTCATTAAAATCTGAAATCTCTTTTGGTGTCTTAACTGAAGTATCAACCTTAGCAACTCCTGTTAGACTTGCTCATGATTGCGATTTATTCCTATATTGTTCATCCAAAAGCAATGTAGGATCGTTTTGTGCTGCATATAATTGAAATGCCTCACTATAAGATAAGTCCTTTTCAGCCATTATCTTTTCTATACCCTCTTCATGTCATTTAGCCATAGGGTACTTTTCTAAGAAAGCATCCTTTTCTTTTTGAGCTTCTTTTGCTAACTCTTGGCTAGCGATACTTTCTTCTAATTCTTTTACTCTAGCCTCTAACTCAGCATTGTCCTTAATCTTAGCTTTTAGTTCTTCGACTTCGGCTCTTGCTTCATTCCTTTGTTTAAGAAGTTTTACTACACTAGATTGTTTTTCTGTTGTAGTATCAGCTTCAGGTTTAGTTTCAGATTTAGTTTCAACCTTAGTTTCTACCTTTTCTTCTACTTTTTCTTCCACCTTTACTTCTTCAGCAGGTTGTTCTGCTGTTTGAGTTTCTTCAGCATTAGAATCGTCATTCTTAGCTTCTAACTCATCGATAGTTCAATCCAATTCTGCTTGGATTAGTTCATCTTGTGTTACCATAATTGTAATACATTAAAGTATAAAATATGCCTTATACTAGGGCGAAGAGATTACAATTATATGTCGCTAGGTGGACAAAAACACAAAACCACCTAGCCTCATATAATATCTTCGACTCGTATAACTATTAAAGACCAACAGCTTAAAGTCATTCAGACTCTAAGCTAGATAGAGCATCTATCTGCTCTTGTACTTCAGCTTCATCCATTGCTTGAACTTGCTGTTCTTTTACCTTTTCTGCTTCAGCTATTGTAACAGGTAGAGCTTCCAACCATTCAATCCAATAATTCTCTGTCCTATATTTATCTAATTCTGTATAGCAGTCTTCTATGCAGATATTGTCTATCTTAAATTCTCTTGTTTTTCATAAGAGTACATTAATTCTACCATCAATATTCTTTTGGATTCAGTCTAGGATTGCCTCCTTTATCTCTTTATCCTTAATATTGATTCATTCTTTTAGCTTTCATAAGAACTTGATCTCATGTCTTAGAAAGTCTGCTAGTGAAATACCTTTTATTTCTGTTCCACCCTCTAAAAGAATTTTGTTTTGCTCTATTTGTTTATCTCTTAGAGCTTGAATGTGATTTTGCCATTCATTAGATGGTCTAAATCACTCTAGTTTAGCAATTAAATCTCCCATTCTTTTTATAATTAGTATATAAAACTACTTTTTCTTCTTAAAGAATGATTTTACACTCTTTTTTTCTTCTTTCTTAACATTTTCCTTACTCTCAACTTTTTCTTCCTTTATTTCATTTTTCACAACGGTATGAACTGGTTTTTTACTCCACATTTCTGCCTTTAATTGATTTTTAATAGCCATTTTTAGTTATTAACATCTAAATGATTGAGCTAGCTCACTAAATAATGCTAGATGCAGTAGCACTTCATTGTCAAGGTATTAAATCTTGCCTTGAAGTGATTTTCTTATCAGCTCATTGCATAGCTTGACTCATTGCTATATTACTAGATGAGTTAGCCATTTCTGTAAATGCAGGATTTACTGAACTTTGGAGAGGTAGATTTATCATTGCTCTCCTTAGAGCTTGTAAAACTACATCTTTTGCTTTATTATTCTCAGCTTTTTGGAGATATACCCAAAAAGTTCTAAGATATTCTTTAGGATAACTGAATATTGAGTGTGGTACTTCTCACATATTTACCATCTCTACAAATCCTAATGCTACTGTTTCATCATTCTCTAATGGAACTAGTACATTTATCTCATTAGGTGTCTTTCAGTTACATCTAAAACACATTCTTTGTGCTATTCTCTTACTTACATCAGGAACAGATGGATTATTTAATACCATTCAGAGATATTTATCTCGGAATATCTGTTCTTTTTCATTCTTTGATTGTAAATCTGCTTTAGTTCAAAGAATGATATGTGGTATTTGCCTAGTAAAGAAGTCATCTTTACCTAATTCAAATGATTTTATCTCAAAGTTACTTACTAGAACTACTGATTTCTTATCTACACTACTAAAGTTCTCTTGATAACCTTTCCACCATTCAAACCAAAACCTCTTATCTCCCCAAGCATTGATTTTATTATTGAGTAATCCAATAATATTAGAGTTAGCTTGAGCTATTTGAGATTCTGTAGCAGTAGTTCTTCATCCACTAACGATACCTTGTTGTAATGTGTCTATATTAGTGTCTAACATAGCTTCATTATCTAAGGCTTGTATCATATTGATACTATCAGCTTTAATCTGACTTCTAGGGATTTCCATTCCTACATTCTGAAGATTCTCTACTGTATCTACAAAGATATTTCTTCAGTTAGTTGTAGGCTTTAATATATCATCTTTATTCTTGATTAGTCTTGAGTTCCAAATGAAGTCGCCTCATAATGCTTCTTTCTTTGCTTTAATGATATTTAGGTTAAACAAGATTGTCTTTGCTATCTGTTTATCATCTAGTTTATCACAAATACTTTCTCCAAATGGATCATTTCTTCTTGGTTTTCGGTAGTTTAAGATAATTGGGAACTCTATCATATTCGGATTTTTCTTTTCTTCCTCTAAGATAGGTTTTAACTCCTTTACTCTTAGCACTGTTCTCCTAGCATTAGTAAGAGTAATTATGTATTTCTTACCATTAAAGTTAGTAAAGTGATGATATACATCTAAAGAGAAGTTAGTTTTTAAGTCATCACATGAACTAGGCATTACATAATTATATGCAGCTGCATAAGCTACCCAGTTTTGTTGATTTTCAGGAGAAAAATAGCTACCTACAACCTTATCTAGCTGTTCTCTATCGTAGCTTTCATCTGCCATTAAGTCCATTATTGAAGTAGTGAACTCAAATCAGTGAAATCTATATCATGAACCATCAAAGTTACCTAACTGAGATGGTATTGGATCAGGTATCCATGATAATGGGTTGATAACTAAGAATTTAGGCATCTTTCTTACATCATCCCAACCGTATCTATACCTTATTCATACTCAGAAAAAGTATCTATCTTGTTCTTTTTGATAGTATAATTGTTGATAATCTTGTTCGTTATTATCAAATTCAGCCATATAATTAAGATTATCTGCTTTATCTGCAGATACCCATCAATCAGCTGAAGCAAAATTTACTGTTAATCAATCTGTATATGAACTAGCTATCAAAGTATCTGTCGCATTAGCTATCATATTGATATTGATTTTGTTTATATCTTTGGATTGTTTATTCCACCTGATAACTCTATCTCTATATTGATTCCTTTTATTTACAACATAGTTAAAACCCTCTTGATATTCTCTATCAATCTGAGTTAGGAGTTTATCTAAGTCTTCTTGATTTAATATTTCATTTATTTTCATATAGAAAAGGGGGAATATAAACTTTATTTCCCCCATAATATGATATTATATTCGATAATTCAATTAAGCTCTTGCTTTACAATATTGACTTCTAATATAAAATACTTAGTTAGTACAAGATAGAATCTCGATCTACTTCGTATGTTCATGTAAAGGTGTTCTCATCTTGTTCTAGTTGTTCTACTAGGAATATCATTCTAAACATGATAGCATCTGCAAAGTCAGGACTACGATTTATTCTCCTTTTTAGGTCTTTCTTATCCTCTATTTTCACTTTACCATCGGTATCTATTCCTGTTATAAAGATATTTTCTAGTTCTTCAGATAATTTATCTCTTATTACTCAGTCTGCATATACTCTAATCAGTCTTTTCTCCATCATTTCTTTGAGTTTGAAGTAGCATTGAGCTTTAAGATTAGCATAATTCCTTATAACATATCATTTTTTCTCTGATTCTAGCTTATATGGACTTGAATTGTTTACAAAGTTAGTACAACCTCTTAATAAGTCTGCTAATCAACCTCATACTCAGTCTGAATCTACTACTATATTTCTTCTACTAACATAATACATCTGCTCTAAGTCTTTTACTCTATCTGCTATCTCAGGTATAGTATTCCTTTCGTACTGGATTATCTTTATACATTCTAATCATTTTCGGATACATATAACTGTTTTATCATCTCCTAACCTTGCTACATCTATACTTATATATGTCACATCTGATTTCTCTACATAGGTTTCAAATAAATCTTCTATCTCATCATGTCTAAATAGCTTCCCTGCTTCTCCACTCCAATCAAAGTTTCAGTATAACAATCTTTGCTTAGTAATTTCATCTGTTGTACTCTTTAACTGCTCTATATATGCAGGATCTACAAACTCATTATCTGTAGCTAAACTAGGTATAAAGGCTCTGTCTTCAGGTAGTGTTCAAGATTTATAAGGAGTATAAAACTTTCTCTTTACCCATCATTGATCAGGGTTAAATGTACATAATAGCTTAGGTGTTAGATTATATTCTTTGTTCTTTTGTCTAGCAATACGAGTATTCAGGATAGTAAATGCTTGTTCATCTATCTCATTTGCTTCATCTATAAATCATCATGTTAATTCTAGTGAACCAAATCTTGTGAATAATGGATCTGCAGGTTGTGTTGCACAATCTAATAAAAGTATCTCACTTCAGTTTTCAAATCTGATAATATTATACTTTTTATCTAATCTTCACATAAACTTAGCAGGAATATTATATGTCTGTCACATCTTATAATAAGTGTTTACTGTAGTCTTCATAAGGTTAGATAATTCTCTACGACCAATAAACCACCTTGTTCAAGGATACCTTTGTGCCATATACCATAGCCACATTACTCCTATAAAGGATTTTCCACCTCAGGCTCATCCTCAGTATCCTATATGCTTAGTCTTTTTGTCAGTCAGCACCTCTCGTGCTTCAGCTTGTTTCTCAGTCATCTCAAAATTTGGATTGAATGTCTTTCACATCGTTTTCTTCTCAATCATTAGAATCTAAAATCTCAACCTCATTATTCAGATTGTCCATATCAATAACTTCAGGTTGTTTGTGTTTAATAGTGATAGTAACTTCTCATATTCCTTGAAATTCTGTACTTTCTTCTTTCTCTTTACCTATTCACATTCTGTTAAGTCTATCTACTATCGCTGCATTCCTTACTGCTGCAGGTGTTTTCTCATTTCTGATTAAATCCATCTGTATATCTAAGCACTCAGCTGCATCTGTCATTATCTTCTCTTGTAGATACTGCTTTATCTTCTCCTTTCTTTTCATATACATTCAGTTTGGTCTATCACTATCTAATCGTTCTTCAGGATTAGCTAATGTTCATTTAGATGCTCTATATGCTGCACTAGCATTGTGAGATTCTAAATATTCATCAACAAATGCCTTTTCTTTATAAGTCAGTTTTTTCTTCATAGCTATTTTATCAGGTCAAACATATTTACCACTTCAGGCTTCTCCTGTTCTCTCTACTTTACCTATAACTATCAAATCTTTACTAGGTCAAGCAGGTCTTCCTCTACTTTTCTTTACTTGTTTAGTGCTATTTTCTTCTATCTTAGTGCAGTCTTCCATTTACTTTTCTTACTATCTAAAGTGTTTTCTGATAAGTCTTTACTCTTGTATTTCTCCATTTCTTCTAGGATTCTCTCATTACTCCATCAGAGAAATGGCTTTTTATGAGTGAGTAAAAAATACTGTTCTTTAATCTTATCCCTTTCTGCATCTTTTACTTCCTTGTTATACCTCTCGTTTATCTCGTTATCTAACTTATGTAGAAATTCTAAGATGTCCCAAGTAGGCATATACTCATACATCTGTACATGAGTCCTGTAATCTACTACTAGTTTGAGTAGCTTTGTTGCTTTCTCTGATTCTTGCTGCCTCTCTATTCAGGCATGGTTGTTTTGGTTACTCTTGTCTAATAACTCCATTCTTTTCTGTAAAAAATAAAAGAGAGCAGTTTTAATTCTGCCCTATGTAATCAGTTCGGATTTTTCTTCGGTTCTTCTTTCCCTTGAAATCTTTACCACTCCATCTAAGTTCGTTCTCTTTTATGAGTTCAGGGATATATTCTTCTACTAGATATGATTCTACTCTATCTTTCTTTATCAATTTATCGCCAATAAGCCAATTCTCATCGTAGTCTTTTTTAAAATAAGCCTCATAGTGTTCTCTAAGTAGCTTAACATACTCCCATCAATATTTTTTTGTTAAATTCTCATCATATTTTCTATTTACTCTTTCACTAGCAATTTTATCTCCTCTAGGTCAAGTAGTTCGGTTACATCAGTTACATTGTAAGTTGATATTTCGTTTACATAAACAAATATTCTTTACTTTCCTAGAAAAATCGTGTCCTCAGGCATGATTACCCCAACTAACTAACTTATTACAACTAATACAAAATCCTTTTCATTCTCTATCTGAATCTCTTAACCTAGCATTCTCTTGCATTAACTCCATAGCAAATTCCACTAGATTCAGTGTTTTCTTCTTCTTTTTGTACTCTCTTTCAGGTTTTCATTCTAATTTCCTTATCTCATTCTTCATCTTCTTGTCGCAGTCTTCTTTCTTCCTCTTTAATTTTGCCATTATCTTCCTATCTATCTGTGCTATCTTCCTATCTAAGTTGTTCTGATTCCTTTCTTTCTCATCTTCTACTTTCTTCTTCCTTTCCCACATAGCCTTAGAGTATGCAGCTTCATATACTTTGTTCCGTTTTATTTCGATACTTTCTTTTGTTTTCATTTATAAAAAAACTCTCGTAGTAAATAGCTCTAAATCAGAGCAGTATAAAAAACTACGAGATAGTGACTATATCATTTGGATATATTTTCTTTGGAGTATTATTTTTCTATATATTTCCCTTTACATTTCAAATGTTTTTTATAATAAGGAGATATTTTACTTGTTACACTAGATAAGATGTGACTATTAGTAATCATTGCTATCCTAACTATTGCTAATACTGTTATGCTTGGTATTTTGTTAGGTGGATTAGAAAATTTTTCTAAAGATGTAGGAAAATATAAAGACAGCATTGAAGATGTGCTTTATGATATTAAGAATAAACTATATAAATAAACTCTTTAATTTCTACTAAAAAAGTGTTCATTCTACTTCTTTTGTATAATCTTTTCTAAATATGGCTTTTGCTCTAAATCCTATAAAATCTAACTTAAATTTCTCTCGTTCATCATCAGTAGGTGCTTCTTTTACTAACATCCTGTAGCACATTCTTATTGCTTCTTTTTCTGCTTCAGGAATTAAACGCCACCTAAGCATAGTAGCATCTCGCTGACTTCTCTCTAATTTCCTTTTTAAATCAGCATTTTCTCTTTTTAACTGTTCAACTTCAGTTAATTCTCTTTTTCAAATCATATTATTGTTGGTTAATTATAAAACTCTCTTAACTCACTCTACAAAGTCATCATGATCTAATAACATTCTCTTTGTTTGAGTGAAATATTTATATACTGCCTCTATTACTTCATCTGTGTTATCACTTCAACTAGATTCAGTATTCTCTAATTCTTTGATATATGAATTTTGTCATATTATAAGTTCTTCTTTATCTTTTATTTCTTCCTCTAGTCTGTGTATCTTATCTATATACCCCTGTATCTCCTCATCATATGGATCATTATATTCATATTCTCAATCTACCATGTAGACTATATCTTTTAGCATTAACTTATCTACATACCTAACATATGTCCTATCCTTTCATAAATGTTCTAATAAATCTCATTTGGTTTTAAATCTCATATTTTCTTATTTAAGTTATAAAGCCTTATTATGACAAATTTCATATTTATAGTAATTAAATTATATTAGAAAACAAGCTGAATTATGATTTTTGTCATATCACTTTTAAAATTATGAGATGCGCGCGGGGGGATATTACTCTAAATTTACGCCACTCCGATGGGATAATACCCCTCCTCCCTCTCTCCAAACTGAACCATAAAAGCAAGCCAAAGCATAGTGCTGAACTGAACTCTCTCAATTTTTATGTGTTGGGGGCTTTTAATTTTTGGATCATCTTTTTGATATACTCTTTTTTAAGATATCAGTTCTAAACTATGATTATTCTTTTACTTTGCACAATACATATTGTGCGAACCTTTTATTTTTGCTAAAATTTTCTTCTAGAAAGAAGTTTTACCTTATCAAACCTAACAAAAAGTAAATGCTAAACTCTACACTAAATTAACATATTTGATTTATAGCTGTTATATAGTTTTATTTGATTATATACTTTATTATTTATTTATTTGTATGTAGTATTATTTTACAATTAAAATTATTTTCTTTTTTCTTTATTCATATAAAAACAAGATCTTGTTTTTATACTCATTTATTTTAACTAGTGGATTTTTTTAACATCTTGTTTTTATATCTCCTTTTTATTGGATCTTCTTTTTATTGGATCTTTTCTATTTTTGATTTCTTACTTTATTTATATGTTATAATTTGTAAGAGTTTTGCCAGTTTGTTTCGTTTCATTTAGTGTAAATTTTAAAGTTTTTTTCTTTATATGGTATAATTAACAGCTCTTGAGTTTTTTTGCTCTATTTTGATTTTATTTTTCTATATTGTTTGGATCTTTTTATTTTTGATATTTTTTGATCCTCATTTTATAGATTTTTTTTATTTTTTTATACTTTTTTAGACTTTTTTTGATTTTTATTTTCTTAGTTGTTAATTATTGTTTTACTATTATTTTTATTTTTTTGATAACAATTTTATAAAAATCTCTTGATTTTTTTCTTTTTTGGAGTATAATACCATCGTCATCAAAAAATAAAGCACCTACAACTTATAAAGGTCAATGGAGTTATCCAAAGAGTAAAAGCTTTATAAATGACTAACCTACTACACAAACCTTTTAAGATGTTGTTAACGAGATCCTGTTCTTAGTCAGCCGTTAACATCTACAACTAAGATCTTATTTGGTTCTACTACACAACTACTACACAACAGCAATAAAAACAAGTCGTTATTGCTAGCATGAGATCTTTAACATTTACACTACTACACTTTAGAACCTTTAAAGGTTCTAAACTTACAAGAGGTTATTTTTTACTAATTAACTACTTAAAAAATGACTTACTACTCAAAAATTATGAATAAAAAAGGTATTTTTAAGCCTTTTAACGAAAACAAGATAAAAGATCTTGTAAGATTTGAAACCTGACATTTTACTAAATGAGGATTAGAAATTGTAAAATTTTACAATTATAAACACCCTGAAAAATGATTTTTTTATAGAGCTGGATCAAAAAATCTTTGGTTTACTCACTTTATGCAATGTAGAAACTACTTATAAAATGATTTTTTAACCTCTTGTAAATTTAGATCTTTTGAAGAGATCTCTTTTAACTACTTACAATTATAAAGATGTTTAGATGAAAAAACTACCTAACTAAAAACCCTGAAACTAAAAGGGTAGATGTAGACTGTAATCTATATCTAGAAAGCTTAGAAAAAACTACTTACGAAAATGAAGATCAACTACTAGAAAATGGTTTTACTTACATTGACGGGGACAACTCTTACAACTACGAAGATTACAACGAAAAAACAAGGGATCTATCTTACACTATGAATTGGAACTTATATTGAAGGAAAAATCCAAGAGGTCGCGGTTTTCAATATGTAGTGGAGATCAGAAAACACTTAGGGGGTGATGTTAGATGTAATTACAAGACACTTTGATACTACAAAACGAATGAAAATTGCCACTACTATCTTATGTGGCTTTTAGATGTTTTCAACTGTGATTACTACCAAAGAAGTTATCTAAATGACTGTTTAAGACATCACAAAGAAAATATCGAAGACTTTAAAAAGGAGGCTTAGATCTCCTCCTTTATTTTTATTTTTTATATATCAAAAAAATGACTTACACTTACACAGACAACGAACTAGAAACACTATGGGACAACCTTACAACCTATGAGATCGCAACAGAAAACGAATTACAACTAATTACAGACATTAACGGCTATAATTTGGAAACTTTAGAAGATGTCCTATATGCTAGAACAGGTTATCACGACTGGGAACAGTATGAAGAATGCGAACTATAAAAAACTTTTTATATTTTAACTACTTACTAAAAATGGCTACTAGATCTACTATTTACCTCACTAGAGGAAGACAAAAAATTTTAAAGATGTATCACCATTGGGACTGATACGAGACAGGCGTAGGGGAAACACTTTTTAACACTTTTGATCCTGAAAGCTACAAGCCTGAACCAATAGGAGAAAAGGATCTTATCCCACTCTTATTTAAACTAGAAACACTACAACAAGGGCGAGAAATAGAACCCCTTACAACTAATCACGGCGACATAGAATATTTGTATTTTGTGGATCTAAATACTAGAAAAATCACTTATTTTAAAGACTGATATTGAGAGGAAGAACTAGAAAGGGGAAAAGAAATAGAACTTACAGGGGATCTTTTAAACAAAATGAAATATAAAGAACTCAAAAACATTTACGAGAAAGATCAATAAAAAAGATCTTTCTCTTTTACATCTTTACTACTTATAAAATGACAATAAAAAGAGAACGATTTTTACAATGTTTAGAAAGACAAAAAGAGATTTTACTAGAAATTGAAAAGAAATATAAAGGATCTAATCGAGTAGAATTAGACTGAAAAGATCCTGAATTTAAAGCAATACGAAAAGAACTTATAGAGATCCAAAGAGATATAAATGACTATTTAAGCCACTAATTTTTTACTTTTTAACTACTTACAAAAATGAACGAATTTTTAGCAATTTACAAGAAAACAGGACAAACCCTTACAATTTATAAAATAAATAACAAATACTACACGATCAACAGCAAAAACAAAACTAAAGAATATAAAAAAGAAAATCTTATTTTTATTTGATAACTACTTACTAACAATGAAACAACTTACAAAAGAAATGAAATCAGTATTAAAAACTGGGTATAATATAGACCACCGAACAGGAGAACCAACAGAATATTGGATCCAATATTGATATTTGACAAACAGTAATAAATATTGCTGAATTATATGGGACGGGGATCTTTTACTTGCTAAAATCTTATATTGAAACAAGAAAGACCCTAACAACTACGAACGGCACACAGAAGACAAAAACACAAGAAATTTAATAAAAAGAAACTGGCTAAAATATGCTTAATTTTAAATTATAACTACTTATAAAATGGCACTTACTAAAGAACAAAAAAGGGAATTTATAGAAGAACTACAACGAGAACTTAGACACGACATCTACAATATTTAATTTTATATTTTAAAACTTTTAAAAAATGGAAGAACTAAAAATTTACCAAGTATATTTTACAAACGCTTGGAATGACAGCGAAAACCAAGAACGATATTTTAGAACAGAAGAAAAAGCCAGTAAAAAATACAAAGAACTTTGTAGAAAATACTGATTAAAAACTAGCTTTTGTTTCAGTGATAACGAGGAATATTGCGTTTGATACTGAACGATACATATTGAAGATTAAAATTTTATTTTATAACTACTTACTAAAATGAAACTAGAAGAACTTAAAACAATGGGACAGATCTTACAAGAGATCGTAAACGAGGACTATTATTCACTACACGAATTTTTACTAGAAAGCACAGAAGAAGAAAGAAAAAGAGTAGAAAAAGAAATGACAGACAAAGACTATAAGCAATACTACGAATATTTAGACAGTTTTAATTTTGAAAATAAGGATCAACTAGAGGCGAAAATCTGTGAATATATAGAGTATGTAAATCAACAGCCTTTAGGAATGGGAGAAATGTGAGATATTAGTGATATGGCTGATGATTATGCAAGAGAAAGGAAACTACCTTTTTATGAAGATTAAAATTTTACTTTATAACAACTTATTTAAATGAAAAATACTTACATTATAGCAATTAAAGAGGACTTAGAACCATACTTTATACAAAAAAGAGTTTGAGAAGATATAAGCTATATTTGAAGAGATTTTTACAGAGCTTATATTTTTGAAACTAAAAACAAGGCACGAGAAACTTTTAAAGACTGGTATAATACACGACT
>Ga0326514_10002208_pt1 | contig 12452 bp, 14 predicted proteins | sample 3_2548_0518_D_FD_203653 | JGI IMG/M metagenome (GOLD analysis project Ga0326514, IMG submission 203653) | Bovine rumen microbial communities from UC Davis, California, United States - 3_2548_0518 | ecosystem: Host-associated > Mammals > Digestive system > Stomach > Rumen | place: USA...
CTATAGGTACACTCGCCAAACAAATTTAACTAATTCATAAAATGTTCACAATCGAACATACGTGCGCTATACAGAACGTATAACGCCCCTGTTATACAGAGGGTATTTGTCTAAGGGTTAGACAAAACGGCGCAGGATAACCCACGCCGTAAATATCAAAATATTACTATTCACATAAAACGCCCGTCCTAATCAATGCCCGTTTATCTGTCACGGCATAGCCTAACAAGAATTTCAGGTATTCGTCAGATAATGACATATCAAATGTTGTCGGTTCGATACACGCCCCGTACCCGATACGTTCCCACGATGTAACCCCGTTGTAATCCGTTACGGGAATTTCGATATCATAATTTTCATGGTATGAAATCGTGTTTTTGCCGCTGTCCGCCGTGGACAAACACAAACCCAAAGTAAACGGTTTTAATAGTGCATTGCACCCATTTGTCATAAGGTAATCACGTAACGCCTGTGTAGGACACCCGGCGACCACGGGATATATTGACGGGTCGCCCTGTAGTGTATAACAATAGCGTTTTGCGCCCAATACCTTAAATGATTTGTATTCGTGTTCAAAATCCCACAAACCTAATTCGTGCGATTTCCCCTTTATATCTACAGGCGCAAACATTGAAAAATCAAAACCGAAATGAGCCGCCGCTGTCAAATTTTCCGCATGAATTTCCGCATTATTTTCCGTAAATAAATGGTCATAATCGCCCACAAATTTTATACTATCTGTGTCCATGTATAACACATCATTTCCGATTTTGGCGGCGATATTGCATAGCTTATTTCTTGCCCACGCCGTAACGAAAACGCCCCATTGATACGGGAGAATTGTTTTCTTGTTTTGGTAATATTTATACAATTTTTCAGGGGTCGCTAATTCAACATTCCATTCACCATTGTTATATATAATATCGTCACAAAACGGATTAAATACAGACATTCCATACACGGAATTAACCATTTGTTTTGACGCCAAATACAACACCTTTTCGGCGTCAACATTCTTAAATTTTGTTTTGTTTCCGTACAATGTCAAAATAGATTTTACTACTGTTTTAGGCAAAAAATCAGCCTTGCAAGCCCACATTTCCAGTATTTCAATTTTGCATTCGTACATCTTTTTTATCGTGTCTATATCCACATTTGTGACGTATATTTCCAGTTCGTCCGCCTTAAATAAACGCCCGTTAGAAACAACGCCGTTTTTCAGCGTACCCCGTTCGATTTTATGTTGGGATATATAACACAATTTTGACTTTGCGTGAACCCCTGTCAATCTTATTTTTCCCACCGTGCAATATTCGTCGGGACGTTGCAAATAGTAATTGAAATTACATTGTAGTTTACGGAATTTACCCATAGGGAATTTACAACGGCACATAACCGCCGGATACGACGATGTAAAATCATATGACTTTACGTGCGTATATAATCCCGTTGCTACTGCCATGAAATTGGCGTGAGTATAACCGCCGGAATAGCATTTTTCCAACGTCTGGAATAATTCTATGTTAGGTCTTGTCCTCTGTACCAAATCACGCAACGCCCAATATTCTTTGTCTTTTTTGGATTGTTCCAAAATATACCGTCTAACGTATCCGGTTTGAGTGTACGGAATATCCCGGTATTTTCCGCCGTTTCGGTTTAGTTCGTACTGCACAAAATCGTGTAATACCAAGCAATCTTTTTCGCAGTAGTCCTCCTCCTCCGCCGTCAATTCTGTCATAGTATGCCGCCGCCGTTTGTATTTTAATGCGTCCACCATTTTGGCGTGGGGCAAGTCGTAGGACGTCCCGACGTTTGCAAGGGACATTTGCGATAGAAAATAAGAACAGCGAAATTCCCAATTTCTATATCTTGCAAAAATAGGTTTATGCGCAGTTCGTGCGAAAACGCTGTCAAATTCTAACACGTTTTGTAAAAAAGTAAAGTCAAACCCTAAATTGTGTACGTAAATAACGTTTATTGTGTTGTCGTCCGGGTTGTATTTGTCCAGAAATTCCCGAAACGTTGCCAAATTTCGCATATAATAAACTATCCCGTTTATTGACAGCATAGCGATATAAACGAAACTGTATTTTTTATCGTCCATGACGATTGACGTCGTTTCTGTATCGAACGTGAAAATATTGTTGTTATTATATGTCCGTGAATATTTGGCGTCCCGGTCGCCCCGTCGGGACGGGCGTTTTATGTCCGCCCGTCCCATATCGTGGGAAATGTAATTTATCAACGGTATCATTGTAAATCCTCCGTCTAACGGTTAGACTAATTGCCGTCCGTGTATGAAATGCGCCCCGTTTTATCTTCCTCTGCGTTAACCCCTGCCGGGATAATCCCCGTCTTATTCATCCAACGTAGTAATTCCTCACGTCCATTTACTTCATTTTGCATTTCCCTCCCGTAATCCTGAAAAATGCGGTTTACCAATGTATCATAAGATGGTGTTTTTGCGAATTCCTCTATCGCATAATGAACCCGGTCAGAATCAAACACGCCGCCCCGATAGCCTAAAACCTGATAAAAAACCCGTCCTGCCCTGATACGGTCTTTGGTTTCCTCTTTTGTCGTACCCCATTCACGCATTCTCAAATCGACTAACGCCCGTGACTGTTTGACGGTTTCCGTGTTTTCTGTAACGCCCTTGACCCACTTTAACTTTTGTTTTATTTCGTTTGCTGTCATGCCTTTAGTGGATGCAGAAACATACCCCGACGGGGTGATATAACCGGTTTCCATGCGTTCCGCTTCTCTGATTCTGTATTCTGTGCTTGACGGTAAATCCTCCGCACGTAAACGGCGGATACGTGAATTTAGTGTTTTGGTAGCCGAAACAAGTTGACGCTGTAACGTTTTGATATCGTCCATTATACGAACCTCCCACCACGAATTACGAATTCCTGATACCACATTTTAACCAAGTTGCCCGTTTTGTTGTCTGCGAAATACTGCCGGTTAGCCTGTACACAGTCCGTATATAATTTTGTTAGGCGGTTACGGGGAAACGCTGTATATACGTTTGATTGAAATAAATGCACGTCGGAAAATAACATGGTTTTATCGTCCTGCATTATGTCGTCATCGTCCAGACTGTCCCAATATGCAAATACGATCCCCCTATAGTAGAAAATACGGCATATTGCAAGCTGATTTCTAAAAAGAAACGCAAATTCCGCTAACATTTCAGCATCCTGTAGCAAGTCCACGTCCGGCAAATGCGGAAACTCTCCAAATTCCCAATAGCCCGTATTGATTGACGATGATTTTTTGAAATCGAAAATACCGGCGGTTTTTCTAAATTTCTTGTCCATTGGCGGAACGTAAATGAATTTCATTTTTACGCCGTTTTGGGAAATTCTGTATACCACGTCGCCCGGTTTCAAATTGTGAATTTTCAAATCAAATTCGTCAAAATAGGGGCAAATTTGGTTGATAGGATTTCCCAACATTACAAGTCGTGTACCGTCACGATTTCGCAAAATGGACGACAACACATTTTCAAAAATGGCGTACTCATTCGGCAGATACTTAGACGCCGAAACGTATTCGTCAAAAATAACGTTGCGGAATTTTCCGGAATCTGCACCTTTTGCGTTTTCCCATGTATTCAGGGCGTAACACTGTAAAAATGGGTTTTCGTCCATTATAATTTTATCGTCGTCCCCGTCTGCCGTAAAAAAGAACCGCCGTCCCACGTACTTACTCCCCGTCCATATTTTCCGGGTAGCCCTTGCTATGTTCTTTGCCTGTGGTTTGCATAGGTCACGAATAACTGTGGTAGACTTTAACGATTCGTCAAACCGGCGGATATATGCGGACGGTACGCCGTCCGCTGAATACCCGTCAATACTGTCCTGTAAAATTCCGTATGTTTTACCGTCGGAACGTTGCCCCAAAATCATGTATATCTGTACATCATCTTCAAACACGCCGTTTTTATAGTCCAGATATCCGTTTTTCGGTGACAGTATCGAACCCATATTTTCACCCCCTGAAATTTTCGTCTAACCGTTTCGCCGCCGTTTTTGCGTCGTCGCATATCCTGTCAATATCAGCGCATATCGTTTCAACGTCTATACCGGCGACCAATAGCGCATTGATATACACGCCTAACGCCGTTAATGACCTGACACGGGCGGACGTATTGGCGGCGGTTACTCCGTAAGCGTCAAGCATTAGCGCCGCCTGATTGTCGGCGATTTCTGACGCTATTTTTCGGGCGTCGTCCGCCGCACGTTTAAGGCTGTTATAATTCGTTGCCGTCCATTTTATTGCTGGATTTACCCGGCAACGGTCAAGCATATCCGCTATGGACATTAACCGACCTACATTGTTTTTAGTTGCCATTGTTGTGACCTCCCTCCTTTGTCTAACCGTTAGACACTACCCGGACAACTATGTGTAGAGTATCGCCGGGGTTCACTAAAATTTCCACGGTTTTCTCCGCCGGGGTTTCTGCCGTCTGTGTTGGCATTGGCGGCGTTTTCGGGGCGTCGTTTTTATCGTACTGCGACAAATTGTATTGACTGATAATAGACTGTAATTTGTGTGCGTAGTATGGGTCAGTTGCATAGCCTGCCGCTTGTAAAGCGTCCGCCGCATCATAACCGTTTTCCGCCGCTAATACTGCCGCATATCTGCTATTTCGGCGCAGAAAATCGTCATGGTCAATGATGGATTCCCCCCACGAATCATATGCACGGAAATCCGCCGTTGTGAAAATGGTATTTCCGTTTTGCACCTCTGACGTTTTCGTGGTGTATCGTTTACCTTTCCAGTTTTCCCCGGCTTTAATACCAAACAGGGCGTTTCCCTTCTTAGTAAGTCCAGATTCGCCCCATGCCGATTCCAACGCCGCCTGTGCGATCGTAACCGATAACGGCACGGACAGGGACAACGGTTCACACAGCGACACGATACGCCCAATAAATGCTTGTTTATCCATTCTGTTTTTCCTCCTTAGTTTCTGCTTTTTTCTGCCATTGTGTGCCGAAATAAAAGCCGATAATCATAGTGTAAATCGTCATAAAATTTTCTGCCGAAATAGTCCCGTTACAGCATAGGAAAACAAACGTCCCCGTCAATGCCAACGTAACCAACGATTTTACACACGTAAATGTCTGTACAAAGTTCATTAACTTCATAGCACCCTCCAGATTGTTTCAGATTCGTTTGTATGGCGTTTAGTGGGGTTAGGTAGTAAAACTATACCCCTAACCCACGGACGCCATACAGCGCATTCTACAGGCTATTAGACGTATACCCCGGATTCTAACAGACGTTTGATTTCGTCCCTTTCCCGTGAATTACAGGATAAACCGGATGTATCCACGTTGTCACATACCGCATAGCCGGACAGTTCGCCCACCGTGGCGGCAAAATCACACGCAAACCCCGTTGTATGTCCGTAGTTATCCGGCAACTCAAACCGACTACGTTGTACCGTTGCGTATGCATAGGGGACGCCGCCCAAATTTGCAAAACCGGACGCATTGCCCTGTTTATGCACCGTCACGGGCGGTAGTCCTGCCAACGCCCCGACGCCGCCGCCAACTGTTCCGGCAACTGCGCCGACAACTGCGCCGACCTCACCGCCAAGCATAGCACCCTTTAACGCCCCGGAAACGCCGCCGCCGACTAATCCGCCGCCAAGGGTTGCAATGCGCTGTAAAAACTCGATATTGTTGTTTGCTGTAATGGGAATGGATGCGCCCACCGTTCCGGCTACTGTTGCTATTACGTAGTACGTGTTAGACGACACACACAACACGCCAAGCATAGCGCCCGTCTGTAGATCAATTTTGTAGGTTAAATCCATTGTATGCCCCATTACTTCTGACGCAGGGACTTCCACGCTACCGCAAAACGGTATATGCACCTGAACCGTTGTACACGGTTCATAGTCCCGAAAATCGTTATAAAGCCGGGGTATTGTCAATGTACCGCCGGATACTTGCACCGTGCTATTTGTCAGACGCAGAGGATACGCCACGCCGACTGACGGGGCTATTGGTGACGCCGCACGCCCGATATACACGCCGGAGGAGGTCGTATGTGCAAAGTCTGACACGTCAAACGGGAAATAGCGGAGGGATACAAAATAACGCATCATGTCTGCCGGGTTGATACTAAAATCGTTAGTAAATGCCGTTCCGACCATTTGCCAAAATTCGGGGTCGGCTAACTCCGCCCACATTTTGCGTCCGAAATCAGACACGGTTTCCGCCGTCATGCCGTACAGTGTTACAAAATTGTTTGCCGCCCCGATACGGAGGTTTGTCCAGTCTGACGGGCGTATATCGTCGCCGCCGCTATCGTCGTCGCCGGGGGTCGGTCCGGGTGGTACGTATGGCGGTATATCGTCCGGCGTAAACTCTGAAACCTTAAAATATTCATCCTGCCACGGTCTCAAAAAATCTCCGATTGTTTCGTGGTCGCCAATAAGAAAATCTGTAGTTGCTGAATCTGTGTCTGTGTATTTGGGAATTTTGTAATCGTCGGAAAAAGCGTATTGATTAGACAGGGATGCACGCTGATAAAGTCGTAAATGTGCAATGATTTCGGATGGGGTATAAAGCCTATAAAGACGTAATACGGTATTGCTTGCTTTACGCAATATAGTTTTATTAAAGACCCATAAACGCTCCAATGGTGCATCATTAAATTCATTACGTGATAAATCAAAATTAAAATCACCTATTACATAATTTGATATTCCATCCGAATCGCCTGTAAAATATCCCCATGAAAAGGTTTGAGTATCAAGCCTGATACTTGCGTATGAGTTATACCACGCTATACTATCAGACGCCGCACGTGAACACCAACCCGAAATAGCAGCACGTAAATGATAATGGTCATTTTCTAAAAGTCGTAATGCCGGGGCGGGGTTTGTGTAGTTCGTGGAAACATTTTGAGTATTTACATCACGTTTTGTGTTTATAGTATACGCGTTAATTCCGACATAGTAATCAATACCATTTTCTTCAAAGTGATAATATCCCGTTTCTTCGTCAATATCGTTTACTCCAATTGTAAACGATGTATTAAACATATCTACACCGCCGGAAGACCCTATACTCGAAATGGTAAAATACAATTCACCATTTAGAAATTTTTCTATATTTTCATCTCCTGAAGAAGGGCTTGACGTATAAGACAACGAATAACTACTTGCACCAGTTTCGGGGTTTATACCGATAATAGAAAAAAATCCGCCTGATGATGTTTGCCCAATAAACCCTACATTAGCAGAGTTTTTGCGAATCGAATAGTTATTATAAAGTCGGTAATTTCGTGAAGATTCGGACGTTGTATTACGCACAATTGCCCCATTAGATACGCTGTAATCCGCTGTGTAAGAACGAGTAACAGTTACTAATGATGATGTGCTATAAGCACCCACAAAAGTTGCCGCTACATTTTGTGGTGGCGTGATACAACGTGCCGAAATCGAGTTGTTATTGACATACGCACACGACGCTTTATACACGGGTGGTACTAATTCCCACGGGACATAGTATAAATAGTACGCTCTTGCAAAATCGTCGCCATCAGGTGTCAATGCTGTCAAAACGTCCGTTAATTCTGTATCATAATTAGAATCACCGTTTCCACCCGAGATGGTTGTTGTTGCTGGATAAAAATCTGCTGTAATCAATTACCGTCACCTCCTCCAGACTGCGAACCGTCGCCGCCGACGACGGACAAAACATAATGGTAAAAACTCTGTAGTCCCGACCCTTCCCCGATAACAAACGTGTAACCGCCTGAAAATATATAATTGTCCGTGTGGGTTCGTGCCGTTTTTGTTACGCCGTTGTCCATGACGTCCCGATTTCGATTTATTTCATACCGTTTCACACGAACATTTAAGTTTTTTATTTCGTCGGCGTTTGACGTCAGAACGTCACACGTCCCCGGTATCATGCAACGTGTTCCGTCAAGTATCGTGGATTCGTGCAAAAAATAGTATTTTCCCCACGTCGGAACGTATGCATAATTGTAACCGGTCGCCACGCTGATGGATAAAATAAATTCGGGGTTTTCAATGTTAACCGGCGTATTTAACTGACACGCCAATGACACCTTAGACGCCGCCGTATAGTTTGGGCGTTTGTCCAGTTTTAACGGGTCGGCGCTGATATTGCAAAGTATAACCTCCATGTATACACCTACTTTCTGAAATTCCCCGTCTAATCGTTAGACGGGGAATAACAAATTTTGTTTTTATCAGGACGGAGAACCCAATGTGAAAACTACGCAGTTTTCCGCAAGGTCGTTAGCATAGGACACGTCCTCTTTATAGAAAAATGTCGTCTGTTCCTTACGTGCGTTATACTGCGACGTAGTACGGGGGTTGTCGTACCTCTGCCATGCGGCTTCTACATCGAACATTGTGCCAAGCACATAGAAATCAGTACCCGACGTTACAGTATCGCCACCGGCGGTCTTTACATTGATAGCCGCCGCCGTTGCAAAGTCTGTTCCGTTTCCTGTGCCGCCTGCCTGCCATGCGTCTACAGGGCTATATGCGGTTTTCAGACCAACCATTTCATCGTGGAAAGTATCAGACGTCATAAAGGTGTTGACGGATTCGGAAAACATATCCAACATAACGACACGCAGTCTGTCAGTAGGTGTGAACGTGTCATATCCTGCCGTATTATAACGTCTGGACATTTTACGCAAACGACGGGGGAACAGCGAAATGATATAACCGGCATAGCGGAGGAAGTCCGGGTTATAAATTGCATTCTGCGCCGTTACCGTCGGCGAATGGGTAGCGTTATACATTGCAAGGAGGTCAACGACGGAATTGTTTGCGGCGATTTTAGACGCAATAAGGTTACGAATAACCGCCATTGTCAAACCGTCCTTAAACACATTTTTTGCCTGAAAAATACGGGATTCGACGGTATCAGCAAAACGCCGCCAATTGGCAATCGACGAAAACGCCGACCGATTCTGAATGGTGGGGAAAGTCATGTCAACCTCAAACGTGCCACCACCGTTGAAATATGTCGCTTCTACTTCCGGGCGTACCGTGATAAAGGGGTTTGCATTGTCATTGGTCGGGGCGTTTTCGTCTGTCCATCCTGCGCCGGGTGTCCACGTCTGACCGATAGCCCACGAATCATTTGTAGTAGCTTCCGGCAGTTTCACACGTACTTTCTCCGTGATGCTACCAAACGGGATACCCGTACCACGGCGCAGAATATCCGGGGCGGTCGTGTCGTACTCACGATTTACCATGATGGTTTCGCCGATTTTGTCCACGATGGAATTAGTGAACGAATCATAACCCATAGCATCGGCTACCGTTTTACCGACTTCTACCACGTTCGCCAAATCTTCCTGTACCAACGTGGTTTCGCCTACGTGCTCAGCCGCCATTGTGTTCACAATACCAGCAATCTGCTTAGGAATCATAAATAAATACCTCCTTAAAGTCTAACCGTTAGACGGTTTGGGTGGGATGTATATGTGATGGGTTATAGCCCTAATCACCGTTTTAATGATAATGTCCGTTAGGTTTAATTCAGACGCTAACGCACGGTATTTTTCGATTTGTTCCAACGGCGACCCGTCGTAACGGGTTTTGGTCGTCGTGATGGTATGCCCGTATCCGATACTGCCGGAATTGGACGTTTCCACCTTTCCAACATCACGCAACGTCGCATTATCAAACGTGTTGCGTTTGTCCGTAGAACTGCCGCCATTCGACGTCGTATCCGTCCCCGTGTGGCTGATGGTTTCGGTTTCCGTAAATGGTGCAAACGGTTCTGTAGGTAGCTGTACAGTACGCATAAGCGCCAACCAAATTTCACGGTTTTCGACAAACACCAATGAAATTTGAGTTTGCAGTAACTCGAAATCCGTTGTTACCGGGGTACTGCCGTAGTACGTAACCATAATTGTATGGTATAAATCAGCAGAACCACCATAGCTACTGACATTCACGGCATGAATAAACGGATTCCCGTTTTCCGTCGTTACGTTCTTGTATGTGTCAATTGTCGGGGTTTGTGCCATTTTCGCCGCCCTCCGTTTCTGTGCTGTTTTCGTCGTCGCCGGTCGGGGTTTCCTCTACCGTTTCGGCGATTTCCTGCGCCCTTTCTACATTCAGACGGGCGGAAAACTGTGTACCAAAACGGGAATTTACTTCCTTCAATTGGTCGTTTAGATTGTCGATAATGTCAGCAATATTATACCGGGCAGTTTCTCCATTGGTAGCGTTTTCAGCCGCCGCCACGTTTTCCCGTTTCATGTTCCACACAGTGTTCACGCCTAACATAGCGTAAAACTGACCGATTTTGTATTGCTGATATTCCGTAAACTCCGACAACGGGGCGACTATGGATTGTCCGCCGTCTAACCGGCTGACAGCGTCCTGTATACGGGATTGTACAACCACGTTAGTTTCCCCGTTTGCTACCGCTTTTATGACGCCCAAAACGCCGTCCAAGTCGTTATCAGATAGCGCCGTGAATAACGTGGGTAAACGTTTCCAAAACTGCGCCATACTAATTGACACGTCATTTTCCGCCAAATCCGTGGCGAACGTGTCAATCATGTCAGAGAAACCGGACGCCATTTGGCAACGGTCTAACATGGTTAGATACACGGCGTATACGTCGGAATCATCCACCGAAAAACGGTATTCACCGATTACCGGATTTGTTACAAGATAGCGGACTATCTGCATAGGATACACGGGTACTTCTCCGCCGTTCGTAAAATACAGCGCCCGTAATTCGTTGTCACGGTCACGGAAAAACAACGTCCGACCCAACACCAATACCGACCACTTGAAATTGGTTTCCATGTCCGGCGTCATGTTTTCGACGTCCACCAGATTAAACACGGCGTTAGTCAAGAACCATTGCCAAAACCAACGCCGCCGGGTCATGGGGCTATCGAAATCGGGTTTTTCGTCAAACATTCGTATCACCTCCAAACGATTCCCCGGCGACTATTGCCGCCGGGTATTCGTATAACGTTTAGACAACTTCCAAAGACAGCATATTGCCCTTCGGTGTCTTTACAGTAACCGGTACGACGGTAAGAGGTTCTGTCCATGTGTCAGGCGTGCCGAAAATACGGATAATCTCACGGACTGCCTGAAATACGCCGATTGATACACCTGCAATGTAGGATTTGCCGTTATCGTCAATAAGGACGGTTCGGGGCTTGTCCTCCATGCATCCATAGTTTTCACTGTCCTTGTCCTTGTTCATACGGGGGTTTACGTCGATATAAATATCCTTGACACGAATCTGCTTGTTAATGAATTCGGACAGATTGTGGTCAGGGCGGTTCGTAATCTTGTAAAGTGTACGCTTGCCCTGTGCCGTGGATACGTCAAGGGACGTAAACGCCGGTACAGCCTTCTGCCCCGTGGTGCTGATGCTATAGTCATAGCCCTGCGCCGCCTGTACAGTTGCCGGTACGTTCTCCATTGCAGTTTCCTGCGCCTGTGCCTGTGCCTGTGTGTTCTCTGTGTTCATGATTGTTTTCCTCCTATTGGATTGATTTGGATTTGTTTTGCACATTCCGGCTTGTCTCCACCGTCTATGTGTTTGGGATATGGCTTTTATTTTCGGGAGGGACGGGAAAAAACCATTCAGAAAAACCGCCGCGCGTTTAGTACGTGCTTACTGTGTGTAACTCCACTTTACACAGACACCGCCCATATAACGCCGTCGCATATGCCGACGCCCTATTCCATGCAATAACACGGGACGCCGCCGCCACGCTGTATGACGTGCTCTGCGTCTTATATTCACCCTCAACATAGTACGTAATCGTAAAATAGTACCACAACATTATTCGTCGCCCTCCTCTGTGTAATCCTGTGTGTCTGCCGCTTCTAATGCGTGGAATGCCCTGTAAATGTCCGCAAATGTTCTCAACGGGCGGACGGTATCACGGGGAATCGTCGTCCCCGTTTTGCGGATTTCCCATGTGCCGACCTTACGGCGGATTCTAAAAAGCCCGTGGGCGTTCTTTAATGTGTACTTCATGAAATCAACCTCCCAATTGATTCTAACCGTTAGACGGTTTAATGATTGTTGTGTAGCCTGCCGCACGTGCGACATTATAATCATTATACCACGTTGTCAAGCCCACTTTCAAGCCGGTATTTTGTACAAACTTTTGGCTAAAAACTTGTGATGTATAGAGCATTGAACAAGACCGGGAAATATTCGGGGCTATCATTTGTGCATTATCACAAATTGTTAAATAATTTAACTTTCTTTGGTTAAATGTTTTAACAAGAATTTGTTAAATGATTTAATTAAATGGGGTTGGACGATCTACGGGGACGATCTACGGGGACGATCTACGGGGACGATCTACGGGGACGATCTACGGGGACGATCTACGGGGACGATCTACGGGGACGATCTACGGGGACGAACTACGGGGACGATCTA
>Ga0326514_10002209_pt1 | contig 12450 bp, 9 predicted proteins | sample 3_2548_0518_D_FD_203653 | JGI IMG/M metagenome (GOLD analysis project Ga0326514, IMG submission 203653) | Bovine rumen microbial communities from UC Davis, California, United States - 3_2548_0518 | ecosystem: Host-associated > Mammals > Digestive system > Stomach > Rumen | place: USA: California...
GCAACTGTCACCAGCGTCCACCGTATTCACCTCACTTTTATAATGGGATTGGGGGTTAACTCCCCCGTCCGAAATTCTATCACGCTAAAGAGTATTTGTTAACCCTTATTTTTACGCTCTTTTCGGACTTTTATCAGAATCCCCGCAACCGATATTACGAGTACCAGCGGGAAGACCGCTCCGGCAAGAACGCCTTTCTTCAGGTCATCGTTGTTCATCTGCGCGAAAAAGCCCACGATACCGGGTCCCAATGCGCCTCCGAGATCGCCTGCCATCGCGAGAAAAGCAAACATCGCAGTGCCGCCTCTGGGAAGTCTTTTTGAGAGGATACTTATCGTACCGGGCCACATTATGCCGACGGAAAATCCGCAGATGATGCAGCCCAAAAGACAGACCATCGGAGACTTCGACAGAGATGCCGCAAGATAACACGCAAGGCAGAGCGCGCCTGAACCGAGCATGTATTTGGTAAGGTCGAGCTTATTTCCGAACTTGCCGTAGATAATTCTTGAGATGCCCATGGCGACCGCAAAAAGACACGGACCGACAAGATCTCCCGTCGTCTTTTGCATGCCAATGGCTGACTCTGCAAATGCCGAGAACCACTGTCCCATCGCGATCTCGGAAGAACCGGCACAGACCATGAGTACGATTCCAAGAAGAAATATCGGTGTCTTGAAAAGCTTGCCGATACTCATCTCCTTGCCGTCTTCAGTGAGAGTCTCAATGGGACAAAACGCGAAATTGATAATGTTTACGAAAGGTATCAGAGCCCATGCGCAAGGGAGCCATCTCCAGTGCTCGATGCCAAACACATAAAAGAAGACCGTCGACAAAACAATTACGCCGACGCTTCCCCAGCAGTAGAACGAATGAAGGATGCTCATGACCGATGCCTTGTTGTCAAAAGGACACGCTTCTACGATAGGGCTCGCAAGGACTTCGATCAGGCCGCTTCCGATCGCATAAAGGATCGTGCTTGCCAGGATCCCGACAAACGGATCGGGAAGAATGAACGGCAGAAAAGAAAGACCTACAAGGCCGATCCCGGCAAGAGCTTCAGAGATCAGCGCTCCAATCCTGTATCCGATCTTATTGATGAATCCGGCACAGACGAGATCGACCGTAAGCTGGGTAATAAAGAATGCAATCGGGATAAGGGCTATCTTTCCCAGTGATATGCCGAACTGGGTGTGGAATCTTAAGAAAAGCAGGGGTGCAAGATTGGCGGTTATCGCCTGTGTGATAAAGGCCAGATAACAAGCCGTCAATGTCCTGTTGTATTTACTGCCCTGAGACATGTTCACCCCGCAAGTTTTTCGATATGTTATATCAGATTATATCAACTTAAAACTTAAGCCATCTTCAGACATAAGACTTATTTGTTGATTTTTTTATACATTCTGAATGTTGGTATAATAGTGAAGATTGATTTTTCTTGGAGTACTTCATGATCAATTTCGGATTTTCTTATGTCGGACTTATATACCTGATTATGCTTTTCGTTCCCAACATTATTTGGGCAAAGAAAAAGCCTCAGGGGTACGAAGAATACGAAAAACATGAGAACAGGATCCTTCTGGCTTTTGAGAGAACAGGCGAAGTGCTGCTATCTGTTCTCGCCCTTATCTTCAAGGACACCAATGTAAGGCCCGGCTCCTGGTGGATCGGCTGGCTCGCCGCATCATTCCTTGCAATGGTGCTCTATGAATTCTATTGGCTCCGCTACTTCAGGAGCAAGAGGACTATGGAAGATATGTATTCATCTTTTGCAGGTTTCCCCGTTGCAGGTGCAACACTTCCGGTTCTGGCTTTCTTCCTCTTGGGAATCTATGCATCGAATATCTTCATAATAATCTCTTCCCTCATCATGGCAGTCGGTCATATCGGGATCCATCTTCAGCACCGCAAAGAGGCCGGCATCAAATCCAATAAGAGCAGGCCTGTCAGGATCGCGATCGGCATGGCTCTGGTCGTCACCTTGATCCCTATAGTTATAGCTGTTTGCATCTCTGTCTTCTTCATTGCGAAAAGAAATATCAACTATCTTTCCTGCTTCATCAATCCCTCAAAAGGCATCGAAGAGCAGACATACGTTGATATCAACGGTCAGAAGCAGTTCATCTCTATCCGCGGCAAAGACAAGACCAATCCCGTGATCCTCTTCCTTCACGGAGGCCCTTTGAGCCCTGATTCATATGTCACTTACACTTATGCCAACAGTCTGATCGATGATTATACCTTCGTCTGCTGGGATCAGAGAGGCTGCGGCAGAACATATATCGCAAACGATGACAAGACCAATTCGACCGTCTCTTTCGACCAGGCTCTCGATGATCTTGATGTCCTTACAGGATATCTCTGCGACAGATTCGGCACTGATAAGATCATCATCATGGGCCACTCCTACGGCTCTCTTCTCGGCGCAAGATATGTATACGATCATCCCGAAAAGGTCTCTGCCTACATCGGCATCGGCCAGTTCGTAAATGACAGGCTGTCCGTCATCTCCGAATACGAGGATTCCATGCTGATAGCAGGATCTGCGGGCGATGACACAACCTACATGACCAAAGCCTACGAAGCATATCTCGAAGATCCGAATTACCATACTTCGGATGAGATCTCCGCATACATGGCACAGTATCATCCGTCACCTGATTATTCCGGACTTGTCATGACTGCTTTAGAATCTCCTTATCTCGCCACAGAGGACCTTCAGTGGTTCCTTGCCCCTCAGACTGAAGATGAGATCATAAGCCTTGAAGAAGGCCTTCTCGAAGCCTGCCTTACTGAAGACCTTACAACTCAGACAGATTATCAGGTTCCAGTGTTCTTCATCTCGGGTGCAGATGACTGGACATGTTCATACAGGGTGATGACAGATTACGCAGAACAGATCGGCGCAGATTATGTTCTTATCGAAGGCGCCGGTCACAGTGTCCAGGGCGAGAAGCCTGTTGAGTTCGTATCGGCTGTAAAGGCTTTTCTTAAAGACATATAAAGACCGCTGTGCCTGCACGAAAAAGGGCCGTCCCGTTTTTTTGAGACAGCCCTTAGTATTTTTATTAGTGTTTTCTTATCAGCCTTTTGACTCGAATCTTTCGACTGCTTCCTGCATGTAGCTTATGATAGACAGATGTTGGGGGCATACGCCTTCGCACTGGCCACATCCGATACAGTCCGAAGCATGGCTGTATCTGTCAACCAGACCGTTGTAGAAGAACTGCGGTCTCATGTCGCCGGGGAATTTTCTGGCTGTATTGATCGCGCTGATAACATCGGGAATACTGATGCCGGCAGGACAGCCCTCAACACAGTATTTGCATGCCGTACAGCCGATCAGCTCAACACGGGACATAGCTTCAACGACTTTATTGATCGCCTTCTTGTCCTCATCTGTCAGAGGCTCGAAATTCTTAAAGGTATTCATGTTATCAGCCATCTGATCTTCTGTGGACATACCGCTTAAAATCGTGGCGACTCCGGGAAGGCTTCCGACAAATCTGAATGCCCATGAAGCCATTGACTTGTCAGGACGGATGCTCTTCAGGATCGCAGAACATTCTTCATCAAGGTTTGCAAGCTTGCCGCCTTTGCAGGGCTCCATAACGATGATCGGAATGTTCCTTTCTGAGAGGATCTTGTAGAGCTCACCTGAATGAACGATCGCATTATCCCAGTCGATATAATTGAGCTGGATCTGAACAAACTCGACCTCAGGATGGCTGTCGAGGATCTTTACGAGCAGTTCGGGTGTTCCGTGATATGAGAATCCGAAATGACGTATCTTGCCTTCAGCCTTCTTTTGAATGCCCCAGTTGAAGCAGTCGTACTTCACATAGGTATCGTAATTGTTGCCGTCTTCAATGCTGTGGAGAAGGTAGTAATCGAAATAATCGACTCCGCATCTTTCGAGCTGCTCATTGAATACCTTATCCCTGTCTTCCTCTGAATGAATGAACCAAGCCGGAAGCTTTGTGGCGAGTGTGAAAGAATCTCTCGGATGTCTCTTGACGATCGCTTCCTTGACAGCCTTTTCGGAGTTGCCGCCATGATAAACATATGCGGTATCGAAATAGTTGAAGCCTGCTTCAAGATACGCATCGGCCATCTTGCTGACCTTCTCGATATCTATTACACCGTCATTCTCCGGAAGTCTCATAAGACCGAATCCGATCTTGGGCATCTCATTGATGTTTACGCTCATAACAGCACCTCCTGACTAAAAACAGATTGATATGTCTGGATTATAACAAAGGGATATTTGGGGGTATTGTCTGTTTCTGTTGAAAAATATAAATAATCAGAAGAGAATTATTCCGCGCTGCAAAACATTTTTGCATCCGTAAGAACCGGAAAAGGACCGGGCACAAAAAATCCGCCGCCCCTAAGGACAGCGGATATATGTTTTTTATGGCATGTAAATGTTTTAATCCTGGAAAAGAGGTGTTGAGAGATAGCGGTCACCTGTGTCAGGCAGGAGAGCTACGATCGTCTTTCCCTTGTTCTCGGGACGCTTAGCAAGTTCGATTGCTGCCCAGAGAGCCGCACCGGATGAGATTCCTACGAGAACACCTTCGTTCTTGCCCAAAAGCTTGCCTGTTGCAAAAGCATCGTCGTTAGAAACAGGGATAACCTCATCGTAAACGCCTGTGTTGAGGACCTCAGGTACGAAGCCTGCACCGATACCCTGGATCTTGTGGCTACCTGCAGTACCCTTACTCAGAACGGGAGAATCAGCAGGCTCAACAGCTACGACCTTAACGGAAGCCTTCTTCTCCTTAAGATATTCGCCGACACCTGTAACTGTTCCGCCTGTGCCTACACCTGCAACGAAGATATCTACTTCGCCGTCTGTGTCTTCCCAGATTTCAGGACCTGTAGTCTCTTTGTGAGCCTTCGGATTTGCAGGGTTGATGAACTGGCCTGCAATGATGCTGTTAGGAATCTCAGCCTGGAGCTCCTCAGCCTTTGCGATCGCACCCTTCATTCCCTTTGCGCCTTCGGTGAGAACGAGTTCCGCACCGTAAGCCTTGATGAGCTGTCTTCTTTCAACGCTCATCGTCTCAGGCATTGTGATGATGAGTCTGTAACCTTTAGCAGCTGCTACGGATGCAAGACCGATACCGGTGTTGCCGCTTGTAGGCTCGATGATGACACTGCCTTCCTTAAGTCTGCCGGTTGCTTCGGCATCCTCAATGATTGCCTTTGCAATACGGTCCTTAACGCTTCCTGCGGGATTGAAGTATTCAAGCTTTGCAACAAGCTTTGCTTCAAGGCCGAGAGCCTTTTCAAGATGTGTAAGTTCAAGAAGCGGTGTCTTACCGATAAGCTGATCTGCTGATGTGTAAATCTTAGTCATAATAAACCTCCCGTATGACTGCTAAAAGTAATTATATATCAGTTGACCTTATTGGGATCAAATTGCTGCAAAACCTTTTTCGAGGTCTGCAATGATGTCATCAATGTGCTCTGTACCGATGGAGAGACGGATCGTGCTCTGGTGGATGCCGATGCTGTCGAGATCCTCTTCGGAAAGCTGTGAGTGTGTTGTGCTTGCCGGATGGATTACAAGGCTCTTAACATCTGCAACGTTTGCGAGAAGTGAGAAGATCTCCAGATTGTCGATGAACTTGAATGCTTCTTCCTTGCCGCCCTTGATATCAAATGTGAAGATGGAACCGCCGCCGTTGGGGAAGTATTTCTTGTATACTTCGTGATCGGGGTGATCTGCAAGCGAAGGATGGTTAACCTTTGCAACCTTTGGATGATTCTTAAGGAATTCCAATACCTTGTTTGTATTCTCAACATGGCGCTCGACTCTCAAAGACAGTGTCTCTGTACCCTGAAGGAGAAGGAATGCAGCGAAAGGTGAGATAGCTGCACCTGTGTCTCTCAAAAGAACTGTTCTGACATAGATAGCGAATGCGGGCTTGCCGACTGCCTCTGTGAACTTAATTCCGTGATAGCTGGGATTGGGTTCTGAGAGCCAGGGATACTTGCCTGATTTCGCCCAGTCGAAGTTGCCTGAATCAACGATAACGCCGCCCAATGTTGTGCCGTGACCGCCGATGAACTTTGTAGCAGAGTGAACTACGATATCTGCGCCGTGCTCGATAGGTCTGATGAGGTAAGGTGTACCGAAAGTGTTGTCGATAACGAGCGGGATGCCTGCCTCGTGAGCGATCTTTGCAAGAGCTTCGATATCCGGGATATCTGAAGAAGGGTTACCGAGTGTCTCGATGTAGAGAGCCTTCGTGTTGGGCTTGATGGCAGCCTTTACCTCGTCCAGATCATGGATATTAACCAATGTTGTATCAATACCATAAAGAGGGAGTGTGTTTGCGAGAAGGTTCTCTGAACCGCCGTAGATCGTCTTCTGGGCTACGATGTGCTCGCCCTTAACTGCGAGACCCAGGATAGTGTAAGTGATCGCTGATGCACCGGAAGCTACTGCAAGACCTGCAACGCCGCCTTCAAGTGCTGCGATCCTGTCTTCGAAAACGCCCTGTGTGGAGTTTGTAATTCTTCCATAAACGTTACCTGCATCTGAGAGATTGAATCTTGCCTCTGCGTGTGCTGAGTTATGGAATACGTATGAAGTTGTCTGGTAAATCGGTACTGCGCGTGCGTCTGATGCAGGATCGGCGTGCTCCTGGCCTACGTGGAGCTGAAGAGTTTCAAATTTATAGTTGGACATAATTGTGTTTTTCCTTTCTTAATTCAAATATTTATAGTTGTGCTGTCGGAACAGCGGCTGTTTGAACAAGAACAACACATTCGTCCACAACGGAAGTTACAACGGACTAATGACTGGAAATAGAACTTACGGTCGTACATAACTTCCGTCCTCCTCTCTTCGATGAATTTTTGCATATGATAAACACTTAAACCCACCTTGTCAATAGGATTATGAAAATATTTTTCAAATATCTCTTTAAGTGCGCCGGAAATGGCTCTTCTTCAAGATGCGGAAGTAATTTTTTTCGCGATTGGCAACACATCCGTTAAAGACTGTTGCTTAGTCAACTGAAACCCAGTTCATTGCTCATTGTTTGCCTTACAGGCGGATGTTTAAATGAAGCCATCAAACAAAACGCCGGAAGGCAGATAAGAAAGGACAAATAAAATGAAAAAGAACGTATTTGTATTACTCGGTACCGCAGCAGTACTCGCAACAGCAATAGCAGTCGGAGCCTGCGCATCAAAGAAGATCCAGGCTAAGGAAGCAGCACAGTTCCAGTTCAGAGAGACGATCGCCAAAGAGACAATTACTCCTGATGACGGCCAGAATCCCGCAATGAACTTTATCGGCAATTACTACGGCGGCAGAGCCTGCGTCAGCGTTGAGGCAAAAGGTTCTGATGAAGCAGAGATCACCGTAGTTTGGGGCGACAGCTACAACACAAAGGCAGTCTGGACAATGAGCGGCACCTTCAATGAAGATACAACAAGCGTATTCTATGAGAACGGTATCAAGAAGGTTATAACACTCAACGAAAAGGGCGAGGTCATCGCAGAAAAGTACCTTTATACAGACGGCAGGGGCGAATTCGTATTCAGCTACGACGGAGTTACCTGGAGTGATATGGAAGAGCATATGGCAGACACAATGGTATTCAGATTCGGCGATTCAGTTGAAGATGTATGCACAACGATCTTCCCCGATGAAGTTGTAGAGACGGTTCCTTCTGAACCCACAGCAACAACCGAACCTAAGTCTGCAGATAAACCCGCACCTACAGCAACTCCCACACCTAAGCCCGTTGAAACAGAAGTAAAGCCTGTTGAGACTGAGGCAAAGCCGGTTGAAACAGCGCCTGCACCTTCCGAGCCCGCAGCTACACAGCCTTCAGTTGAAGTTACAGAACCCGCTCCCAAGACAGCAGCAGATATCAACGGCGAATACAAGAGCGGCAGAGTAACAGTTGAAGTAGATTCCGAAGATCCCGAAAACGTACAGATCTGGGTAATCTGGACAGCATCTCACAACTCAAAGGCAGTCTGGTCAATGAGCGGCAAGTACGATCCCGCCACAGAGACTATCAGCTACGAAAACGGAACAAAGAAGGTATTCACATACACAGAAGAAGGCGAACTTGAGACTGAGACAGTCGAATATACAAATGACAAGGGTGTCTTCGTATTCAGCTACAACGGTGTCACCTGGGATGAATACAACGAGAACATCGCAGAAGGCATGGTCTTCATTAAAGAAGTATAAGGATTAAATAAAATAACAGAAGATATTCTTTCGTTATTAATTAATCAATAGAAAAGCTCCCGGCAGTCCTTTCCCGGGAGCTTTTATTATTCTTATTATCTTTTCTACATTATGTTGCCGGCGTGGGATCGGGTGTTGTATTCGGATCCGGTGTCGGAGGATCGGGTGTCGGCGGCTCGGGAGTCGGTGTATCCGGAACAGGAGCAGGTGTTGTGGTAACAACGGGCTCCGGTGTGGGTTCCGGCAGTATCTCACCGGTGCTGTGATCAATGGATGCATATGTGCCGTCTTCTCTTACGACACCGACGGCAACACGTCTGCCGTACGGCTTATAATATGTTGAATCGTAGTAAACCCTGTCGATCTCATTGCCGTCCTTATCGTACCAGACCTTATAAGCATAAGCGGTAATACAGTCATAAGAGTGACGGAGTTCCTTTGTCTCACCTACCGGCATATCCCAGTCTTCAACATACTCTGTGTACTCCGGGCCGGGAGTGTACTGGCTTACGATCTCAGCTTCAGTCTCAATATACTGTCCGTCAGGAAGTTTTTTGCCGTAGATCTGGGCATTGCATGACCAGTCATCAGGATCCCACCATGCAACAATGATTATCTTGTAATCCGAATCGTTCTCAAACTTCATATCGGTCGAAGGCCAGTCAACAGTGGCATCAAGACCCGGATCGATGTAGTCTGAAGGCCATGCGTGACCGTGGCGCTCAATGATCTTAAGGTTTGACTTCAAAGCTGCATTGTAGAGTGTACCGCTGACCTGACAGATTCCGCCGCCGAGATCCTGCTCATACTGTCCTCCTGCGATGACCGTTGCTGCCTGGAAACCGTTTTCGATGGTTCTCTGACCTACTACCTCGTTGAAGGAGAATACTTCACCGGGTTCGAGGACTGTTCCGTTAATATTTGAACAAGCCTGACTGATATTGACATTACGGCTCTCAACACCGTTTGTGATCGTGGTCTGCTCACCTATAAGGCCGTATTCCTCTCTGAGCATAGCCTCAGTAACTTCGGGTGATTTTATATCAACAGGAACCGTTACTGTTCCGGTATAAGTGCCGGATTCGAAAAGTTCTTCAACTCCCTTTACAGCTGATTCAACATCGATATCGTAACCTGTCTTCTCTTTCTCGATTATGAACTCACGGTTCTCAAGGTCGAAATCAACGATGGAAGCATCTCTGAACTCGGAATACTCCTCGACATAGATATTAAGTACCTTCTCTACCGTCTCACGTACATTGTTGACCTTGATCGTGTAGGAAGACTCAAAGTTCTGCTTTGTGTTTTTAAGCTGCTGGACATTGTTATAGCATTCCTTGAGCTGGTCAAGATCCTTTTCGCTGGCAGGTCTGTACATCTCAAATGCCGTGTCAATGACTTCACGGGTGTTATACTCGACAGTTACATCGTTAAAGTTCGGGATAAGCGTTTTTTCTGCAAGTTTAAGCTTGACACAGATCTCTTCGGGATTCTGGGGCAATGTCTTTGTGACTGCCGCATATGCTTCGTCCTTGGTCATACCGCCGACATCAACGCCGTCAATAACGATTCCCTTATAGAACCTGTCAGTGGAGAGTTCTTCAAATGCGGCGCTGGCTTTCATGGTCTGGACTGTTCCGTCAGCAAGGACAACTTCGATATCAGAGACAAAAATGTTCTCGATCGGTGTGTTGCCATTACGTCCGAGAATAAAAATAACAACTCCTGCCACGATAACAACTGCAGCCACGGCAATTATTACCGGTGCAAGGCTCTTTTTCTTTCCGGGCGCGGCACGCTTTACGGGAGCTTCAGGCTTTTCTTTGCCGGAAGTCTTCTCCTTGTCTTTGACCTTGTTACCGGGTCTTTCACCGGCCAAGATATCGGATTCGGTTTTATCCGGAGCATCCTTAAATTCCGTAAAAGAACTCTTTTCGGAAGTCTTTTTATCGTCCAAAGGCATCAGTTCAGCCTTCTTCTTTTCAACAGAAGAACCGTTTTTGTTCTGTACCTTTCCGCTTTTCTTATTCATTTAAACTACCCCTGTTTAATAAGAACATATGATTCATTCTCAATAATAAACATGCTTATCTTAAATCTCAACAGAAAAAATTGATGAATTTATCCGTTGTGTATGGCATTTTTTATGTCATCATATTCAGGTTTTGCCTTGGTAACACCGAAGCCCTCAGTAACTTTTACCGATATCTCACCGTATTTGGTCATGACCTTCTCCTCACGGCGGTCAAGCCTGAATCTGTCCATTTCGTTATATCTGATACCGATCGTCGTGGTGTTCTCGAATATCAGTTTTGCGAATCTCTCCTTGTCTTCAGGCTTTACGAGCACCGTGAAAAGGATTCCCGGGCGGTTTTTCTTCATGAACACGGGTGTTGTGAAAACATCAAGAGCACCGTTCTCCATAAGGACTCCGGTCGCATAGCCCGTCTCCTCGCCTGTCATGTCGTCAACATTAAACCTGAGTTCAATGACCTTGTCCCCTTCACCTTCAGAATCGCCTAAGAAGGTCCTGAGCATATTTGCCTTTGGAAAATCCTTTTTGCCCATACCGTATCCTGTACCGGAGACAGCCATGACGGGTCTTTGGCCGAAGCTGTCTGCAAAATACTTCAAAAGAGCAGCACCCGTAGGAGTAAGAAGCTCGCCTTCAACACTGCCGCTGTAAGACGGGATGCCCTCTATTATGCTTGCCGTGGCAGGTGCGGGTACCGGAAGGATACCATGAGCACACTTTACCTGGCCAAAACCTGTTGCCAAAGGCGAAACTATGATCCTGTCAGGTGCAAGCTGCTTTAATAGAACGCAGACGCCTACGATATCCGCAACGGCATCCATCGTTCCGACCTCATGGAAATGAATATCGCTTACGGGCTTTCCGTGAGCCTTGCTCTCAGCTTCGGCGATCAGGCCGTAAACAGCGAGGGCATCATGCTTAACCTTGTCAGAAACGTTAAGGCCGCCGATGATGTTCTCGATATCACTCATGTGGGTGTGATGATGGTGATGGTCGTGAGTATGTTCCTCATGAGTATGCTCGTGATGGTGGTCATGCTCATGTTCATGTTCATGAGAATGCTCATGTTCCTCATGGTCATGGTGGTGATGTTCATGCTCATGCATGTGTTCATCTTCTTCAACACCGAGTGCGACAACACGCGCATGGGTGCCTTCGATTCCGCATTTGACGGACTTTTCGAAGTTATATGTGACATCGGGAATCCCCAACGAATTGAGTTTTTCTTCGCATGCTTTGACGTCGCCCGTAAGTTCGGCAAGTGATGCCAGAAGCATATCTCCTGCTGCGCCCATATTGCATTCGATATAAAGAGTCTTCATCGTTTAACCTCCGATGTGGTTGATCATGCTTGCAGAATAACCTGCTCCGAAACCGTTATCGATATTTACAACAGTAACACCGCTTGCACATGAGTTGAGCATTGCAAGCAGTGCGGTAAGTCCTTCAAAAGAAGCGCCGTATCCTACGCTCGTGGGAACCGCGATGACAGGGCAGTCGACAAGACCTCCGATTACACTTGCAAGTGCGCCTTCCATGCCGGCGATTGCTATAACCACACTTGCTTCCATCAGCTCTTCTGTATGGGATAAGAGTCTGTGGATACCGGCAACGCCGACATCATAGATGCGGTTGACTTTGTTGCCCAGAAGTTCTGCAGTAACTGCGGCCTCTTCGGCAACGGGAAGGTCGGATGTTCCGCCTGTGGCAACCACTATTGTTCCTTTGGCAGAAGGCTCCGGGATAATGCCTGCAACACCGATCCGGGCATCGTCGTAATACTTGATGGAAGACTTAAGCTCAAAAGCTTTCTCAGAAGAAAGTCTCGTGATAAGAACTGTCTTGACTCCTCCTTCAAGAAGGCTCTCTGTGATCTTGTCTATCTGTTCAGGCGTCTTGCCTTCGCCGAAGATGACTTCCGGAATGCCCTGGCGTAAACCTCTGTGAAGGTCGGGCTTGGCAAAACCGAGATCGACAAAAGGCTTCATCTTTAAAGCAGTCTCAGCCTCTTCGGGAGTCATCTCGCCGCTCGCAACCTTATCTAAGATCTCTCTTGCATCACTCATTTGACGAACCCTCTTTGATGTCCAACACTTCGTTCATGCTGCCTGTACGGTAACCGTCAATGTCGATAGTTACGTACTTGAAGCCCAAACGCTTAAGTTCATCGGATATTTCTTTTCTTGTG
>Ga0326514_10002210_pt1 | contig 12444 bp, 11 predicted proteins | sample 3_2548_0518_D_FD_203653 | JGI IMG/M metagenome (GOLD analysis project Ga0326514, IMG submission 203653) | Bovine rumen microbial communities from UC Davis, California, United States - 3_2548_0518 | ecosystem: Host-associated > Mammals > Digestive system > Stomach > Rumen | place: USA...
TGACTTTATGTTCCCGGAAGACAATCTCATATTAGAGATAGACGGAGACAGACATAACTTCAAAAAATCATATGATAAACGAAGGGATGCAACAATAAAAGAGATACTAGGTAGCGAGTGGCAGATTCTAAGAATACCGACCGATATGATAGACCAAAAAGCTGAGAAACTTCCGCTAGCAATAGAACAACTACTTGATTATAAGGCGACCAATAAAGTTAATTGGCGAGCTTTATAAAGGTATATATAATCTCCTTTCAGGGGTCGTTACAGAGGTAGCGGCCCTTTTGCGTTGTATGGATATAAGCACAAAGAAACCACATGAGTTAAGGGAAATTGAATACGAGTATTGCCGCGAGCATCTTGAATACTTTGTAAAGACGTATGGACATATAGAGGACAAGGATGCGGACGTTTTAATACAGCCCTTTAGGTTGTGGGATGAACAGTTAAAGGCTTTAGGCTCCTTCAAAGATCATAAGTTAAACGTGATTCTGAAAGCCCGTCAGCTTGGTATAACATGGCTTGTACTTCATTACGCATTATGGAAGATGTTAAAGCCCGGTAGGACCGTTATCGGATTATCTAGGACAGAAGACGAGGCTCAAGAGCTTGTCAGAAGAATGTCGGTGATCCTTGACAATATGCGTTCTATATTCGCACCAAAGAATGACCAACCTATAAACTGGGTGAACGCTACATGGGAAAATACTTCACTTATCCTAACCATACATTATCCTAATCAGCCAGACTCCGTTTTCAAGTGTTTTCCCAGTTCACCTAATGCGGCACGATCATTCACAGCGGATTTGATAGTATTTGATGAATGGGCCTTCCAGCAGTTCGCAGAAGATATATGGAAAGCCGGTTTTCCCACAATCAACCGTCCTAATGGTGGACAAGTTATCGGATTATCCACAATAGAGCGTGGTTCGTTCTTTGAAAAGGTCTTTACTGACCCTGATAACGGATTTAACAAGATATTCATTCCTTGGTATGCGGACCCAAGGCGTGATGCGACATGGTATGAGAACACAAAGCGTACAATGGGTGACATGATAACCCAAGAGTACCCAGCTACCATAGATGAAGCCTTAACAGTACCAGGGGGATCGTTCTTCCCGGAAGTGAAACGGGAAACGCACATTACTAATATTGAGTTAGAAGGTAAATTAAGGCGATATGTGGCGTTGGATTACGGACTTGATATGTTATCAGCCCATTGGATTCAGGTAGATTCTAAGGGAAATGCGCAGATTTACCGAGAATATGACGCACCGGATAAGACTATCGGCGCTGCTTGTGACATTTTAAGGTCTATAAGCGGTGATGAAAAGATAGAACATTGGCTTGCCCCGTCGGATTTATGGTCAAGGAACCAAATAGACGGAAAATCAAGGGCGTTAATCTTTAGTGAGAACGGAATTAACCTTACAAAAACGTCTCGTGACTTTCCTGCCGGGTGTGCTTCCATGAAAGAATGGTTGAAACCCATTGACGACAAGGCAAGATTAACAATGTTAGATGGTGCCGCACCAAATTTATACCGTTGTTTACAGAAAATACAAAAAGATAAGAAGCGTCCTGACGTATATGCAAAAGACCCACACGATTTAACACATGATGTTGACTCGTTGAGGTCTTTTTGCGTGTGGTGGATAAGATCACCGGAGATTGACTACGACAAAATTGAGACGAAACAGCATAGGTCAATCTTAGAGGACATAGAAAACGCAAGTGACGAGGACAGAGCATACTTGTTACAGAAATACGGTGAACCAGTATGAGGTTGAAAACGATAATGGAAAAGGTACAGAAGACAATCGCACCTAAACCGGAAGACAAGAAGCGCGATAAATGGCGTGGAAAATTGGAACAGGCTAGAATTGCCTACTCAAGTACGTTAAAAGAGATAGGCAAGAACCAGGCCGTATACGAAGGTACAAGGGAAGTCAACGGAAACCCTAATACTAATGTATCAGCAAGGGATTTAGCCATAAATGTGCGTAATATTGCGTATGAATTGATTGAGTCTCAGGTAGATTCCTCAATTCCCATGCCGAAAGTCACAGCTATTCATGAAGGTGACGAGGAATTAGCGAGATCAATAGAGAAAGCCTTAGTTAATAAGGTTAAGTTGCTCAAGTTATCCATCATTAACGACCAGATGGAGCGTATTGTTCCTGTACAAGGGGGTGATTTCTTCTTGGTAGAGTGGGATAACTCATTGGGATTCCACTCAAATTATGGTGATGTATCAGTTAAAGAAATGGTACCGAGGCAAGTTATACCACAGCCCGGTGTTTCTAAGATAGAGGACATGGATTATATCTTTGTCCAGGTGGCACAGACTAAGGATGCGGTTAAGAAGAAGTATGGCGTAGACGTACAGGACGCTCACGAGGAATACAAGGAGATAAGAGGCGTAACAAGCGAATCTGGGCTTGATTCCGACGTGGTTACAGTAAATACCGTCTACTATAAAAAGGACGACAAAATAGGCCGTTTCGTGTGGTGTGACGACTATACATTAGAGGACCTTGACGATTACCAGGCAAGGATCACGAGAAAATGTAAAGAGTGCGGATATGTTACGGAAGAAAAGGAATGTCCTATATGTGGTTCCAAGAAGTTTGAGGAGACCGAGGATAAGGTACAGGAGCTTCATATTCCTATAATGCGTGACAGTGGTATTGACCCCATGACAGGCCAGCCTATTCAGATAGCCGCAGAGGAAGTCATACAGATAGATTACTACAAGCCTAATGTATTTCCTTTGATAGTAAGGAAGAATGTTTCAAAGCTCAACTCATTGTTGGGCTTTTCTGATGTAAAGGTTATCGAAGATCAACAGGACCTTATCAAGAAGGTAGGCTCCAAGGCCGCAGAGAAGACTTTAAAGGGTGGTTCTATTGTTACCTTACCTAGAGGAGTCAAGCTAGAGACCACTGATAAGGAATTAAAGATAGCGCGACTTGATGATCCACAGCAGAAAGCCATGATAGATGTTCTGAATATGCAAGTAAACATCAATCAGGACATGACAATGGTTAATAAAGCGTATGAGGATGCACGTTCTACCTTGGGTATCACAGACTCATTCCAGGGTAAATACGACCCTTCTGCTGTTTCCGGTACCGCTAAACAGTATCAGATTAACCAGGCGGCAGGACGTTTGGAATCTAAGCGTGTAATGAAGAATGACGCTTATGCAAAGCTCTATGAGTATATGTTTAAGTTCTGGCTTGCATATGCTGACGACCCGTTACCTATTACAGGAATAGGGGCAAAGGGCGAGCAGATGTTTGACATACTTGATAAGAGAGATTTTGTGAAGCAGGACAATGCCGGTGAATATTATTGGAATGACGAGTTCATGTTTGAGACCGATCCTACTTCAACCATGATGGCCAACAGAGAAGCTATGTGGCAACAGATAGACATGAAGTTACAGTCAGGTGCTTTCGGTCAGCTTGGTGCCTTAGAGACTATGAGGCTTTATTGGTCGCTCATGGAAAAGAATCATTACCCTAACGCCGGTGATGTTTTATCACAGATAGATTTGATGATGCAGGAACAGCAACAGATGATGGCACAGCAACAGATGATGGGGGGAATACCAAATGAAATGCCCGTTATGCCAGGTGGAAATGAGAATAGCCCGGTCATTTAATACCGTGGAGAATGACGACACACCTGATAAGCCTACAAAACTGTATGTAGTTCAGAATATGTCATGCGTAAACAAGGCATGTGCAAACTACGACAAGGATGTAGAGACTGTCAAAACAGAAATACCGATAGGCTAAAAGGACCGCAAGGTTCTTTTTTAGTTAATAAACTTCCCAGGGAAAAGGGCGAAAATCCAAGAAAGGAAAATTGAATATGAAGAAAAATCTTTTTGATCTTAACCTTCAATACTTTGCAGAAGGTGAGGACACAGGCGTAGAAGAATCGGAAGCCGCCGAGCCGATGGAAGATGAAACCACCGAAGCGACTGAGACTGAAACAGACGTAGAGGCCGGAGCCGTCGAGCCGGAGCCACAGAGCGCAGAGGAAAATGCGCGTTATGCTGCTATCCGACGTAGGGCCGAGGAAGAGGCCAGACGTAAGTATGAATCCGAGATAGGTTCACTTAATCAGCAGATAACCGCAATGTGTCAGGGAATAACACATCCCGTGACAGGACAGCCTATAACTAATGTCCGTGACTATGTTGATGCTTTATCAGTACAGCAGAGACAGGCTAACGAACAGGAGTTACAGGAAAAGGGTGTAGACCCTTCGATCATTGATAGGATGATCGCGGCTAATCCCACAGTAATGCAGGCACAGCAAGTCATTGAACATGCTCAACAGGCAGAAGCCAAGGCCACATTAGAGAGAGACGTAGCCGAGATAGGCAAGATTGACCCAAGCATAAAGAGTTTAGGCGACCTTGCTTCCCTACCTAACTTCCCACAGATGTATGAGTTCTGTGAGCGTAATCCTGGCGCTTCAATAGTTGATGCTTATAAGATATTCAACTTTGATAACAGAAGCCAGGCCGCAAGACAGCAGGCCATCAATCAGATGCGCGGTAAAGATCATTTGGCTTCGCAGAGTACAGGAGTTGCGCAGTCGGATGAATATGTAGAAGTACCGGCAGAGATTATGAGCCGCATGAAGTCAGAAGGGAAAACAGAAAAACAGATACGCGAGCTGTATAAGACAGTCGCAGGAAAACTTCATCTAAACTAAACAGGAGGAAAATAAAATGGCATTTGAATTTTTAAGGGCCGAGAACGATGCTTCTCCCATCGAGAAGGAGATCGTTGCTACAAACGCCACAACTTACAAACATGGTTGCATCGTAGCTTTTGGTACGGCAGGCACCGCAGTTACATCATCAACAAACGCAGAGTTCGTATATACAGGCAAGGACACCGTTGCTAAGACCGGCGATAAGCTGGCTGTAATCCCCGTTCTCCCTGAGTACGAGTTTGAGACCGAGTTTTCGGCAGACGCTTCTGCTGTTAAGGCAGGATCGAAGGTAACAATAACAGGCGAGAAGGCCACAGCTACCACAGCAAGCGGAATATTCCAGCTTCTTGAGAACGGTGGCGTATCAGGCACCAAGGCAGTAGGCAGATTCGCATAAGGAGAGGGGGAAGAAAAAATGGCAGTTATTTTCAGTAAACACGGCGGTCAGAATGACGAAGCGTGGAAGGTAATAGATACCGAGTTGTCAATGGTTATCCAGGACACAGATACAGAGAAGAATAAGGACGACGAGCTGGTTAAGGCTCTTTACAATGTTAAGTCTTCTAAGAAGTTCGGTGAGAAGCAGGGATCAATGACTGAGTTCGGAAACTTTGAGGAAGTTACCGAGGGTGATAACGGTATAGCCGATGATTACTCAATGGGCTTCTCGAAGCTGATTGAACATCATCAGTTCATCAAGACATTCCTTTGCACCCGTGAAGCTAAGGATGATGGAAACATCGACCTTATGAAGCAGACGGCAGCAAACTTTGTTCGTGCATACAAGAGGTCTCGTGCGCAGTACGCATCCGACTGTCTCGTTGCAGAAGGAGCAACCTTTACTTATGGCGGCAAGACATATGACAAGACCACAGGCGACGGCAAGGGCCTTTTCGCTACGGATCACCCCGGAAAGAAGACCGGTGTTGCAGTTCAGTCTAACGTATTCACTAATGCGTTTGGTGACGATGCTACAATGCTTTACAGGCTTGCTAATATCGGACGTAACTTCAAGAATCAGTCAGGTAACGTAATGGGTTACACCTTTGATACGATCATCATTCCCGGTAACACACCGAGGCTTGAAGACCTTATTAAGAGAATAATCCACAGTTCACAGATCGTTGGCTCCGATTACAACGACATCAATACTCAGAAGGGTATCTGGAAGCTCGTTGTTGACCACAGATGGGAAGCCGCAGCCAGTACTGAGCCTTACATTCTTATGAGTTCAGAGGCACAGAGAGAGCTTAATGCAGGCGTATTCTTTGATCGTGTAGCGCTTGACGTTTCAAACGAGGTTCTCAACAAGTCAAGGAACCTTGAGTGGAGCGGTTACGCAAGATGGAGCGCAGGCTTCAATAACTGGGCCGCATACATCCTTGGTGGCGCACAGTCAGGTACGACATTATCATAAGGGGGTTCGCATGATACCTAAAGGACTTAAAGTAGGTGATACGTTCGTAGATTACGGACATACTTACAAGGTTACAAAGGTTGTCGGCGAGAATTACGAGAGCGTATGGGTGGGGGCTTCCTCACCCAAAACGCTTGTCGTTGAACAGCCTAAAGACAAAATCAATTATTCAGAGGTTCCTTACGCACAGCTTAAAAAGATGTGTGCTGACAAGGGCCTTGATGCAACAGGCAAGAAAGAGGACTTGATCGCAAGATTAGAGGGTTAAACATGGCTACTTGGTATGATTTAAAACTGGCAACTTTACAGAAGATGTTTGCGGCTGACGACACAATAGTAATAGATGAGTCAACGATGGGCTATTTGTCCGCTATGCCTTATTGTGCCAATGAAGGTTTAGCTTTACTTGCTACGGCAGGAAAGTTCATTACAAAGACAGTTAAAATATCACAGCTTGATATTAAGAATCTTGTATCGGATTCAGAGGCTAACGCTATACATGAGTTTTCAGAAGCATATTCATACCAGGTTGATGAAGGGCAGTCATATTACTTTGAGTGTTCCGGTATTGGTGTATGCAACATATATGTAGATGATACATTAACTGACAGCATCACTATTGAGAATACAGGGTATGAGCCTTTTAGAGGTCTTATCGAAAATCCTGATAAGAAGCCGGTCAAGTTTGAGTTCATAACAGCATTTCCGATGGGCTTGAAAAACATAGCCATATATTCAGAGAATTTTTCAGAAGCAGAAAAGGTAGTGCCTTATACAGATAAGATTAAGTATGACATGAAGGAATTGGCTCCTGACTTCTACATGATAGACCCACAGGGTATTTATTATGAAGGAGCTTATCAGACATACTTACAGACTTCCGATTTTTACCAGGAAGGTACAAAGACACTTGTTTTGGATCGTGACATGATAGGTTCGTTTACTATTTACTACAGAGCTTATCCGGTCGAATTTACATCAGCGACAGATGATGCTTACGAATTACCTATTGACCCGGAAGTGTACGTTCTTTTGCCGTTATATATGGCCTCACAGCTATACAAGGACGACGACAATGGCATAGCCACTTCTTATAGAAATGAGTTTGAGGTAGGATTTGACAGGCTTGTTAATTCAGCCAACCTAGCAGCATACGAAGAATTTACAAGCGAGAGTGGGTGGGTATAATGGCAGTTTCCTTTAAAGTTCCTGCTTCTCCTAAACGGAGTATTTTTAATATAGACGAGTTCCTTGGTGTTGATATGACCAACTCAGGAACCAATGTTAGCGACGTAATGTCACCCAATGCACCTAACATGATCCGTGAAGTACCGGGCAAGGTGCGTAAGAGGATGGGTTACAGGCTACAGCATGACTTCGGAACCGGTGTTGTATACGGCGCACATGTGTTGAAATCAACGTCTACAAATACCGGAGATTTTGTAACAGATAGAAATATATCTATCGTTCAGAACACTACATTTGATATTGCCCCAGGCGAAAGTGAATATATATACAGTGACGTTGAAGTACCTTATGGTATGGGTGTTCATATTCAGTTCACCTACAATACCAACAGGGATTTTACCATAAGCCCTTACGTTGGTGACACAACCTTATGCACTGACACTTTAAGTACACTGAATACTGACACTAACTATAGGGGTAGCTTTGGATTCAACCTAGATGTTCAAGAGCCTTACAATGCTTTTAAGATAACTAACATTAGTTCATCTAGGGCATCTATTGATCTCAAGAACATAGTGATTTACTTCACACAGAACAACACAGACTGGCTTACATCATATCAGAGCTATCAGCTTGTTAATGAACAGGCTTTATATAGTAAAGGGGATGTATTTACATATTCTGATGCTACACAGTCTTTAAGCTCGCGTACAAGCGCGACAGCAAGTGTGTCATTTACTCCAAACACTGAGAATGTAACAGGCTTACTTTTACTGTCGTTTGATATAGAGCTATCCGGTTTAACTAATGCGTCATTGGAAAGTCTCAAGATTAAATATGGCGTAAACCAGGTAGACACAGAATCAGTATCAAGTTCCAATGTATTACCGACACTTGATTATACTACGGCAAGGAAAATAAGCATATTAAGGGTTATTGACCCGGCTTACGATCACGGCACATATGTTGATGACTCTTATTTATCAAGCATAGATGTTGAGATTACAGTAAGCAATTATACGACTTGGAGCGGAAATGTTGCACTGAAAAACTTTAAGGCAACAAGGGTAACTTTATCTAATTCATTCTTTGTATCAGGTGGAAAAACACTTATCCATATAGATAACTTCCTGTATGCCAAAGATGGTGATGATTACACCTTATTAAGTAGTGAAATGAATCTGCATAAGTCACAGTCATGGCAGTTTGAAAACAGACTGTTCATAGTAGACGGTGACACATTTTGGATATACGACGGCGAGAATGATGTATTTACTCCCGTATTAAACAGTACATACGCCAAGATTCCTGTAACAAGAATTTCTTGTACGCCTGATAATGGTGCAGGAACATCATATGATGAAAAGAATCTTTTGTCATATGGATTTGAGCAGAGGTTCTTAGTTGATACAGAGCATGAGTCGGCGACAGTCTTTCAGCTTATGTGGGGCAACCTTACAGATGATCTTGTTACGGCCAAGGTTATGGATGCAAACGGAACAATGCAACCTAAGACCGAAGGCACAGACTTCACTGTTAATAGGATTACAGGCCAAGTAACATTTTTAAGCGCGCCTGGTAAAACCCCTGTAAGTGGTGAAGATAACGTATTCATTACGGCGTTTCATATACCGGATGCAGACTCAGTTATGTCTATACCGGAGTGTATAAATAAGTGTACTATCGGAACACTGTTTGGCGTAAATGGTGCAACAGACAGACTGTTTTTAAGTGGAAATCCGGAACACCCTAATGTGGATTGGCACTCAGGACAGTATGACCCTACATATTTTCCTGACACATACTACTCAAAACTTGGCCGTGATACGTCCGCTATAGTTGGTTATTCAATGGTTAATAACTATCTTGCGGTACATAAGGACGAGAACGAAGTAGATCAGTCAGTATTTGTAAGGGAAGGTGATTTGATAACCACCGGTGAAAAGTCTGGAACAGGCGGTCAGACAATCTATGTTACCGAACCGGCATTTAAACTTATAAATACATTGCAAGGACCGGGCGCAATAGCAACTTACACTTTTGGAAATATGCAGACGGAACCTTTATTCCTTACAAGGTCAGGCATATTTGCAATTACGGCCCAGGATATTACGGGCGAGAAGTATGCACAGAATCGTTCGTTCTATGTAAATGGAGCATTGTTAAAGGAAAACGGCCTTGAAAACGCACACGCGATTGTATACAAGGATATGTATTTCCTCTTTATAAATAATAAGGCTTATGTCTTAGACGGGCTTCAAACACTGCCAAGGGTTAAGGATGAGCCATATGCAACAAGACAGTATGTATGCTTCTATCTAACCGATTTACCTATAAATGTGGCATGGATAGAGAATAACGTATTGTGGTTTGGCACTACTACAGGAAAGGTATGCTCCTTCTATACAGACGATACGGCACTGACTTCTTATAACGATAACGGCAATCCTATAGAAGCATGGTGGGAAACGGCCGACCTTGATGGAAAACTGTTTTATAAGAACAAGACATTTAGGTATGTGGCATTAAGGCTTATATCCTACAGCTATTCAAGAGTAAAGATATGGGCTAAAAGCCGAGGTGTATGGACTAGGATAAAAGAACAGCATTTCTCCAATGAGGTATTCAGATTTTCAACATTGGTGTTCTCGCAGTTCACATTTAACAATGATACTTCCGATCCTGTAATGTCGTCGAAGCTAAGAGTAAAGAAGATAGACAAGGCAAGATTTAAGGTGGAAAACTCTAACCTTAATGAGCCTTTTGGCTTACATGATTTAGCACTCGAATATGTAGAGAACGGAAACTTTAAGGGGTGATTAAATGGGATATTACGATTTTAAGACAAACTCAGTCGCCGGACAGTCAGCATTATACTTAGGTACGTTTACAAGCGGTTCCGAGATAGATGTGTCTGCCAAGTATTCTAAGTATGGTTCGATTACCGCAGATAATTTTGCGGTGGTACCGGTTAGTGGAAGTGCATCAGCTTCTTACCAATTAACTCACGTTATACAGGGTGATACTCAGATGGCCGTACAGGGTACAGGAACAGCTACATATACGTTCAGTAAGTCGTACAACTCCTCTACTGGTAAATTAACAATTACCAATACTGTTAGGGAAAATGAAAACGGAAGACTGTATAACCCCGTAGGCTCGACGAGTTATCCGTACGCCCCAAGCAAAACTACATCATTGAGCGCAAAAGTATATCTGCTTCCTAGTATACAAGATGTTTCATAAGAGCAAAGGAGTATATTATGGCATTTACAAAAATAACGAGTTCGGATTTGGCAAATAAAGGTGTAATTGGTCTTCCTGACGTTCCCGGTTTGTCAACATCAAACATGCAAATCAAACTTGAGGAAACCGCAAGAGACGTAATCATTCCGAAACATAACGGCCTCATAGATGAATTAGAGGCAAACACAGGAGCATCAAACATAGGTGCTACAGCTCCAACAGGGTTAGTAGGCACCAATGTTCAGTCGTTAATAGATGATCTCAACTTAAAGAAAGAGAACAACTCCAGTGCTTTAGCATCTACAGATACGGCCGAGGCGAACGATACCTTCAATATAAGGAAGGTTACAACGACATATAAGATAGCATTTTCCGACCTGGTTAATTCAATCAAGACATTCATAGGAAGTGCAACATCATCCGCAGCAGGATTTTTCAGTGCCGAGGATAAGACTAAGTTAGATGGTATAGAGGACAATGCTAATGATTATTCCTTACCTATTGCATCATCGTCTGAGCTGGGTGGTATAAAGGTTGGTAACAATCTACAGATTGCCGCAGATGGAACACTGAGTGCTACAGGCTCAGGTAGTGGAGATATGACAAAGGCTGTTTATGATACCAATGATAACGGTATTGTAGATGCGGCAGAGAGTGTTCCTTGGAGTGGGGTATCATCTACGCCTACTACATTATCCGGGTTTGGCATTACAGATGCTTACACAAAGACCGAGGTTGATACTGCTTTAGGTGGAAAAGTAAGTGATGCCTATAAAAGGGTAACAGTCGGAGCCACTAATGTAGATGCAAGTGGTGAAGACGCATTAGAGATTGAAGCCGGTACAGGAATGACTATAACGGCCAATGCTTCAACAAAGAAAATCGTATTTGCTTCTACAGGCGGCGGTACCGCAGATGCTTATAAGACAATTAAAGTAGGTTCAACCGATATTGTTGCAAGCGGCGCAGACACTTTCGAGATAAAGGCAGGCTCCAATGTTTCATTAACTCCTGATGCTTTAGGCAAGAGTGTTACGATTAACGCAAGCGGTGGTGGTCAATCGACAGGCGATATGCTTGCTTCTGATTACGATCCTAACTTTGATGTAAAGAATACAACAGGCGGTATTCCTGCTTATGTGGCCGCACAGATTCCTACAGGAGATAAGGGCGTAATAATCGCAAACGGTGTAGCCAAGGCTGCGCTGAATAATGAAGCAGTAAGTACATTGGCATCAGCGGTTATTTCAACCACTCAGAACAGACAGTATGCGGTTGGCCTGGATAGTAACAGTAAGTTATCTGTTAATGTACCGTGGGAGAATACGACATACTCAGCCGCTACAACATCAGCAGATGGCTTAATGTCAAGTTCGGATAAGAGCAAGTTGAATGGCATCACGGCAGGCGCAGAGCCTAATGTGCAGGCCGATTGGAACGAGGCTGATAACACGGCAGATGGCTATATCAAAAACAAGCCGACCATTCCGACAGTTGACCAGACATACAGTTCGTCAAGTGCAAATGCTCAGAGTGGTACAGCGGTTGCAAGTGCGGTATCAGGTAAGGCTGATACAACCGATCTTGATGGATGGACAGCTACATCAACCGTCAGCAGTAGTGGAACAGTTACCTTCACAGGCTTGGATGATTCTTACGGATATGATCTGTATTGCTCAGATAAATTGCTTGGAATATCAGCAATGAGCAAAACAGGAAGTAGCACAAATGTTTCGATAACATACACCGTAACAGGAGCGGCAAGCGGTGATTTATGCAAGTTAAGGATTCTCAAATAAGGAGGAATAAAAGATGGAAACAAAATATTTTGTAGCAGAAGCATACAGGTA
>Ga0326514_10002211_pt1 | contig 12440 bp, 19 predicted proteins | sample 3_2548_0518_D_FD_203653 | JGI IMG/M metagenome (GOLD analysis project Ga0326514, IMG submission 203653) | Bovine rumen microbial communities from UC Davis, California, United States - 3_2548_0518 | ecosystem: Host-associated > Mammals > Digestive system > Stomach > Rumen | place: USA...
CAAATGCCGCCAGAAAAACTAACAAATAAATATTTATAGATTTTTGCTAATTATATTATCTTCGCCATGACTAAAAAAGAAAAGAAATAGAAAAAAATAAATACAGATAATAGAATGGTAACAATAAATAAACGAGAAACATCATATGAAGGTCTCGCTATGAAATTTGAAAATGGTGAAGATGGTCTTTATAATATCATTTCAGATAATAATAAAAATGTAATTTTTACCCCAAAAATCGGAATCACTGAAAAAGATCTCTAGGTTATTCCAGGATTAAGGGAGCTCCGCGATGCGATAAAGGTTTTAGAACAATAGCAAAAAACTGCAAAAGGAAAAAGAAAATATCTATTAAAAAAACAAATTATCCAAATGCGTCAAGATCAATATATTTTAAAAAATTCTTATTATCATCCTATCTATTGTTTAAATGCCGTTAAAAATTTTTCTAATATTAGACTTGATGATAAAATTTCTTTATCTTAGGATAATCAAATCATTGATTCTAGTCTTTTGTCCTTTTTCAATCCCCGCCATGTATCTGCTCTTTTGTGTAATTATTCAAGATTAAAATAGGAAGCCTATGGAAAATTTTATACAGATTCTTATTATTTAATGCAGGATTTAGATAATTTAATTGAAGAGACTTTAAAAGAAAAATATCCTTTGTATTTAGACCTATTGATATATAAAATAGATGGTAAACAAAATGCGGAAATACAAGAATTGTTAAATAAAAAATACAATATTAAACATTCTGTAGAATATATTTCTTCTTTATGGCGAAATAAAATTCCAAAAATGATAGCCAATCAAGCAGAAATTAAGTATTTAGAATGGTATTTTTTAAATAAAGAATATGGAAAATGGAAAAAATGTTCAAGGTGTGGGCAAATTAAATTGGCTCATAATAAATTTTTTTCAAAAAATACATCAAGTAAAGATGGTTTTTACTCAATTTGTAAGTAGTGCAGAAATACAAAAGCAAAATCTAAATATCCTAAAATTATAAAAAAAATACCTTATAAGAAAGAGGGATGATAAATGGCAAGAAAGATTTGCGAAAAATGTAAAAAAGAAATGTAGGATACTAATTTTTACACATATAAAAGTGGATAGAAATTTGAATTATGTAAAAGCTGTTTAACAATGCATGTTGATAATTTTGATCCTGATACTTTTTTATGGATATTAGAAAAGGCGGATGTCCCTTGGTTACCATGGGAGTGGGATTCTTTGCGAGATAAGGCCTATGCTAAAAATCCTATGAAAATGAATGGTATGTCTGTCATTGGTAAATATTTATCAAAGATGAGATTAAAACAACATAAGAACGAATGTTGGGCAGATTCAGAAAAACTCCAGCAAGAACATGAAAAAAGTGCGGCCGCCCTTGCAGAACAGGACGCCGCGTATCAAGAGCAAATAAAGAAACGTTTTGAAGATGGAGAAATATCTTAGGCTCAATATCGTACGTTAGTAAGTACAGAATTTCAAAAGTAGCATGAATATATCGTATCTGTAGTACCTCCCGATGCGGTTGGCGCTGATAATGCTTTTAATGAAAAAAATTTTCTTTCATAGGATTAGATGCCAGATTTATCTTATTAGTTGACTCTTGAAGAAAAACAACAAATGGCATTAAAATGGGGCAGAACATATAAAGTATCTTAGTGGATTGAATTATAGAAAAAATATACTTAGATGATGAACTCTTTTGATATTCAAGATGCAGATAGTAAAAATTCATTAATTTTTATATGTAAAACATATTTAAAAATGAATCAAGCAATTGATATAGGTGATGTAGAAGGGTATCAAAAATTATCGCGGGTATATGATCAATTGCGGAAATCCGCTAAATTTACTGCGGCACAAAATAAAGAAGAAAAGACAGATTTTATAGATTCTGTTGGTGAATTAGTTGCCTATTGTGAAAAATATGGTGGACAAATACCTAGATATGAAATAAAAACACCTTACGATATAGTTGATAAAATTATTAATGACTTAAAAGATTATAATAGAAGTTTAATTTATGAAGATACAGCCTTAGCTAGACAGATTTAGGATTATATAAAAGAAGCACGTGCGGCCGCCGCTGCTAAGAAGGATAGGGCCTAGGCTAAAGAAAAGGGACTAGAAGCTCCGCAATTATCTGACCAGGATATACTTGATTTTAAGGAATTTGTAAAACAAGAAGAAGAATAGACTTTAAAAATAACAGAACAGGAGGAATAATAAATGAGTTTACAATCATTAATTGAATCCTCTATTGAAGCAGATAGTACAAAACAAGGATTATCAGAAGAAAGATTAAATGCTCAACTTGATAATCTTAGATTATTAATTGCTTTTTATCGTGAGTATCCTGATCTATTGATAGACTTTATGAAAGGTCCTGAGTCAACTTTTAATTTTTACTTTTATCAACGGATATTTTTACGTATCGTAATGAGACATAGATATGTTTATGCAACTTTCCCACGAGCTTATAGTAAGTCATTTCTTTCTATGATGGCTCTTATGTTAAGGTGTATTCTTTATCCTGGTGCAGAATTATTTGTTACTACGGGCGGTAAACTTAATTTAGTTTAAGTTTCAAAATAAAATATATTCAAGGAGGAGCGTATAATATGAGCGCAAAAAACGTCCTACATAATTTTGAAACAATTGATACAGAAGAAAAAGCATATTGGTTAGGTTTTTTATATGCAGATGGTTCAGTTAGTTCTAGTGAAGATAAAATTGAATTAGGATTAGCAGAGCAAGACATGCATCATATTGAAAAATTTAGAGATTTTATTGGTATAAATAATAAAATTTCTTATCGAGAAAAAACTAAATCATATCGTTATTCTTTTAGAAGTTCATCTTGTAAACAGGATTTAATTAAACAGGGTTGCGTACCTAAAAAATCTTTAATATTAAAATATCCAACTTATAATCAAGTTCCAAAAAAATTATCAAAACATTTTATAAGAGGATATTTTGATGGGGATGGTTGGTTTACAAATACGGATTCTTGTTTTCAAGTTGGAATTATTGGCACAGAAGATTTTATTAAAGGTTTTCTTGATAATATAGAAGATATAAATAAAAATAATAAAATTTTTATTTGCCACAGAGAAGAAGGAGCAAAACGATATATATTTGGAGCCTATCAAGATGTTTTAAATTTTCTTAACTGGATATATAAAGATTCTAAAATATATCTTGATAGAAAATATGAGCATTATTTAGATTTTATAAATAATGGTAGTAAGTATCATAAAACTAAAATGCCGGATATTAAAGAAATTTAATATATAAAACCCAATAAAATCGCGGAATTAAGCGGGAAAGCTAAGTCAAAAATGATATGCTAATCCGAACCGAAGGCTATAGAGACTATAGTCAGGGGCAACGCATAGATGGTGAAAAAATATAATCCTTCCACGAGGCCGCGACACCTAAACGTAAAGACGTAGGTGAAAAGATATGCTAAGCTGGATTGGAATTAACCAATCGTTAAAATGAGGGAAACCTCCAGAAATAAAAGATAAAAAACTTTTATGATAATATAACTGAAATAGCAAGCTGCTTCTATTACGATCGCTAAAATAGAAGAAATATGTAAATTAATACCCTCTTTAAATAATGAAATTAACTGGACACGAGGTGTTTCTAAAAAGTCAAAAGATGATGTTAGTTATGTTTTTAAAAATGGGTCTAAAATAAATATTCTTGCTGCAAAGGAAAGTAGTAGAGGTCAACGTAGAACAGGTGGTTTAATGTAGGAGTGTGTATTAATAGATCAAACTGCATTAAATGAAATTATTATTCCTACTACAAATGTTAATCGTTTACTTCCAGATGGAACAAGACATAGTGAAGAAGTAATTAATAAGAGTCAAATTTATATTACTACTGCGGGTTGGAAAAACTCATTTGCTTATGATAAGTTAATATAGCTTCTTATCCGTAGTTTAATTTAGCCAGATGAAGTTATGATAATGGGTGGAACTTATGAAACTCCTATTACAGAAGGATTATTAGATGAAGATTTTGTATAGCAATTAAAACTTGCGGGAACCTTCAATGAAGATTCATTTGACCGAGAATATAGAAGTATTTGGTCTGGAGATGCGTAGAACGCATTTTATTCCGCAGAAAAGTTTGATAAATATCGAGTATTAAAACAACCAGAAAATGAGTTTAGCGGAAGATCAAGTAAATCTGCTTATTATATTTTAGGCGTTGACGTAGGTCGTATAGGTTGTACAACCTAGATTATGGTTTTTAAGGTGACGCCGCAGCCACAGGGATCTGCTATTAAGTCTCTTGTTAATCTATATACTTTTGAAGCATAGCATTTTGAATAGCAAGCTATACATATAAAAAGAATATATTTTAGATATAAAGCACGTAAGATTGCTCTTGATACTAATGGTCTTGGTATTGGTTTACTTGACTTTATGGTAAAAGCGCAAGAGACGGATGATGGATAGTACTTACCGCCTTTTGGAATTGATAATGATGAAGATGGTGTTTATAAAGCATATTTTAGAGGAGTTTCTGATATTTAGAAGGATGCTATTTTTCAAATAAAAGCTAATGCTCCTATTAATACTTAGGCATATTCTTATACTCAAACTCAAATGTCAAGCGGTAAAATTAAATTTTTAATAGATGAAGCAGAAGCAAAAGCAAAAATGATGGAAACTAGAACAGGGCAAAATATGTCTATTGATCAAAGAAATGATTATTTACGTCCTTTTGTTTTGACAACTGTTTTACGAGAACAAATGCTAAGAGATTTGGCAGCTTAATCAGAAATGGTTTTGAATAATGACTTTCTTGTAGCAAGGAACTCCAAAAATCTTTTGGACAATTTGCTTCAATTACTTATTTGTAATTTTTATATTCCTTAGGTAAGGAAAAACTTAATGAAAAAAGGAGTATAAAACATGAAAAAACAATTAATTATTGATAATATTGAAACACATTATTAGATAGATAGTAATGGTATTGTTTATAATACTTAGACTAAAAAAGAATTGACTGGTTCAATTTATAATACTGGTTACAAGATGGTAAGATTAACAATCAATGGAAAAAGAAAGGGATATGCAATACATAGGCTTGTTGCTCAAACATTTTTAGATAATTCTAAAAATTTACCAATAGTAAATCATAAAGATGGAGATAAAACCAATAATAAAGTTGAAAACTTAGAATGGGTAACTCAATCTTAGAATCGTAGACATGCTGTAAAGTAGTTAAAAACAGGGCTAGCCTATGGGACAAGAAAAAGAGTAGATATTTCAGAAGAAGATTCTTTTTGGAAAAGATATAAAAATACTGATTATTTAGTATCTAAAGATGGACAGGTATATAATACTAAAACAAGAATTTTATTAAAACAAACTCCTAATCAAAGTGGTTATATTAGATACACTTTAAGGATTGATAATAAAAGCTGTTCTAAACAAGCACATATTTTAGTATTAGAAACTTGGACGGATTAGAATCTAACTGGAAAAGTAGTAAATCATAAAGATGGAAATAAATCTAATAACAATATTATTAATTTATAGGTAGTTTCAAAAAGTGAAAATGCTAAACATGCTATTTATCAATTAGATAAAATTGGAAAGCATGTATTAGAAGTTTTCAATAATGAGATTATAAAAGAATATCAAAGTATAATACAAGCAGCAAGAGAAAAGCAAGTTACTTAGGGAGCTATTAGATATGCTTTAAAAAATGAAACTCAATGCTGTGGACATTATTGGCAATACAAATAAGTAATTGGTCAACGACTATCCCCATATGGGCAGGTGTGACACTGCAACAGGAGTAGGGCGCAAGCGATTGGCGTGGGTGAAAGTCCCTTAAATCGAAATAGAAAGCTCCAAACAGGTAAAGCTGTGGATGAAAAAATAGTCTCATCTACATGGTAACATGTAGCAGTTATAAACGGCATAAAAAGTAGCGTTTTTATGTGAAGATAATGAAATCTTGTAGAGGATAATGAGGGTGTTAATATTATTTTAAAGCAAGATAGCAGAAGTATTAAAAAAGATAAATTTTCTGCTTTTACTTATGGTTTATATTATATAAAACAATAGGAAGATAGAATGAGAAAAAGAAGAAAAAGAGATATGAGTAAATTTGCATTTTTTTCAGCGGGTTAAGGACAAAAAGAAATAATTTATTTTTTTTATTTTTTAAAAATAATATCAGTTAAGGAGGAAAATATATTTTTATGAGAAGTTCAAGAGCAGAAATAAAAATAGAAGAAATTTTACGAGATGCAGGTTTAAATTTTAAAGAAGAATATAGCTTTCCTGATTTAATTGGCCAGAATGGGCATGCTTTACGTTTTGATTTTGCAATTTTTGATGATAATAATGAATTGGAATTTTTAATAGAGTATCAAGGTATCCAGCATTATAAACCGAAAAGTGTTTTTGGTGGACCGTCTGGATTAAAAAAACAACAATATTATGATATGATGAAACGTGAGTATTGTAAAAAACATAATATAAATCTTGTTTTAATTCCTTATTGGGACGAAGGAAGAATTAATTATGATTATATTATGGAAATGGCAAATGTATTTTAAATTGAAAGGTTTAACAGGTGGATTTTGTGATAGACAGAAAAGCAGAAATAAAAAGAAAAGGTTTTAATATGCGACTAGCTTCTGATGAAACTAGTTAGAAATATACTCCTGTAGATTTTTCAAAAATAAAAGTAGGTGTTAAAACATTAGATGATGCAACATTATCTTTAGGGCAATATAAAAGAATGAATCCTAGATTGGGAGATAAAGATAGTGTTATGAGAGCCATTAGTACTGGAGATATAAATAAAATGAGAGATATATCAAATTATTTTTATCGAACTAGTGGTATTTATTCTCGTCTATGTCGATATATGGCATATTTATATAAATATGATTGGTTTATAACCCCATATATAGGAAGTTGTGAAGGTTTAATTGATACTGATAGCGGACTCGGTAGTGTAGACTCAATCGAAGAAATAAAAGAAAGAAAAAAAATTTTTGGAAATTTTTTTAAAGTATTAAAATATTTTGAAGGTTTTGAAATAAAGAAATTTTGCGGCGAAGTTGCTTTAAAAGTAATTAGAAATGGGGCTTATTATGGATATTTAATTCCTCAAACGGGAAGAATGAATATTCAAGAATTACATCCTCGATATTGTAGGACTCGTTTTAAAGTAAATAGTAGACCCGCCATAGAATTTAATATGAGATACTTTGATGATTTCTTTAAAGATGAAATTTAGAGAAATAGAGTATTAGAATTATTTCCTAAAGATTTTAAAAGAGGATATAAACTTTTTAAACAAGATAAGTTAAAGCCTCTTTTCCCTGGAGATGAATCTGGTTGGTATTTATTAGATCCAAAATGTACTATTAAATTTAATATAAATGAAGAGGATTTTCCAGCTTTTATTTCAGTGATTCCCGCAATTATAGACTTAGATGCAGCACAAGAGTTGGATAGAAAGAAAATGGCTCAACGATTATTGAAAATTATTATCCAAAAGCTTCCATTAGATAAAAATGGTGATTTAGTTTTTGATGTTGATGAAGCTCAATAGTTACATAATAATGCTGTTAAAATGTTAAAAAGAGCAATAGGAACAGATGTGCTTACAACATTTGCGGAAGTTGATGTTGCAGATATGTCCGATAAAGGAAATATTACAACCGCAGATGAATTAGCAAAAGTAGAAAGAACTGTTTATAATGAAGCAGGTGTTTCTCAATTGCAATTTAATAGTGATGGAAATATTGCTTTAAATAATTCTATTTTAAATGATGAAGCTTCTATGTATAATTTATTAGTACAATTTGAGTCTTTTTTAAATTTAATGTTGGAACCTTTTAATAAAAGTCCTAAAAAATGTTGGTATCAAGCACAATTTTTAACAACTACTATTTATAACTATAAAGAAATGGCTAAGTTATATAAAGAACAAGCTCAGATGGGTTATACTAAAATGTTACCTCAAGTGGCATTAGGGCATACACAAAGCTCTATTTTAGCAAATGCTTACTTTGAAAATGACATCTTAGATCTTGTTCGTGTCTTTATTCCACCTCTTACTTCTAATACAATGAACGCGGAAGCCCTTCAGAATCGCGGAAGTACCAGTGCAAAGAGTACTGGAACTGGATCTCAGCAAGAAGGCGCCGGCCGCCCCGAGAAAGCAGACAATTAGAAAAGTGAAAAAACAATTCAAAATAAAGAAGCGATGTAAGGAGGTTGAAATATGGCATTAGCACATCGAAGTATAGCAACAATAAATTCTCCAGAGTTTATTAATCTTTAGCCTTTTGATATTAATCCTTTAATGTCCTCTTGTGATATTAAAGTTTTTTATCTAGGAGAAAATCGTAATGGAAGTTTTATTTCTAAGGATGTTGCCGCGGAAATGGCTAAAACGTTACGAGGGGCTCCTATTGTAGGATATTATAAAAAAGATAAACAGGATTTTGCGGATCATGGACAGCAAATGGTATGGGATGATACAGGTATTCATTTTAATTGTTTAACTAAACCGTATGGATTTGTTTCTCCTGTTGCAAAAGTCTGGTTTCAAGATTTTTAGGATTAGGATGATTTTGGAAATTCTATAGTTAGAACATATTTAATGACGACTGGATTTTTATGGACTGGTCAATTTGAAGAAGCACAACAAGTTTTATAGGATGAAGGAAAACCTCATTCAATGGAATTAGATGAAAAAAGTTTGCAAGGACAATGGTCAAAAAATATTAAGAAAGATATGGACTTTTTTATTATTAATGACGCAGTAATATCAAAACTTTGTATTTTAGGAGATGATGTATAGCCTTGTTATGAAGGATCTTCTATTGCTCCATCGCAAGTAAATACATCATTTACTTTAGATAATAAATTTAAGCAAACTTTATTTAAAATGATGCAATAGTTAACAGAAGCGTTAGAAGGAGGCACTATGGCTAATACTAAAGAAAAAAATCTTTTAAATGAAAAAGTAGAAGAAGATGTTACTGATACTAATACATCAGTTGAAAATCCTTCTGCTACTTTTGAAAAGAAAGAAAAAGAAGAAAAAGAAGATAAGCAGTAGGCTACAGAAGATACTGAAGAAAATGACGGAACAAATAATAATGGTAATAAAGAAGAGGAAGAAGATAAAGAAAAAGATAAAAAAGATAAATATTCTCTTCTTGAACAACGTTTTGAATAGCTTCAGTCAAAATACGATAGTCTTGAGTCTGAGTTAACTCAATTAAGAGAGTTTAAATTAAATGCTGAGAATCAAGAAAAAGATAATTTAATTAATGAATTTTATATGTTATCTGATGAAGATAAGAAAGATGTCATTGAAAATAAAACAAAATATACTTTAGATGAAATTAAATCAAAACTTGCTGTAATTTGTTTTGAAAAAAAGGTCAATTTTAATTTAGAAGATTCTTCTGAAAAAGATAATGTATAGAAGAAAGTAGTTACTACTTTTAATGTTGAAAGTAAAGAAGATTCAACACCTGATTGGATTAAGGCAGTTGAATAGACTATGAACAATAAATTTTAATAGGAGGATAGTTAAATATGGCTAAGACTAGTATAAAAAGAACAGGATATGGTCAAGTTGAGCCAAATCATTTATCTGCACAATACACAGGTCAGATTTATGCTCAACTTCCTGCTATGACTATTGATGGAGATACAAAAACTCCAATTGCACAGTTAGAAAATGGCCAGTTTTTAAAATATAATTATGCGGAAGGATGTGCTTCTGTAACTGGTGACGGCGAATGGATGCTTGTTTTTAATGAAGTAAAATTATATGATGAAAGACGTCAGAATTATAAAGATTTTTGCATGAAGGCTTCCGATATGTGTGATAAAACTATTTATCCACGTTTACTTAAAACTAATATCGGAGATATTTTCACTACTAATACGTTTGGAGCAAATACAAGTCCTGATTTAGAAGTGAATGGAATTCAACTTGAAGCAGGGGACAAGCTGTATGTAGGAGCAGATGGATTTTTAACAGCAACTGCTGGTCAAAATTATAATGGTCCTGTCTTCCAAGTAGCTCAAGTTTATAACTTAGGCGATATGCAACCCGCAGTAAAGATTCAAAGAATACAGTGATTGATAGGAGGATAAGAGAATGGCTTTAGATAGAACACAATTAATTGCATTGGCTAAGGCTACTGCAAAGGCTTCATTAAATCCTTCTGTTGCATTTGCGTTTGGCGATAAGAAGTTAACATATGAAGCGTTAAATGATACTTTTAGAAAAGAAATGAATGAGCTAGCTGATACTTATGCTCATTATAGAGAAAACAAAAACTTAATCTTCAATTTAATTGAAGTAGGTTTAGATGAAGTTCTTCCTGCAAAAGTTCTTCAGAACTATGGACAGTTTGCGGATGTTAAAACATATGCGCAGGGAGATAAACCGGTATTTAGAGTTAGAATTAGTGAAGCTTCTAAACAGAGAGCAAAACAATTCGTTACTAGAGTAGGTCTTGCTGGTAGATATGAAGTCTTCAAGCTTGATGGATATACTCTGGAAGTTCCAACATCTGCATACGGCGGAGCTGCTCAGATTGGATTTGAGGAGTTCTTAGATGGACATATTACTATGAGTGATGTTTATGATATCGTTCTTGAAGGTCTTGATGAAAAAGTTTATCGTGAAATTGCAAAAGCTTTAGAGGCTATTGCTACAGATATAAACTTTAATAAACATAATAAAGCTACGGTATCTGGTTTTGATGAAGCAGAATTTGATAGATTAATTGCTACTGCGGATGCTTATGGTAAAAGTACTATTTATTGTACATATGAGTTCGCAGCTCAGATTCTTCCTGGTACATCAGCATCAATTACTTGGGAAGCTATGTCAAATTCTATGAAGGAAGAAAAATGGAATAATGGATATTTCACTAGTTACAAGAGACATAATATGATTGTTCTTCCTCAAAGTTTTGAAGATACAACTAATGCAGTAAAAATTATTGATCCTTCTTACGCATGGATTATTCCTACCGGTGCTGAGAAACCTGTTAAAGTTGCTTTTGAAGGACAGACCGCAGTAAGAGAACATGAAAATGCTGACTGGTCAAGAGAAATTCAGACCTATAAGAAATTTGGTGTAGCTGTTTATAATAAAAATCCTGGTATTTGTATTTATAAGAATAGCGCTTTACATATTGAAAATGCAAATGGCCAAGGTGCATAATTTTGAATATTTGTTAGGGAAATTTAAATATTTAAATTTCCCTAACAAAAAAGAGATAAAAGGAGAATAAAAATGCTTTAGAAAGATACTTTAATAAAAGTTTTAAATAGAGATAATGGTTCTGTTTGTTATTCAATTCCTGAAATGAATGGTTTAAGACGTGTTTATCAATCAGGAGAAACGAAATAGGTTACTTTTGAAGAACTACAAAAACTTTCTTATATTCCCGGTGGAATGACTTTATTAAAATAGAATTTGGTGATTTTAAACGATGAAGCAGTAAATAGACTTTTAGGCCACGTAGAGCCTGAATATCGTTATACAGAAGCTGATGTTAAGAAGATTATGCAAGAAGGCTCTTTAGATTAGTTTTTAGATTGTTTAGATTTTGCCCCAGATGGAGTAAAAGAATTAATTAAAACACTTGCAGTAGAAATGCCTTTAAATGATGTTAATAAAAGATAGGCTATTTTTAATAAGCTAGGTTTTAATGTAGATAATGCTATTCGTATTAAAAAAGAATCTGAGTAGCCTGTGAAAGCAGCACCTGCCGCACAAAGAAGAGTACAAATTACTTAGACTCCTACAGTTAGTCGTAGAGTTGTGAAATCATAATTTTTAAAGGAGGTGTGTTATGGACGATAAAGAATATACACCTTTTTCTAAAGTTTATGAAAGTTTTTTTTCAAAAATAACTGATGATATGTATATGGAATTAACTCCTGAAGATACTGTAAAAATTGTTCAAGAATTATTATTATCAGCAATTCCAAAATTCTAGTTTCCGCGACAAACTTTAGAGTATGAATAGCGAGAAAATGAAAATGAAGATTAGGATGAAAATTTAACAGAATGGGTTTTTACAGAGTCTTTAACATTATAGGAAATTAATATTTTAGCGACTTATATGATTGTAGAATGGATAGGTCAACAATTAGCATCTGTTGAAAATACTCGTATGAAATATAGTGGGGCAGATTTTAAATTTACGTCACAAGCTAACCATATGCAGAAGCTTTTGCAAATGAAAAAAGATTATGAACGAGAGGGCTTTCATTTACAACGACTTTATAAAAGACGATTAAGAAATCAAAATGGTATTTATAAATCCACTTTTAGTTCTATTATGAGCACTTCTGTTCAAGATAATTTCCAAAATCCTTTTGAAAAAA
>Ga0326514_10002212_pt1 | contig 12439 bp, 16 predicted proteins | sample 3_2548_0518_D_FD_203653 | JGI IMG/M metagenome (GOLD analysis project Ga0326514, IMG submission 203653) | Bovine rumen microbial communities from UC Davis, California, United States - 3_2548_0518 | ecosystem: Host-associated > Mammals > Digestive system > Stomach > Rumen | place: USA...
AACAGATTTTATGCGCGGTATGCAGTGCCGCAAGATGCTGTGGCTGGACAAGCACAGACCGGATCTTAAGATCATACCGCCGGAGATCCAGCAGAAACTGGACGCCGGAAATGAGTTCGGCGACCGTGCGATGGGTATATTCGGCGAATACGAGGAGATGACCGTTTATCGCCCTGGAACGCAGATTCCGGACAAAAAAGCGATGGCTTCTAGGACGGCGGAGCACCTGGAGAAAGGAACAGCGGTGATCTGTGAGGCGACGTTCATCTATTACAATAACTATTGCGCTGTCGATATTTTGAAAAAGACGGAAAACGGGTATGACTTTTATGAGGTCAAGAATGCGGGAGAGGTCCGCAAGCAGTTCCTCCGGGACGCAGCGTTCCAGTACTATATTCTGAGTCGGTGTAAGATCAAAGTCGGCAATATATTCATCGTGACGCACGGTGAGGATGAGGAGTCGCCTTTTGTGATTCATGATGTCACGAAAGAAGCCAAAGGGCGTGTGAAGTGGGTGAATGACCATATCTGGGATCTGAACAGGATGCAGAAGCATCCGGAGGAAGTAGATGTCTGCCCGGGAGAGCAGTGCATGGAGCCGTATGAGTGCTGGTATTACGGGTATTGTCATGGAGAGAGCATAAATAAAAACTGATGGATTTCCGGTAATTGAAATATGATCGGTAACCAGGAGTTTTGACACCCATATATGGGAGTCATTATTTCTCTATTTGCACCCTGTTATGGGAGTAAATTTTCATCCGCATTTTTATCATATGCTCCCTATTGTAGGTGCGTTTTATACTGAATCATTTGTGGTTCGGAGGATCATGAATGAGTCGATGGAGGCGCAATAACAATTGACAATTATACCCAATCTGTTATAATTAAAATATAACAAACAATAGATATAATTATATTATAACATTTCCGCACAATCATAATTCATAATAATAAGATTCGTTTTATGACAGCAATTGCCAAATATCATTCCTAAAAGTCAAAAATGGTGTTTCCTCCCCTGCCTGTTTCCTCCAACTTCAGGTTTTCTAAGGCAGGGGTTATAGGACCGGGCGACCGGTCCTATTTTATTAGAATGAAAAAGTATAAGAATAAAGGTTACCGGAAAAAGTATTAAAAACTGGACCGAAGCCCGAGGAATGAAGCGGAATCGGAGTTTAATAATAAAGGGTCGTTTAAAGTAAGACGGAACGCTGAGCTGGTGAGATTGGAGGGGAATATGGCAATCTACGGATACTGCAGGGTGAGTACACATACACAGAGGATCGAGCGCCAGGAGTCTAACATTCTGGAGAAGTATCCTCAGGCTGTAATCTTCAAAGAGGCATTTTCCGGGACGAAGCTGCAGGGACGGAAGGAACTGGATAAAATCCTCCGAAGAGTGAATCCCGGCGATACGATCGTCTTTGATGAAGTATCGCGAATGAGCAGGAACGCAGAAGAGGGATTTGCCCTGTATCAAGAGCTATTTTACAAAAACATCAACCTTGTTTTTCTGAAGGAGCCGCACATCAATACAACGACCTACCGCGACTCACTTAACAACGGCCTTGCGCTGACAGGGAATGACATCGCAGATATTTATATCAACGCGACGAACCGCGTTCTTATGATTCTCGCGGAGAAGCAGATCAGATATGCATTTGAACAGGCACAGAAAGAGGTCGACTATCTCCATACCCGCACCAAAGAGGGGATGATGAGAGCAAAAGAGGCAGGGCACATTGCAGGCAGGAGAACCGGGAGCAGAGTTGAAACCCGGAAAGCCATTAGCGCGAAAGAGACGATACGGAAGCATAACAAGTCTTTTGGCGGATCGCTGTCGAACGAGGAGACATGGAGGCTGGCCGGAATCTCGAAGATAAGCTTTTATAAATACAAGAAGGAAATCTTGGATGGATGCGATTCAGGAAAAATCCACAATTAAAGGGAAACATATTGCGATCACTGGGATTCTTGCATTTTACAAACGACAGGATGCATTCGACCAGATCGAAGCCTGCGGCGGCTTTTCACAAAACAACGTGACTCAATATACAGATTACCTTGTTATCGGCTACTATCGCCGCAATTCCATTCACGGCGAAAAGTCCAATAAGACCCGGCTGGCTGAAAAGTATATCCGACAGGGGAAGAAGATAGCGATCATCAGAGAGGATGAATTCCTCGGAATGCTGTGGCAGACATCGTAATTGACCTTGTCATTAGCGTAAACATAGGTAAAAAACAAGAAAATACCGAGGTTTACTAAAATGATTATACCTGTACAGCTATAAGGAGAGCTTCGGTCGTCGGTGATCGAGATGACGAGACGATATTGAATGAAAACGAGATGGGAGTAGTGATCAACATGCGTTCTGTACTGAAAGCACTGATCATCGTTATAGTGGGGACGGTGGCATTTTGCTTAAGTTTGGTATATTTTGGCGGCATCATCGAGCAGGTCATTGAAATATTGCTGTATTTGTTGTGTGTGGCAGGTCTGGTGGCCGCATTTATCCTTGGAGCACAGGTATAGATATATGTTCGGAGCCTTGTATACATATGTCTCAACTCTAAAATAATACAACATACTTGAAATAACGCATTGCAATTTAAAGAAGATACAACTTTCGAATCCGAAAGCACAACAATTTGCCTTTTCAGAATACTGGTAGTTGAAGTGTTTTCACAGTGTTGTAATAAAAGAACTGGAGGGCACGTTCTGATAAAAGTCTTGGTCAATATGGCACTAAAATCGATTTACTGCCGAAATATCGGAAGAAGGTGTAGAATACAGGGGAGCTCTTGTGAAATACCGGGAATTCGTTATAAATGAAGCGGGATTGAAGTAGGGGGATTTGGGAATATAATCATCGGGGAAAACTACTTTCTTATCATCTTATGAAAATATTTGAATTGTAACATAAAAAGAGTTACAATTAAAAAGGAATGCAAAAGAGAAGAAAGGACGCATCGATGAAAGAATATATAGAAAACATACTGCATCGAGATGTACAGATCATCCCGATGCAAGATGAACGGAAGCTGCCGCTTGCCTATAAAAGCGGTTATGAATTAAGCCGTATGATTATAGGGGGACAGGAAGCCCTTATCGCAAGACCTAAGGAGAAGATCCCGCTTGTTACATTGCGGAAGCAACAGCGTCAGATGGAAATCTACACGGGGCTCCCCTGTGTGCTTTATCTTGCTGATATGAACTATTATATGCGGGATTCGCTGTTGAAAGAAGGAATTTCTTTTGTCTGGGAGGGACACCAGATTTATCTGCCTTTTGTAGGGGCCCTGTTAGATGACCATCCTGCGCGACAGATCACAACCTGCGCTAAGATTTCCTACCTGACACAGAAGCTTCTGTTGACAGCGCTTTACCAGGGATGGCAGAAAGTTACCGTGACAAAAGCAGCACAGATACTGGATGTTTCCAAGATGTCCATTACTCGCTGCTTCGATGAGCTTGAAGCTATGAACATCCCATATCTTACAGTCCGAAGCCGGGCGAGAAGTATTACTGCCGACACAGACAAAAGAGCAATGTGGGAAACGATCCGGAGTGTTTTACGAAATCCGGTGATTGCGGCCTATGCGCTTAAAAAAGAGCCCGAAATAGTACTGCCAATGTCCGGCACAATGGCGCTTGCCCACTACTCCATGCTTGATGATGGTCCATACCCAATCCGGGCTGTGACAAAGAAAGATCTGGCTGATGTAAGTATTACAGCCGATAAGCTGGTTCCGGCAGGTGAAGCTCCCGGATGTATTATTCAGGAGATAGGATATCAGATCCTTTTCGATGGAGGTGCTGCATTAGATCCATTAACGACAGCACTTACGATAAGTGACGAGGAGCGGTCTGATCCGAGGATCAGTATTGCGATAGATGAAATGCTGGAGGCACATGTATGGTAAAAGGAATTGACAGATTCAAAGCATATTTCAGGGACTATACGGATCAGTATGTGCTCATTGGTGGAGCCGCCTGTGATATTTCCTTTGGAAGTAATAATGCTGAGTTTAGGGCGACAAGGGATTTGGACGTTGTCCTGATTGCAGAGGCGCTTACGAGAGAATTTGGGCAGCGCTTCTGGGAGTTTATCCGGGACGGCGGTTACCAGAACCGGGCGAAATCTTCCGGAGCCTCTCAGTTTTACCGGTTTGACAAGCCGACACAGGAAGGATTTCCTGCTATGATCGAGTTGTTTGCCCGAACAGAATATATTCTGGAAGATGGCGCGGAATTAACTCCAATCCACATTGATGACAGCATTTCGAGCCTGTCTGCCATCCTTCTGAATGACTCCTATTATGACGCTTTGTTAAGGGGACGGGACGTGATAGACGGCTTCTCAATTTTAAGGCACAGCTGGCTTATACCTTTTAAGGCAAAGGCATGGCTGGATCTGAATGAACGAAATAGACGTGGCGAGCATGTGGACTCCAGGAATTTAAAGAAACATCGGAACGACATTATTCGGATGGCGGCAGAATTAGTGTTGGAAAGATGCGAGCTCCCCGAGGAAGTCAAAAGCGACATGGCAAACTTTATTGAAGAAATGAATGTGACAGACCAGGAAATCAGAAATCTGAAACTGCGCGGAGTTAAGGCAGAAGATATTCGAAGATTGCTGACGGATATGTATCTGTGACTCAAATATCTTTGTGTTATGAAAAATTCATAGACTATCGGCAATAAACTGAATAATTGCCGACAGTCTAATTATTACAGTGCATATTTACTCTAAACCGGTCCGTATGTTCCGAGATATACGTTAATATTGGACCTCGATGCCTGCTTCTTCTTCCGGCATCCTGTCATCAAGTTTCATGCTAAAGGGAATACCGTTCTCTTTATTAAGCCGGATCATACATATCCTGAGATATGCAGGCAGCGTAAGTCCCATCGTTTCAAGGATCTGTGAAGATCTCCGTTTCTCGTCATTTTCAATCCGAAACTGAACTAGTGTACTTGCCATATTATCCTCCACTGTGTTAACTGATGTAATTGGCCCCGAGTAATTCTGCTTCCAGTGCATCGATCGTTTCAGCATCATAGATCTGATTTTCAAAGTTGTTAAAGCTGTTTTTGGCAGGGGGGATTCTCGGGATTATCTTGTACCCCTTCATTACAGCGGATTTAAGCCAACCCATTGCATTTTTGATCGGCTCACGCTGAACATCATAAACTGCTTTGGCTTCCCTGCACTTTTTGATGTCATATCCAGATGCCTTAACGATGGCGCGGACATCTTCTTCATCCAGTTCGATTGGGGCAAAAATACCCATGGCTTCGGTGACAACAACCTCGCGCGCAAGCGCGGTTGTTGAGAAAGATGTCGAATTCTTTGTCGTATTCTTTGTATTTGTGGGTACCGTCAGGGCAGGACATGTTTCCTTATTTGTTAACACGTCATCATCATCCGGTAATGATGTTATGTCTTCGTCCTGCTGATAAACAGCAAAATCCGCAGTATTTGAGCCATGACCCGCACTCTCAGTGGAGGAGGTATTGCCTTTTTTGTCAACACCCTTGTCGTCAGGATCCTCTTGATCAGGAGTCTCGTTTTTAACACTCTTACCGTTCACGCCTGCGTTGTCAGCGCTCTCGTCATCAGCGCAGGTAAATGTAAGTCTATACAGCGCTTCAGGGTTCAACTCGAGATACAACACATTAGGGCACTTACCGAGCTTTGTTTCAATGTTCCGAAGATCTCTCTTCACAACGCCAAGACGTTCCAGCGTAATCAACGCATCACGGATCTGTTTATGGCTTGCATTGAATTTTTCCTCCAGCGCGGCATAGCTTTTCTGCAGACAATCATCTGCCTCAAACTTCTTTTTCCACTTCACATCCCCCGTTTTTTCGTCGCGGACTTCGGTGGGCTTGTACCAGTACACGATTTCTGACAGGATAAAAATTGCCAGGAGATGTACCTTCCCCGATGCGGTGACGATGGTCTTGAACCAGTTTTCCGGGATGACGTTCCCTGCATAATTCATCTTGCCAACGGCGTCGACAACAGGATTCCCCGTTTTTAAATTTACCTTTCTGCCTTCACACATGTTTTATTCATTTACCCAACCTATATTCATAACTTTCATCCCTTCCATGTTCGGTGCACCGGAACCCCTGATGGAGAACAGCCGGATCCGGGCGGTCCTTGCGTTTGCACGCGTTGTACGCGATACGTCAAACACGAAGGACGCGCTGACGGCTGCAAACGCCCTGCTTGCGGGCACGTTGATGGATAAGGAACCCGAAGAGGTGGAGAATGCCGTACGGCAGATTGTTGAACGTGCGGAGATGATCCGCAGCGCCGGTGACCAGAAGTCACTGTTCCTCTCGTACATCGATGAGATTTCTCTTGAGGACGAAGCTGTCGCACACTTCAGGGAGGGGCTTGATACGAAGGACTATGAGGAGATTATTGATTACTGCCGGGACTTCTCACTGTACGGTGACGGGGTAGAGTACCGGCGCACGGATTCCTATCCGGGCGTCGAGCTTGTGACGGCGCACAGTTCGAAGGGGTTAGAGTGGCCCATCATCTACAACACCATCACCAGATACCAGAAAAGTGCTGTGATGCGTACCGTGGACGTCGAAGAGACGAGGCGGCTGCTTTTCGTATCCGCGACAAGAGCGCGGGATGAGCTCTTTATCACGGGTCTTTACGCGAACGGCACAAAGATGAACAAGGTGGAGAACAGGTTCCTGAAAGAACTGTTCGACATTGTGAGCAAAGGCTGGAATTACCTTCCGGTCTGAGTTTTACAGAAGAGACAGTCCCGTCCGGTTGGATGGGGCTGTTTTTTATGTTGGAGTACTCTGAAAGTTCAGACCGCAGCAAGAAATGCTCTGGCATTTGGGAGAAAATCAGCCAGTGAATAAAAATGGCATTAAAAGAGGGACCCTGTCGCGTGGTGCGAACGGGATCCCCCACATAACAGGGTGCTGGTTCGGTATAGTGTCATCAGATCTCTTCAGAACCTGCGGCGCCTGGATCATCTTTTGTGAACTCGCTTCTTGCATCTTCTGCAAAATCGCCGGCTTTTTCCAGGAACCGGTTGGGCTTCTCCGTGCCCTGTGCGCCATCGAAGAAGTACCCGACTCCAAAGAACAGGGCGATGATCATTACAGGAATGAGAAACTGCCAGAAGAACAGCATAAGCAGGGCGAACACGACGGTCGGCATCGAAATGACAGTTTTCTCTTTCCTTGTTACGACGAAAGTAGTCTCTTTGATAAAGCGGATGAATCTCATAGTGTTACCTCCATATAGCAGAGAACGGACCAACAAAGGAAAGAGCCTAAAGAGATTTTCATGCCCTTTATGTGGGCGTCCAAAGGTATACGCTGCTAAAGACCAGCATGTGCTGTGTGGATACTGCCATATACCGCTTGCTTATATGCCGACAGATAAAGCCTAGTTATTGCCATTAACAGCTATTGACTCTGTGATATTGTTTTTTCTGAAAAAAGAGCAGGTTAAATTAACATAATAACTTAACCTGCACATTTTTTGACTGTCATTATTCGGGAATAGGGGGCATCTCAATGAACAAATCTTTGAGTTCATCAACATCTCCGGCTTTTTCCCATTGCTCCATTCCCTTTTTCCAAACCATACTGTTTTTTGTTAGCTGTTTTGAGTCTGCCATTTGAGCCAAAACATCAAGAGTATTCTATACAAAATCTCGTTAATAAACGCACAATATAATTATTAAATTTGCATTAATAGAGATTTTGTATTGAAAAGAAAACAGGGTATTGACCAAAAATTGGGTTTTGGTTATAGTTTGCTTGTTACGGAAAACGTTTTCCTAAAGGAGGATTATGATTAACAGAAGTGCCATATACCACAGAATGTCAGAACAGTACTGCTATTGTCTGGATAATGACCACCTGATAATCAACATCAAAACAGGATATGATGTCGATAAAGTGTTTATCATATACGGCGACCCCTACGAGGCGGGGATTATGGGCGGAAACGAGCGCTGGAGCGGAAAAAGAGAAGAAATCTGCTTTAAGAAGAGATTAAAGGACCACATATGGTGGACCACAACTTTAGTGCCCCGGTACAAGAGATGCAAGTATTACTTCGAAATTCAGAGCGGCGATGAGTGCATGTACTTCTTTGAGGATGGTTTTTACACAGAAGAGGAGATGAACCAGGAGGGCAAGACTCTTTCATATTTTATAATGCCCTGGATGAACTCGGCGGACGTCTGCAGAACCCCTGCCTGGGTAAATGATACGGTGTGGTATCAGATCTTTCCCGAGAGATTCTGCAACGGGGATCACAGCATAGATCCTGAAGGCGTAATGGAATGGCAGACAGGAGAGGTTGGATTCCATGACTACTACGGCGGAGATATAAGGGGAATAAGAGATAAGATCCCTTATCTTAAGGAACTTGGCATTACCGGCATTTATCTCAATCCCATTTTTGAGGCCCACAGTAACCACAAATACAACACCAGAGATTACAGGAAGGTGGATCCTCACTTTGGCACCAACGAGGACCTTAGGGCCCTGGTAGACGAGGCACATGCAGCCGGAATAAGAGTGATGCTGGATGCGGTCTTCAACCACACAGGAGCAGATCATCCCATGTGGCTCGATATCCGGGAGAAGGGACAGGAATCTGAATATGCAGACTGGTACATGATAAACAAGTGGCCTGTTGAGCACGGCCGCGACACCAGAGACGGCAGATACTATTCTTTTGCCTTTGCTGAGTACATGCCCAAGCTCAACACAAACAACCCTGCGGTCCAGGACTACCTTCTTGATATCATCAGATTCTGGATCGAGACCTTTGACATTGACGGACTTCGCTTTGACGTGGGGAACGAAGTATCCCACTCATTCCTCAAGGCCATCAGATACATGACAAGCCATATGAAGGATGATTTCTATCTTCTGGGCGAGATCTGGCACGACTCCATTTCGTGGCTTCAGGGAGATGAGTATGACTCTGTCATGAACTATCCTCTGACAACTGCCATAGCGGATTTCTGGGTCTACAAAAACCGCGGCAGAGAGACCTTTGAATACGATATAAACAGGTGCTTCACCATGTACTACTCACAGGTTAACGACGTGCTCTTTAACCTCCTGGATTCTCACGACACCAACAGGCTTCTGGACAAGGCACAGCACAACATAGATGTTTTTTACCAGCAGCTGGCAGTTCTTTTCACAATGCCTGGAAGCCCCTGCATCTATTACGGAACCGAAGTTGCCATGGACGGGTCCTTTGACCCGGACTGCCGCAGATGCATGCCATGGGATGAGATTGATGCAGGTAAAAGAGCTGATGAACTCACTGAGATGAAGAACCTCATCGCAATGAGGCACAAGCTGCAGTCCTGCAAGAGCAGGAATTTCCACTTCCCCAACGACGTACCCGGGGACAGGGTGATTTCTTATCTCAAGATCGGGGAGAATGAGACAATCGGGGTATACCTCAACTGTGTGGAAGAGGATGTAACAATAGAGTGCTCTGAGTTCTCGGAAGTTGTTTATTCCCGCAAGTGGAATAAGGGTGAAGATGGAAGCGGAGTGCTGGAAAAAGATGGTATTTTGATCGTGAGGAAATAACATTAGAGAGAACCGTCCCCGTTGTCTCCCAGATGACTTCCAGGTGATTGAATGAAAATTTAAATTCCGCATGTAAAAGAAAATTCCATACTGAAGACTAAATTCAGTTTTTCATAGGGTTTGACATGTTTTGTCAGACCCTTTATTGTGGAATTTAGCCACCTTGATGAAAACTAAAATAAAAAAGAGTATGCGGTCGCGGACAACTGGAATAGGGTTCTGCAAGACTAAATTCCACCTGCCTGGTAGGGAAATATATAGTGGCCTCGTCCGCAGCTTTTTTTATTTTATTGTTTTACTTGGTGGCTTTTGATTTAGGTAATGGCACCGTCCGCCACCCTTGACAGGTGCTTCAAGAAACGCTCGTCACTTTCTGCCGACGATGAGGGACTTAAGAACAGCTTCATAAGCCGCATCGTCGAAATGGGCATTGTAGCGTTTCTTGAAGCGCCTATCAAGGGCAAGCCCCGCAGGGCGGGGTGGCTGGTTTACTGCCTCGGATTCAGAATCTAAGAACAGCTTCTGACGTGGTTAAATCTCTATTTTCCCCTTCAGCAGAGCTGGGGTCAGTATTATCTCGTCAGAAGGGATTTCTTTTAACCCGAAATGCTTCATGAGTTTTTTTGGCAACATGAGTTTTGCCAATGTAAATGGTGTAAGCCCTCCAAGACTCTCGCGGTTTGCACTGTTGATATGGCTCATCATGAGGTTCACGTCTTTCTGAGTTAGCCTGTCAAAAGTGGTAGTTGTCTGAGGACATATCTTACGGATATACTCATGGTTCTTCTTGCAATGAGGTTTCTGCCAGGATGCCATTGGATCACAATAGTAGATGCTTGTGCGCAGGACATTGTCTATACCGCATTCAAGAGCTTCCGGATGCTTGAATTCACCGCCCCGGTCACTGTTATCCCGAATTCGGGATAATACAGACAGAGGTTTCCAGTATACAGGCAAACCTTTCTGCACACGTTTAAAGGAACATCATATGAAGCAGAGTATGTCCAGAGTTGCCCATTGTATCGACAATGGGCCGATGGAAGGTTTCTGGGGTATTTTGAAGCGGGAAATGTACTATGGCAAGAAGTTCACCTCAAAAGGAGACCTGATTACTGCTGTTGAATCCTACATCAGGTATTACAACACAGAGCGGATCCAGCGGAAGCTGCATCTGATGACACCTGCGGAATTCCATGATCATTTCGATGCTGCGGCATAAGAATACCGCCAGCCGATTATTGCTCTGACTGGCGGTAAAGAGCTTTTTAATTATTCACTGTCCTCTTGACGGGTAGCACACCATTGCGGCAGCTCCCTTCCTCTTTTCTCATTTTCCGATCCTTCCGTACCGCTTCGTGATCTCATACAGCGTCTTCACTTCCTTCTCTCCGAATTCATCCTTCAGAAGACGCCATTTCCAGTTGTTTCCGTAGGTGGAAGGAGTGTTCATCCTTGCCTCGTTTCCGAGCCCCAGAAGATCCTGCATGGGGATGATGCAGAGTCTGCTGACGCTTCGCATGGCGGCGCAGACCAGGGGCATATACATCCCGGCGTCAGGAGTCGTGTGGTCGCAGAAATAGTCTCGGACTGCCTCCTTCTCCTCCGGCTTCAGGCCCGCGGTAAACCAGCCGGTCACGGTCTCATTGTCGTGGGTGCCGGTGTAGACCACACTGTTCTTTTCGTAATTGTGGGGAAGATAGTCCTCCGCGCAGCCGGAATCTCTTGAGTCGAAGGCAAATTCCAGGACCTTCATCCCGGGATAGCCGCTGTCCTTCACCAGCTGACGGACGCTGTCCGTCACATACCCCAGGTCCTCCGCGATGATCTCCCGTCCCGGAAAGGTCTCCGAGACCTTCCGGAACAGATCCATACCGGGGCCCTTCTCCCAGTGACCGCTTCTTGCGTCCTCCGCGCCGGCGGGAATGGAGAAATATTCATCGAAGCCGCGGAAATGGTCGATCCGCATCACGTCATAAATATCAAAGCAGTTTTTAAGTCGTTTCAGCCACCAGGCAAAACCAGTCTTTTTATGGTAGTCCCAGTTATAGAGGGGGTTGCCCCAGAGCTGTCCCGTAGCGCTGAAGTCGTCCGGGGGGCAGCCCGCCGAGGCGGTCTGACGGCGGTCTTCATCCAGCTGGAAAAGTTCCGGATCCGCCCAGACATCCGAACTGTCGGGGGATACATAGATCGGAATGTCTCCGATGATCCGGATCCCCTTCCGGTTCGCGTAATCTTTCAGCTGCATCCACTCTTCATAAAATTCAAACTGCAGAAAACTGCAGAAACCCATACCTTCCTTCAGACGCTCCCGCGCCGCTGCCAGGGCTTCCGGATCCCTGAGTCTCAGCGGATCTTCCCACTCGTACCAGGGCCTTCCTCCGTTCTCTTCCTTCAGAGCCATGAACAGAGCGTAGTCCTGAAGCCATTCCGCCTTCTCCGTGAATGCCCGGAACTTCTCATTCTCTTCGATCCGGCTGTTTCTGTACGCCTTCCGGAGCAGCTCATAGCGGCGCTGGTACTGCAGCACGTAATCCACACCGCGCGGGTCGGAAGAAAGTCCGGCTTCGCGGCAGTCCGCCTCAGTGATCCATCCCTTTTCCACCAGCTTCTCCGGTGAAATGTAGTAGGGGTTGCCCGCGAAGGTGGATAAGGACTGGTACGGTGAATCTCCGTATCCCACCGGCCCCAGCGGCAGGATCTGCCAGTAACTCTGGCCCGCCTCTGAAAGGCGGTCCGCAAACTCATATGCTTCCCTGCTGAAGCAGCCGATCCCGTATTCGGAAGGAAGGCTGCTGATGGCAAGAAGAATTC
>Ga0326514_10002214_pt1 | contig 12437 bp, 6 predicted proteins | sample 3_2548_0518_D_FD_203653 | JGI IMG/M metagenome (GOLD analysis project Ga0326514, IMG submission 203653) | Bovine rumen microbial communities from UC Davis, California, United States - 3_2548_0518 | ecosystem: Host-associated > Mammals > Digestive system > Stomach > Rumen | place: USA: California...
TTTGGCTCCCCCAACTGGGCTCGAACCAGTGACATCATGATTAACAGTCATGCGCTCTACCGACTGAGCTATGGAGGAATATATAAATGTTGGCGTCTTCCTATTTTCACAGGCCGCTTCCAGCCAACTATCTTCGGCACTACTGAGCTTAACTTCTGTGTTCGGGATGGGAACAGGTGGACCCTCAGCGTCATCGACACCAACTATTTATTTACCTCTATTTAATTGCTTGGGTCTTGGTGACCCGTGCGAGAATCGAACTCGCGTTGCCGCCGTGAGAGGGCGGAGTCTTAACCGCTTGACCAACGGGCCAATTCTCTTCGGCTAGAGCCGGTTGCCCAGCTCCAACCTTCTCTTTGGTGCGCCATCAGGGGTTCGAACCCGGGACACCCTGATTAAGAGTCAGGTGCTCTACCAACTGAGCTAATGGCGCATATTGTGCTCTGCACCTTCAAAACTGAATAAAGAATTTCTAGCTAAATTTGCTGACCAAAAAAGACTCTTGTGGTCAAGCCCTCGACCTATTAGTACTGCCAAGCTGAACATGTCACCATGCTTACACACGCAGCCTATCAACCTCGTAGTCTACAAGGGGTCTTACTCAGTAAACTGATGGGATATCTAATCTTGGAGTCGGCTTCACGCTTAGATGCTTTCAGCGTTTATCCGTTCCGTACATAGCTGCCCAGCTGTGCCACTGGCGTGACAACTGGTGCACCAGAGGTACGTCCATCCCGGTCCTCTCGTACTAAGGACAGAGCTCCTCAAATATCCTGCGCCCACGACAGATAGGGACCGAACTGTCTCGCGACGTTCTGAACCCAGCTCGCGTACCACTTTAATCGGCGAACAGCCGAACCCTTGGGACCGAATACAGCCCCAGGATGTGATGAGCCGACATCGAGGTGCCAAACCTCCCCGTCGATGTGGACTCTTGGGGGAGATCAGCCTGTTATCCCCAGGGTAGCTTTTATCCGTTGAGCGACGGCATTTCCATTCACATACCGCCGGATCACTAACTCCAACTTTCGTTACTGCTCGGGCCGTCACCCTCGCAGTTAGGCTGGCTTACGCGTTTACACTCTTATGCACGGTTTCCGTCCGTGCTGAGCCAACCTTTGAGCGCCTCCGTTACTCTTTCGGAGGCGACCGCCCCAGTCAAACTGCCCACCTGACAATGTCCCCTGACCAGTTTCATGGCCACAGGTTAGAATTCCAGCAATCTAAGTGTGGTATCCCAACATCGACTCCATTATGGCTGGCGCCATAACTTCCCAGTCTCCCACATATCCTGTACATAAATTACCGAAACCCAATATCAAGCTACAGTAAAGCTCCATGGGGTCTTTCCGTCTTGTCGCAGGTAACCGGCATCTTCACCGGTACTACAATTTCGCCGGGCGGGTAGTTGAGACAGTGCCCAGATCGTTACACCATTCGTGCGGGTCGGAACTTACCCGACAAGGAATTTCGCTACCTTAGGACCGTTATAGTTACGGCCGCCGTTTACTGGGGCTTCAATTCGGAGCTCTCACTCCTCCTCTTAACCTTCCAGCACCGGGCAGGTGTCAGCCCCTATACTTCATCTTTCGATTTGGCAGAGACCTGTGTTTTTGCTAAACAGTCGCCTGGGCCTATTCACTGCGGCTCTCTCTCGAGAGCACTCCTTTTCCCGAAGTTACGGAGTCAATTTGCCGAGTTCCTTAACTACCCTTCTCCCGCTGGCCTTAGAATTCTCTTCCTGTCCACCTGTGTCGGTTTGCGGTACGGGCACCAACATTACATTCACAAAACTTTTCTCGCCTCTATCTAAGCTTGCTTCCCTACTATTTTTCGGTCCCTTACGCCCGGGATTACCAGCACCCGGGTCAAGCCCTTCTAAAGTGTCATTTTGTTTAAGTTGTCAGTGGTTACGGAATATCAACCGTATGTGCATCGACTACGCCTTTCGGCCTCGCCTTAGCTCCCGACTTACTTGGAGCGGACGAACCTTCCTCCAAAAACCTTAGACTTTCGGCCATTAAGATTCTCACTTAATTCTCGCTACTCATTCCGGCATTCTCACTCATGTAAAGTCCACCACCGCTTTCGCTATGACTTCACCCCTTACATGACGCTCTCCTACCATACCTTACGGTATCCCAAGCTTCGGTTTATAGTTTAGCCCCGTTAAATTTTCGGCGCGGGATCACTCGACCAGTGAGCTATTACGCACTCTTTTAATGAGTGGCTGCTTCTAAGCCAACATCCTGGTTGTCTATGCAATCCCACATCCTTCTCCACTTAACTATAATTTGGGACCTTAGCTGTGGGTCTGGGCTGTTTCCCTTTTGACGATGAAACTTATCTCCCACCGTCTGACTCCTGAAAAACGATTATCTGGCATTCTGAGTTTGATAAGGTTCAGTAACCTTTCGGCCCCTAGCCAATTCAGTGCTTTACCTCCAGTAATCTATTTCAAGGCTAGCCCTAAAGCTATTTCGGAGAGAACCAGCTATCTCCGGGTTCGATTGGAATTTCTCCGCTACCCACAACTCATCCGCTACCATTTCAACGGGAGTCGGTTCGGCCCTCCATAAAGTTTTACCTTTACTTCAGCCTGGCCATGGGTAGGTCACCCGGTTTCGGGTCGAATACATTTGACTTCATACGCCCTGTTCAGACTTGCTTTCGCTGCGGCTCCGCACCTGAAGTGCTTAACCTTGCCAAATACATTCACTCGCCGGACCATTCTACAAAAGGTACCCGATCGTCCGTTGACGGACTTTCGGTGCTTGTAAACACAAGGTTTCAGGTTCTCTTTCACTCCCCGCCAGGGGTGCTTTTCACCTTTCCTTCACAGTACTTCTTCTCTATCGGTCACCGAGTAGTATTTAGGCTTGGAGGATGGTCCCCCCGTATTCCCACCGGGTTTCACGTGTCCGGCGGTACTCTGGATACAGATGGCTGAAAATTCTTTTCGCCTACAGGATTCTCACCTTCTTTGATTGACCTTCCCATGTCATTCGGCTAAAAATTTTCAATACCGTATTCTGTCCGAACCCCGAAGGTATTACTACCCTCGGTTTGGCCTCTTCCGCGTTCGCTCGCCACTACTGGCGGAATCTCTGTTGATTTCTTTTCCTCGCCCTACTTAGATGTTTCAGTTCAGGCGGTTCCCCTCATATACCTATTGATTCAGTATATGATGACAAGACTTTCCTCTTGCCGGATTGCTCCATTCGGAAATCCACGGATATAACGTTCACTTACAACTCCCCGTGGCTTATCGCAGTTAGTCACGTCCTTCATCGGCTCTCGGTGCCAAGGCATTCCCCTTGTGCTCTTTGTAGCTTGACCATTATTTTTCCGACTGCTTTCACAATCGGAAGTGAGATACTTTGGTTCTTCGTAATTTTGAAAATAGGCTGTTTTTACAACTTATTTTACCCATTCAGAAATTGCAGTATTTTTACCTTCGTAAACATTTACCATTTTAATTGAGGTTTGAGTTTAACTGTTGATAAACAATACTTTTCTCTTTATCTGCTATCTTTATTCAGTTTTCAAGGTACTTTGTGATAACTTTCGTTATCTGGTGGGCTTAAGTGGACTCGAACCACCGACCTCCCGCTTATCAGGCGGACGCTCTAACCGGCTGAGCTATAAGCCCATGTTAGTTATTTTGTGTTGAGTCAATTAAGCCTCATGGTGGAGATATGCGGGATCGAACCGCAGACCCCCTGCTTGCAAAGCAGGTGCTCTCCCAGCTGAGCTATACCCCCATATCTTCTCAGGGCTAGGACCCTGAAAATTGAACAACGATTGCAAGTCAAACTTTTCGTAATGCTGACCTTGGATGTTAGACTGATTTATTTCATTCAGTCAGGTCTCCATAGAAAGGAGGTGATCCAGCCGCACCTTCCGATACGGCTACCTTGTTACGACTTCACCCCAGTCGCCAATCCTACCTTCGGCAGCGTCCTCTTGCGTTAGACTACTGACTTCGGGTATTACCGGCTCCCATGGTGTGACGGGCGGTGTGTACAAGGCCCGGGAACGTATTCACCGCGGCATGCTGATCCGCGATTACTAGCAATTCCGACTTCATGCAGGCGGGTTGCAGCCTGCAATCTGAACTGAGACCATTTTTAGGGGTTTGCTCCACATCGCTGTTTTGCTTCCCTCTGTTGATGGCCATTGTAGTACGTGTGTAGCCCAGGTCATAAGGGGCATGATGATTTGACGTCGTCCCCACCTTCCTCCGTTTTGTCAACGGCAGTCCTATTAGAGTGCTCTTGCGTAGCAACTAATAGCAAGGGTTGCGCTCGTTGCGGGACTTAACCCAACATCTCACGACACGAGCTGACGACAACCATGCACCACCTGTCTTCGTGTCCCGAAGGAAAAATCTATCTCTAGATTCGTCACTCGATGTCAAGACCTGGTAAGGTTCTTCGCGTTGCTTCGAATTAAACCACATACTCCACTGCTTGTGCGGGCCCCCGTCAATTCCTTTGAGTTTCAACCTTGCGGTCGTACTCCCCAGGTGGATTACTTATTGTGTTAACTCCGGCACGGAAGGGGTCAGACCCCCCACACCTAGTAATCATCGTTTACAGCGTGGACTACCAGGGTATCTAATCCTGTTTGCTACCCACGCTTTCGTGCCTCAGCGTCAGTTAAAGCCCAGTAGGCCGCCTTCGCCACTGGTGTTCCTCCCTATCTCTACGCATTTCACCGCTACACAGGGAATTCCGCCTACCTCTACTTCACTCAAGCTCAATAGTTTCAAATGCAGTTCATGGGTTGAGCCCATACATTTCACATCTGACTTACCAAGCCGCCTACGCACCCTTTACACCCAGTAAATCCGGATAACGCTTGCTCCCTACGTATTACCGCGGCTGCTGGCACGTAGTTAGCCGGAGCTTATTCATTTAGTACCGTCATTGTTCGTCCTAAATAAAAGAAGTTTACAATCCGAAAACCTTCATCCTTCACGCGGCGTTGCTGCGTCAGGGTTGCCCCCATTGCGCAATATCCCCCACTGCTGCCTCCCGTAGGAGTCTGGGCCGTGTCTCAGTCCCAATGTGGCCGTTCAACCTCTCAGTCCGGCTACCGATCGTCGCTTTGGTGGGCCGTTACCCCGCCAACTGGCTAATCGGACGCGAGTCCATCTTTGAGCGATAAATCTTTGGCATAAAAGCCATGCGACTTCTATGCTTTATGCGGTATTAGCATCCCTTTCGGGAAGTTATTCCCCTCTCAAAGGCAGGTTACTCACGCGTTACTCACCCGTCCGCCACTAAACTTAATCAACTTCCTTCCGAAGAATTCTGTCAAAGAAGTTCCGTTCGACTTGCATGTGTTAGGCACGCCGCCAGCGTTCATCCTGAGCCAGGATCAAACTCTCTAATAATTTGTATATTAGACCTTTCGGTTTAACATCTTATTAAATCGTCAAGCTCATTTCTGAATACTTGCGTGTTTGTGTATTTTTTAGTGTTCACATTCACTATCCTCAACTTGAGTCATTCAACTCAAAGTCATTTTCGGGTTTCTTGTTCGTTGTTTAATTTTCAAGGTCCGTCGTTCCAAACTTACTGAACTTCTTACTCTCGATTTCTCTTAAGTTTTTCCGTTCCCTCAGCGGAACGTGTTTTATTATACGGCTATTTCGCCTCTTTGTCAACACTTTTTTTCAACTTTTTTTAATTTTTTTAAATTTCTTTTTGATGCACTATATATAGATGTCTATATATAATATTATACAATATATAGTTATACTAAAATCCTAACTTAATAATATAATTTATAATTTCTTTGTATTTCCCACATATTTATTTAAAATATTTTTTTAAATTTAATTTTTTCTTTCAAATTTATTTCTATTATCCACATTAAATTTCAATTTTTCTTCTTATAACAAAACAGTCGGTGCTTTATTTTGCACCGACTATTATTAGTTTTTATAATTTTTATATTATAAAGGGATATACTAATATTATTAAATCTATAATAATATTAATGAATTATTTATCATTCTTTTCAACTAGAGCCTGAGTATCTCTTGCAATAACAAGTTCTTCGTTAGTTGGGATAACATATACAGGGATTTTACTATCATCAGTAGTTAGTAGTGCTGTACCATCAGCAGTTTCATTTCTTTCGTCATCACACTTAATACCTAGTACATTTAGGTAATCTAGAACTGCTTTTCTTAGATGTGTCTGATGTTCGCCAATACCTGCAGTAAAGCAGATACCGTCACAACCACCTAGTGCAATATAATATGAACCGATTGTCTTAGCAATCTGGTAATATAGCATCTGGTGAGCTAGGTGTGCTCTTTCGTTACCTGAGTCTTCAGCTGCACAAACATCACGGTCATCTGATGATACACCGGAAATACCTAGTAGACCTGACTTCTTATTTAGGATTGTATCCATTTCTTTTGCAGATAGACCTTCTTTTTCCATAATATATGTGACAACAGAAGGGTCAAGTGAACCGGAACGAGTACCCATCATAAAGCCATCTAGTGGAGTTAGACCCATTGATGTGTCAATAACTTTGCCACCTTCAACAGCTGTGATTGAAGAACCGTTACCGATATGACAAGTGATAAGCTTTGTATCTTTAATATCCTTACCTAGTAATTCAGCAAGTTTACCTGAAACATATCTGTGAGATGTACCGTGGAAACCATATCTACGGATAGAATACTTTTCATAATATTCATAAGGTACTGCATACATATAAGCTTTTTCAGGCATTGTAGCATGGAAAGATGTATCAAATACAGTAACCATTGGAGTATCTTTACCAAATACACTTTGAGCAGCAGTAATACCCTGAACTGCACCTGGGTTGTGTAGTGGAGCTAAAGGTGAAAGAAGTTTAATCTTTTCAATTGTAATTGGTGTAACAACTGTTGATTCGTGGAAAATTGCACCACCCTGAACTACTCTATGGCCAACTGCACCAACTTCTTTAACATCAGAAATAACACCTACTTCTGGGTCAGTTAGAAGTTCCTTAACCTGCATAAATGCTTCTGTGTGGTTATTCATTTCAACTTTAATAGTCTTTTCTTGACCTTTATAGTTCTTATAACCAACTAGGCTATCGCCAACACCGATTCTTTCGCAATTACCTTTACATAGAACTGATTCGTCTTTCATATCAAACAACTGATACTTAAGAGAAGATGAACCAGCATTAATTACTAATACTTTCATTATATCCTCCTGTTGAATGATTCATTCATTTGTTATATAATAATTAACGATATTATTATAAGTCAAAAATTGTAGTATTTCAAGTATTTAGGAGATTTTTATGATATACGGTTTGGTATCGGAATTCAATCCTTTTCACAATGGTCATAAGTGGCTGATTGACAAGGTTAAAACTGAAGATGACACAGTAGTTACGGTAATGAGCAGTAGTTTTGTGCAAAGAGGTGACATATCTATTATTTGCAAAATGGATAGAACTTTTGCCTCACTAAAAAATGGTGTTGACCTTGTACTTGAATTGCCTTCTGTTTACTCATTATCAAGTGCAGAGGACTTTGGGAAAAGCTCTATTGAGATTTTGAAAGGTACTAATATAATTGACAAAGTTGTTTTTGGCAGTGAATGTGGTGATGTTGATTTACTGAACAAAGGAATTTCTGCTCTTAAAGATGAAAATGTACAAAACCTTATAAAAGAAAATATGAATAAAGGTGTTACCTATCCCAAGGCTATTCATAATTCTATATCAGAATTATATTCTGATGATATTGCAAATCTATTTGATGGTGCTAATAATATTTTAGGTATGGAATATTTAAAGTCACTTGAAAACAGCAACATTTCAGCAATTACTTTTTCCAGAAAAGGTGCAGGTCATAATGATGAATTTTCAAGTGGTGACTTTGCCAGTGGTAGTTATATAAGAGAAAATTATTCTAATAGAGAATTATACACACCTAAATACCCTATTACAGATACTGCAAAAATTGAAAATATTGAGAAAATTATTCTTTACAAACTATCTTCTATGACAGAAAATGACCTTAGAAATATTCCTGATGTTCATGAAGGTTTTGAAAATAGGATAATTAAAGTTGTTCAAAATACTAACAATTTTAATGAATTATGTGAAAAACTGAAAACTAAAAGATACACAATGTCAAGGATTAGGAGAATAATTTGTAGGGCAATTCTTGGTATTGATAATTCTGTTAAAGAAATTAAAGTACCATACATTAGGGTGCTTGGTTTCACAGAAAAAGGTAGTAAATTACTGAAAGAAATCAAGGAAAATGGCACTTTACCACTGATTACTAATGTGAAAATCGGTTATGATAATCTTGATGAAAATGGAAAGAAAATTCTTGAAATTGAGAACCTTGCAACAAGGTTGTGGTCACTTGCAAGTTGCAACAACACAATTCTAAACAATGAATTTACTCAGCAAATTATTAAAGGATAAGTTAATATACAGAACAAAAACCTTCTAAATTTTAGAATGTTTTTTCTTTAATAGAATATTAATTATAATTCCCACAAAGAATATTGATATTATTGTAAATATATTTAATTGCACTTCACCTATAAAAAATCCTATTAGTTGGTAAATGATTAATGATATTATGTAGGCAAAAATATTTTGATATAGCAATGCGAAAATAAATAACTTCCTGCTAACAAGCTCCTTTTTCATTGCAATTATTGAGGCTATACAAGGTGAATTCAGCAAATTAAAAACTAAAAAACTGATTGATGAGGAATATGTTGGCAATATTGATTTTATAGTTTCATTTGAATTTAGGAACACATTTAGTGATGAAACAATATTTTCTTTTGCGAAAACTCCTGAAAAAGTTGCACCGATACATTGCCAATTGTTAAAACCCAGTGGATAAAATACATTTGAAATTGATGCTGAAAAATAGCACATTAGTGAGTTATTTTGATTTTCACCATTTAGATAGGTGAATTTTCCATTAGCAAAACCGAAATTAGAAAGTAACCAAATGATGATACAAGCCACCACCAAGACAGTACCTGCCTTAATTAAAAAGGCTTTTATTCTCTGAAACAGATGTGAGCATATTGTACTTAATGAGGGTAAATGATAGTTGGGAATTTCCATTATGAATGGTGAATCTGTTGTGGTTATAATGTTCAGATTACTGAGAATTAAAGAAGAAATCAGCACAAAAATAATTGAAGAAAAATAAATTATCGGTGCTACAAGAAAGTTATTTGAGAAAATTCTACTGCTAATAAGTGCAATAATTTGCAACTTTGCACTACAAGGTACATTTGTTGTGGTGATAACTGTAATAATCTTTTGCTTTTTATTTTCAATAGTTTTTGTTGACATTATAGCCGGTACACCACAACCTGAACTAATGAGTAAGGGAATTATACTTTTTCCTGAAAGTCCAAATTTTCTGAAAAGTTTATCCATTATAAAGGCTATTCGGGACATATAACCTATGTCCTCTAATATTCCTAAAAAGAAAAATAGAGCAATAAGTTCAGGTACAAAAGCTATAACACTACCTACACCATTGATTATACCGTCACAAATTAGTGAAATTAGAATATTTGAACAGTTGATAGTGGTGAGAAAAGTTTTTATACTGTTACTTAAAAAATCATCGAAAATTACTGATGTAATAAAGTCGGAAGTTAAATTTCCTACCAAACTAACTGATATGTGATAAATAAGAAAAATTATTAGAATGAATATTGGAATGGCAGTATATTTCCCTAACAGAATATTATCTACTTTATTTGAACTATCGCAAGACTTGCTGCAGCCTGAGTAGCAATTGCTGAGAAGAACTTCAACAAATTTATATCTTTCGTTTATTATTAGTGCTACTGACTCATCATTATATAATTCTTCACAAGAATTAATTTTACTATTTATTTTATTTATAGTTTCTAAATTTAGATTTAATGAATTTAAAATATATTTATCTTTTTCAAAAATTTTTACTGAATAATATCTTGATTTTTCTTTAGTAGAATTATTATTAATTTTACTTTCAATAAATTGCAAAGTATTTTCTATATTAGAATTATACTTCATAAATATGGGTGGTGAAGTTTTATTATTCGCAACTTGAATTGTTTTGCTGATTAAGTTATCTATGCCTAAATTTTTAAGTGCTGAGATTTCTACAACTTGGACACCTAACATTTTTGACAGTTTTTCTATATAAATTTTACCACCGTTTTTACGGACAACATCCATCATATTTATTGCAACAACTATGGGTACACCTATTTCCATAAGTTGAAGTGTTAAATACAAATTTCGCTCTAATTTTGTTCCGTCAACAATATTGATAATTACATTTGGTTTTTCGTTTACAAGGTAATTTCTTGCAACTACTTCTTCCGGTGAATATGGGGATAGTGAGTAAATCCCAGGTAAATCGGTTATAGTTATATTATTATGATTTTTTAATATACCCTCCTTCCTCTCTACCGTCACGCCTGACCAATTACCTACATACTGATTGCTACCGGTTAATAGATTGAACAAAGTTGTTTTACCACAATTAGGATTACCGGCAAGTCCGATTTTTATATTCATTTTGTCACCTAAACTTTCTACCATACAGTTTATTCTATAAATTAGAAAATATTACAAGGCAACAAAAAACACCACCCAAAATGGGTGGTGTAATTAATTTAGTTACAATCAAACCGGATGAATCATATTTTCTTTGTCAGCGTTGTTGTTAAGACCGATTTTCTTGTTTCTACGCTTTTCAAAGAAGTCCTTAGCTACCTTAGGGAACATAGCATAAGAAAGTACATCTTCTTCCTTTTCTGCGAAAGGAGCAGCTTCTTTCTTTAGTTCTTCTAGTTCAGGCTTTAGTAGATCAGCAGGACGACAGTCGATTGGCTGCATATCGCCGATAATCTTTGTTCTGAATTCAGGGTCGATTGGTAGTGGAGTTGTACCATACTTACCGGCAACAAGATCCTTAAATTCATTTGTAACCATCTTATATCTTTCACCTGTGATAACATTGAATACTGCCTGAGTACCAACAATCTGTGATGATGGTGTAACTAGTGGTGGGTAACCTGCATCCTTACGAACATTAGGAACTTCCTTCATAACATCAAGAAGTTTATCTTCCTTACCGGCCTGTTTTAGCTGAGAAAGTAGGTTAGATAGCATACCACCTGGAACTTGATATAGTAGAGCTGATGCATCTGTAGCAAGCATCTTAGGGTCAATTAGACCACTATCTAGGTACTTCTGTCTTAGTCCCATAAAGTATTCACGAATGTTAGCTAGAGCAGCTAGGTCAAGACCTGTGTCATATTCTGTACCCTGGAATGCAGCAACGATTGATTCTGTTGGTGAATGAGATGTACCGTCAGCTAGTGGTGACATAGCAGTATCAACAACATCACAACCATTTTCTACAGCCTTCATAATACACATTGAAGATAGACCTGCAGTAGCATGTGTGTGTAGCTGAATTGGAATATTAACTGCCTTCTTAAGGTCCTTAATTAGGCTTTCACACTTATATGGTGTAAGTAGAGCAGCCATATCCTTGATACAGATAGAATCTGCACCGATAGCTTCAATCTTCTTAGCATAGTCAACATAGTATTTGTTATCAAATACAGGACCTGTTGTGTAACTCATAGCGATCTGTGCATGAGCACCTTCCTTTTTAGCAGCCTTAACAGCTGTTTCAAGGTTCTTAATATCGTTAAGAGCATCGAAAATTCTGATAATATCAATACCGTTAGCTACTGACTTCTGAACAAAATATTCAAGAACATCATCAGCATAGTGACGGTAACCAAGCATATTCTGACCACGGAATAACATCTGTAGCTTTGTGTTAGGACATTCCTTACGAAGTGTACGAAGTCTTTCCCATGGGTCTTCATCTAGAAATCTTAGGCAAGCATCAAATGTTGCACCACCCCAACATTCTAGTGAATAAAATCCGATTTTATCTAGTTCTGGGAGAATTGGTAACATATCAGAAAGTGGCATTCTTGTAGCAAGAAGTGACTGATGTGCATCTCTAAGAACTGTTTCTGTAATTTTTAGTTTCTTAGCCATTTTAATCTTCCTTCCAGTTATTAGCCGATTGTTACAAGTACTGTACCTGAGTCAACAGAGTCACCCTTGTTAACACAAATAGAAGTAACTGTACCTGAGCAAGGAGCATTGATTTCGTTTTCCATCTTCATAGCTTCCAAAATTACAACTGGATCGCCTTCGTTAACTGTTGCACCGTTAGCAACCTTAATATCAAGAACTGTACCAGGCATAGGTGATTCAACCTTTGTACCTGCACCTGCTGATGGAGCCGGAGCAGCTGCCGGTGCTGGAGCTGCAGCTGGAGCTGGAGCAGAAGCTACTGGTGCTGAAGAAGCACCTGTTTCTTCAACCTGTACATC
>Ga0326514_10002215_pt1 | contig 12437 bp, 18 predicted proteins | sample 3_2548_0518_D_FD_203653 | JGI IMG/M metagenome (GOLD analysis project Ga0326514, IMG submission 203653) | Bovine rumen microbial communities from UC Davis, California, United States - 3_2548_0518 | ecosystem: Host-associated > Mammals > Digestive system > Stomach > Rumen | place: USA...
ACGGGAATATAAGAACGGGACAACCCTTGAATTGAACCGAACGCAACAGGAAGGGAAGCCGGAAACCTGGGATTTGCGCCGTTGGCATATTGACGAAGCCGGAAGGAAAAGCCCAGGGCGGGGGATTCTATTGAATGACCGGGAATTGGATGAACTGAAAGCCGTATTAAACGAATATTGTTAAGGAACGCCCGCCGGATCGCCCCGGCGGGTTTTGTTACGCCCTTATGTAAAGGTATCGGCAAACCTTAACATTGGGATTATTTCGCCTTTTGTAACAATTTAATAATTTTGAAACAATCAAAAAGCTGTTGACAAGCACGGATAAAAACTCTATAATAACAAGGAAATAATAATAATTCCTTCCAGCGAAGGAAGAAAGGGGCAAAGCATGAACACATTAACCACCACGAACGCCGGAACCATGATACCCGCCCCAGGCTTCAACGTAAGCGGCTTTTCCGCACGTTGGGAAGCCTGGATTAAAGACCGGGCGGAAATTACGCAAGCGGGCTACAATGTTTCGGTAAAATGCTTCCTTGAATGGCTTATGAATGAAGGCGTTACCCGCCCGGATCGGGATACAATCATTTCTTACCGGAAATGGTTATTAACGCCCCACGCAAGCCGGAAGACCGGAAAGGAAATAACCTTTTCCGCCGATACCGCCGCCCGCTATTTCCGGGGTTGTAAGATGTTTTTCGGATTCCTGGAAGCGCAAAAGCTTTATGATGATGTTACCCGGGAAGTACGAAGCCCGAAAGTTAAGGTAAACGAATTTAAACGGGATTCCCTGGAACGTGAAGACGCTTTAAAGATTTTTGATAGCATTAACCGGGAAACGGAAATAGGAAAAAGGGATTACGCCCTTATTCTTGCTTGTGTTTCTTGCGGCTTCCGTATTATCGAATTGCAAAGGGCTAACGTTGGGGATATTGAAACCCACGCCGGGGAACGCCGCCTTTATATCCAGGGGAAAGCGCACCTTGAAAAGGACGCTTACAAGAAGATTGAACCGGAATTGTGGGAAGCCCTGGAAGATTACCTTACCAGCCGGGGAAACCCTGGAAAAGAAGCCCCGTTATTCGCCGCCGCCGCTTCAAATGCGAAGCCCGGCGGGGGAAGACTTGCGGAACCTTCCATTTCCCGCATTATCAAGGGCGTTATGAAGGGGGCGGGGTATGATTCCCGCCGGATTACGGCGCACTCTTTAAGGCACTCAAGCGTTACTTTTGACCGGAAAGCCGGGGCAAGCCTGGAAGAAGCAAGCAAACACGCCCGGCATAGTAGCATTGTTATAACCCAACGTTATGACCATGCAATGGAACGGGCGGAAGCGAAGGACGAACGCCGGATTATGGATTACCTTTTTAAAGGCGAAAACGCCCAGGATAACCCCCAGGATAAGGCGGCGGAACTTATGGCACGGATTCCGGCAAACAAGCGGGAAAAAGCCCTTGAATTGCTGGAAGCGTTGGCAATGTGAAAGGGGATTATATGACGATGAAGCACCCAGGCGGAAGACCCCGGAAAGAACTTGCCGGGCGGATCGCCCAGGAACCAGCAAACGGCGTTTATTATACCGTTGAAGAAGCGGCGCAATTGCTGGGGGTACACGTTCGCACGATACAAAGCCGCTTAAGAAGCGGGGAAATTGCCGGGAAGAAGATTTCCGGCTTTTGGCGCATTTACAAAAACGAACTTATGAAAGGAAGTAAATAAAAATGACTATGGATATTTTGGACGCTGTTAGCGAACTTGAAATTACCTTGAAGAAGGAAGCGGCTATTTTAGAATCCTTTATGAATGAATACGTTATTAAGCCGCAAGCGGATGTAGCCCTTGCAATTGATACCCGCTTTGAACAGTTTCAATATACGGCGCACGTTGTAGCCGATTTGATGAGTACGGCGAAAGAACAGATTGCAACCCTGGACAAGTTGACCGGGGAAGAATGGAAGGCAAGCCCGCATAAATGCGGATAAAGGGGGCGGGGGTGCTTCCCCAGCACGGGGCGATTGTATTACAATTGCCCCGCTTGCCACTTTTAAAAACGGGGCTTAATGACAAGGTACCAACAAACCTTAACATTGAAAAAGGGGGAACCGGAACAATGAGAACTTGCCCGAAATGCGGAAGGGAATACCAGGAACACCCGGCAATTAGCCGGGCGGACAACGTAACGGAAATATGCCCGGATTGCGGAACGCTGGAAGCCCTGGAAGCCGCCGGAATTAGCAAGGAAGCCCAGGACGAAATATTAAAGACGATACACGAAACGAAGAAGGGGGCGGGCTTGTGATTATCACAATAGCGGCGCAAAAAGGCGGCGTTGGTAAGACAACAACGGCGGCGGCTATTGCCCAGGCTTTGACCTGGAAGAAGAAAAAAACGCTTTTAATTGATGCGGATGCACAAGGAAGCGCAAGCCTTGTTTACGGGGCGGAAGACCTGGGCGGCGGAACTTATGACCTTATAACCGGGAAGGCAACGGCGGCGGAATTGATACAGGAAACGCCCGCCGGGGCGATTATTCCGGCTTCCCCGTTGCTGGATCGCCTGGGGATTGAATTGAACAACAAACCCGGGCGGGATTCCCTTTTAAAGGCGGCAATAACGCCGATTGCGGGGGCTTATGACTTTATCCTTATTGATACCGCCCCAGGGCTGGGAACTTGCCTTATACAGGCTTTAACGGCGGCGGATTGCGTTGTTGTTCCCTTACTTTGTGACCCGCAAGCCCTTTCCGGGCTTCATAACGTATATGATACCATTGAACAGGTAAAGACCTATTGCAACCCCGCCTTGACCGTTGCCGCCGTTGTTCTTACGCAATACAACGCCCGGGCAACGCTTACCCGGCAATATGAAGGGCTTATAACGGAACAATGCCGGGAAATGGGCTTATACCTTGCGAAAACCCGTATACGGCGGGGAATAGCGATACAGGAAGCCCAGGCAATGCGGGAAAACCTTTACCATTATTCCCCAGCTTCAAACCCGGCGGCGGATTACCTGGAATTGATAAAGGAATTGAAGCTTACGGGAAAGGGGCGGAAGAATGGATAAGTTTTTTTCGCAAAAGACTTGTGACCGTTGCGGCGGATCGCTGGAAGCTGGGCGCATAATGTCAATGTTTAACACGGATTGCCTTTGCATGAAGTGTAAAGACGAAGAAACCCGCCGCCCGGATTACAAGGAAGCCCAAGAAGCGGAACGGGCGGCAATTGCCCAGGGAAACCGGAACTTTAAGGGAATAGGGCTTAAAAGCCTATAATAAAGAAGGGGGATTGTTCACAATGGCAACGAAGAAAAAAACGGATTTTGCGGCGGCGGATCGGGGAAGGTATGCCGGAATAATTCAAAATGCGGAAAATGTTGAAAATGTCAAGAATGTAACGAATGGCGAAAAAGCAACCCGCCCTTATAAGCGGCTTGACCCCAGGGAACCCGCCCCGGCGGAATATAGGTATACCGGGCGGATGCCGGGCGAATTGGGGCGTTTTCTTAATGAACTTGCATACCAGCGGCGAAGCACAATAACGGCGGAAATTACCCGCCTTGTCCGGGAAGAAATGGAACGCCACCCGGAAATTATGGCTTCCCTGGACGAACTCAACAATTAAGGAAGGGGCGCAAGAATGAAGGCATTTACCAGCGAAGAAGAATTTGACGAAGCAATAGCGAAGATTGCAAAGCCGATTACAAAACAACCTATAACAAAAGAAGATATTGCAAGCTTGCGGGAATACCTGGACAAGCTGGAAGCATTGCACCAGGAAGCCCCGCCGGAACGCCTTACCCCGGAAGAATGGGACGAAGCTTTAACGGCGATTGAACAAACCGGGAAGATTCCGGCAAAATACGCCGGGCGGATCGGGGAAAACGAAATTACCGTACACGATGAAATTGTAAACGGTAAGCACGTTTTCCGCCCGGAAGGGGTAACGAAGCGGGCGTATTATGATATTGCCCTTGAAGCTTATAACCGGAAGTTTGCAAAATTGCGGGAAGAATACGAAAAGCCCGTTGAAAAGGTTATTATGGCTTCCTTCCTGGATCGGAAGCCGGAAGAAGAACCGAACCCGCAAGGGGAACGGGTTGAAGACCTTATAAGGGCGGCGATTGAAGCAACCCCGGCGGAAGTGCTGGATATTACGAACCTTCCGAACCTGTTACCAACGGACGAACGCTTTCAATACGCAATAACACCGTTGCGGAATGAATACGCTTATATTTTGCCCTTCAATTATGAACAATTAGAATTTTCGTATGATGAAGACGGGGAAATTATTATAGATTCCCCAGCGCAATATAAAGCCGTTGAAGAAGCGAAGGACAAAAAGCACAAAATAACCGCCGCCGGAATTGACCAACCTTTATTAAGGCAATTATTCGCCGCAACAATGAAGGCGTACTTGTGCAATTACGGCAATTCTATAACCGTTTCCCTTCCGGCGTTTGCCCGGGAAATGAATATAGATATGCGATTTACAACGGACAAGGAAACGAAGCACAACCCGAACGATTTCTTTAAGAAATTGAAAGCCCTGGAAAACCTTAACGGCGTTTGGCAAGGCGGAAGCTTTTACCGGGTTTTTATCCTGGAAGGATACGAACGGGAACGGAATGAATTAACCTTTTCCAGCCCCTGGTTATTCAAAATAATCCGGGAACTTCTCACAACCCCAGCGGCGAAGAAGACCCGGGCGGACGGTTCCATTATATGGGGTATAACGGGCGTTTCCGGGCTTATGAAGGCTTCCATAAATAGCGCACGAAGCAAGCCAACGGTTGAAATTATCGCAAGCCTTATACAGGGGCTTAAAATTCGGGGCGTTGACCCGGACGCAAAATTACACCCGAAAAGGAAGTATAAAGACAAAGAAATTGTAGAATATTCCATTTCCTTCAAAACGCTTATTGACCGGATACCGCTTATCCGGGAAAACCTGGACGCTTGCACCCCGTCAAACAAAACAACCCTTTTGCAAAGGTATTTTTGCGGAAGCAACGGCAAGGGGAAGAAACGGACAAAAACGATATTGCAAGAATATATTGAAGAATATACCTTCCTTCCGCAATATTACCGGGACTTTACCATTACTTTCAACCCGCCCACCTGGAAAACAATAAACGAAACCATTACCATAACGCACCACGGCATAAACGGCGATTTTAAGCGGAACAACCCCCTTTCCCTGTTTATGAAAGACGAAACCCCAGGGGAAGTGTAGTAAACCCAAAACAACAATATGTTGTATTCCAGGAATAAGCCCTTGCCCCAGCTTTTGGAAGCCCGGGGCGGGGCTGGGGGAAGTGTAGTTTTTAGTGGGGGAAGTGTAGTAAATAGTGGGGGAAGTGTAGTAAAATGCGGGGGAAGTGTAGTAACAAAAAATCCGCAACGCCTTATATTTCAAGGCTTCCGGCCATTTTCAAAACCCCCTAATTATATAATGAAATAATTATATAATAGGCGCACCCGCCCCGCCTTGACGGGCGGGCGGGGCTTTTCTATCATGGAACCGCCGAAAAGGGAAATATTCACTTTATCGGCACGAAACCAGCACCCCAGCCGGGGGGCTTCCGGCAATGTTAAGGTTTGCGCCGACTTTAACACGGGCGCAAAAATAGGGCGGATGCTAACCACCACGAAAGCACCCGCCCAGGGGCTTTAAATTACCAGCGAAGTATTTTAAAGCACCTTCATTATATCGCAAAGCGAAAGGAAGGTAAAGACGAATGAACCGGGAACAGATAAGAAGCGCAATTAACGGAAGACCTTTAACGGATTTTGTAGCCCTGGAACACCCCAGGCAAGCGGCGAAGGATTTTTATATTTGCCCCGTTTGCGGATCGGGGACGGGAAAGAAGAAAACGCCGGGGCTTAAGCTTTACCGGGATACAAACCGGGTTATATGCTTCCCTGGGCAATGCTTCACGGAAAAGGGCGAAGATACAACGGGCGCATTGCGTATTATTTGGAAATGTGACGAAACGGAAGTATTCCGCCGGGCGGGTTATTCCCTGGACAACGCCCAGCCGGAACATAAAGAACATTTAGAACATAAGGAACATTTTGAACAGAAGGAAAGCAAGCCCCAGGCGGATTATACTACCTTTTACCGGGAAGCGCATGAAGCCCTTTTAGCAAGCCCGGAAGCCCTGGAATATTTGCACAAGCGGGGAATATCGGACGAAAGTATAAACCGCTTCAACCTGGGGTATTGCGCCGCCTGGAAGCATGAAAAAGCCCCGGACAAAGCCCCGGCAACCCGGCGGATTATCATACCACGAACGGCGGCAACGTATACCGCCCGCCGGATTGATAAGCCGTTGAATGAATACGAAGAACAATTTACAAAACAAGTACAGGGGCGGCAAAAAGACCTGTTTAACATTGAAGCCCTGGAAGCTGGGGGAACGCCCTGGATTGTGGAAGGGGAATTAGATTGCATTTCCCTTTTACAAGCGGGGGCGGAAGCCGTTATAGGAATAGGCGCAACGGGAAACACGGGGCGCATATTGGAAGAAGCGAAGAAGCACCCGGAAAAGGTTTATATTATCGCCCTGGACAATGACCCGGAAAACGAACGGGGGCAACGCCCAGGACAAGAAGCACAAGCGAAACTTGCCCAGGAAATGCAAGCGGCGGGGCTTGTGGGCTTGTCTATCAAAACGGAAGGGCTTTACCTGGGCGGCAAGGACGCAAACGAAGCCTTTACAAAGGATCGGGAAGCCCTGGGGCGGCTTATTGCCGGGATTGAAGGAAAAGCCCAGGAAATGAAGCGGGAACGGGATGAAGAACGCCGGGCGGAACTTGAAAAGCGAACCGGGGCGGGTATGCTGGACGCATTTTTACAGGAAGTGAAAACCCGGGATTTTGAACCGATACCAACGGGAACCCTTGATATTGACCGGGCAACGGCTGGGGGCTTTATCCGGCGAACGCTTGTATTATTATCGGGTGCGCCTGGATTAGGGAAAACCGCCCTTGCCCAGGCAATAACGGAAAACATAGCAAAAACCGGGCGGGATTGCCTTTATTTGAATTTAGAAATGGATCGGGCGCAACTTCTCGCCCGTTCCCTTTCCCGGATCGCCTGGACGGAATACCGGGCGGATATAAGCCCCCTGGAAATAATGCGGGGGTATGCCTGGACGGATGAACAGGCGGAAGGAATAGCGAAGGCGGCGGCGAAATACCGGGCGGAAATTGCGCCCAGGATGATTTATAACCCGGACAACCTAACAAACGCCCTGGATTCTGTTTTACAGGCAATGGAAGCGGAAACAATGCGGGTTAAAGCCGCCGGGCGGGAAGCCCCGATTATATGCCTGGATTACTTGAACCTTGTGGACGCTGGGGAACGGGACGCAACGGAAGGGCTTAAACGGGTTATATTCACTTTGAAAGACTTTGCGAAGCGCAATAACACCGTTGTTGTAGCGATTACGGCAACGAACCGGGCAAGCAACAAAGCCGGAACCGTTGAAATGGAAAGCGGGCGGGATTCTTCCGCCGTTGAATATTCCGGGGATATGATGTTAGGGCTTTCATATACGGCGATTGAAGACCGCCGGAAGGTAACTTACAAATATGAAGACCTGGACGAAAACGGCAATATTGAGATAAAGACAACAACGGAAACTTGCGAACTTGAAACAATACGCCGGATGAAAACTTACGCTTATGAACACGGGGAAGAATTGCCCCCCGTTTGTAACGAAGTAAGCGTAAAGGTATTAAAGAACAGATTCGGGGAAGCCCAGCGGCGGGCAAAACTGATTTTTGACGGGCGGCACAACCTTTTTACAATGGCTTATTATGAACCGCCGGAATACAAGGGGAAGCCCTGGAAACAATTAACCGTATTACCAAAACACGAATAAACGCCCCAGGAAGCCCAGGAAGCGGGCTTCCTTCTTTTTATCGGCAATTCCACGCCGGAAGCCTGGAACGCCTGGAAGGGGCGATTTTAGGCGAAAAACGGCGATATTGCCCCGGGGATACGATTAAATACGATTATTTACGATTGTTCCGGGGGTGCTGGGGGATTATTGATTATTTTGCACGGTAAAATGATTTATTGCACACCAAAATGATTTAATTACGCATTTTCCGAAAGCCGGAAGCCTTGAAAATAAAGGATTCTTCTTTTTCGGCAACCTGGGCAAACGTTCAAAAACGGGGGTAAAAAATCATTTTGGGGTGCAATTGCCGGGTATCATTTTTTACCGTTTTTTACCGCCGGAAAAGGGCTTCCCTTCCCTTTCGGGTTTTTGCGGGTTTTTGCGGGTTTTTGCCTGGATCGCCCGGGCGTTTTTCAATGTTAAGGTTTGTAAATACCTTTCCATTAGAAAAGAAAATAAAGAAAATACGAAATGATAAGAATGTAAAAATAATATCAAAAAGGTGAAATTTTCAAAATGTCAATGACATTTTACGCATTTTGAATTATAATAATAAGGAAATAATGCCCAGGCGGGCGGGAAGGATCGGGAAGCAATGCGGGAAGATTTGCGGGGCTTTTTCCAGGCTTTGCGGGATGTAACCCCCAGCGATTGCCGGAAGGTTTATAACGCCCTGGAAGATATGCGGAAGAAGAACGCTTCCCCGCTTGCGCTGGAACTTCAAAAGATTCTTTTGTTGTACGGGGTAACGAAGGAAGACCCGGAAAAGGAAGACTTAAAGAAAGGGGATTTTGGAAGGGTGAACGTTAGTATTAAGGTTGAGAAGAACAAAGGGGAACTTATTTACATTCTTACCGGGGGAAAGGAAAAACGGGACGAAATAGCGGCTTTTCCGGGATTCCTGCAAGCCGCCCTTGTAACCCGTTACCTTTCCGGCGGGAATATGCGGGCGGAAGATGCGGCGAACGCATTAGCGGCAATTTCGGAATATGACCTTGCCCAGGAAGAACAGGGGGCGGAATAATTGGCTTTTGACTTGGAAATGTTAACCGGGCTGGGGATTCCCCAGGACAAGGCGGAACGGATAAAAGCCTTACACGATGAAACCGCAAACGCCCTTTCCGCCCAGGTTGAAGAAGCCCGGAAGGAATACGAAGAAACGAAGGCACGGGCGGAAGAAGCCCAGCGGCTGGAAGCGGAAATAAACGCTATTAAGGAAGCCAACGGCGGGAAGGATTATAAAGCCCTTTACGAAGCGGAAAAGGCGGCTTTTGATGCTTTGAAAGCGGAACAGGAAGCAAAGGCAACGGAAGCCCGGAAGCGGGAAGCCTATATAGCCTTATGCCGGGCGGAAGGCGTAAAAGCCCGGCGGCTGGATTCTATCGCCCGCCTTATTGATGTTTCTTCTTTCCGGCTGGATGCCGCCGGGAACCTGGAAAACCCGGAAGCAATAAGGGCGGATATTCGCCGGGAATGGGAAGACTTGATACCAGCGAAGGGAAAGGGGGGTTATTGGAATGGGTAAGAAAGCATATAAAGACCTTTCGCCGGAAGCAAAGGAAGCCCGCAAAAAATATCATAAGGAATGGGCGGCACGGAACCCGGAAAAGGTGAAGGAAGCAACCCGCCGCTTTTGGGAACGGAAAGCCCAGGCGGAAGCCGCCGGAAAAGGGGCTTAACGTTGGGAAGGGTGATTAGGTTGAAAAAACGGCTTACGGATGAAGCTATTATTTCCGGTTTGATTGAAGCCGGAAGCATTAAGGCGGCGGCGGATCGCCTGGGGTACAACGTGAAAACGCTTTATGAACGGATGAAAAAGCCGGGATTTAAAGAACTTTACGCCCAGGCGAAAGCGGAATTATTGAAGACCGCAACGGCGAAGCTTCAAGGGAACCTTGCGGGCGCAATTGATACCCTTGCGGCAATTATGCGGGACGAAGAAACGGCGAAGCAAACCCGGGCAAATTGCGCCGTTGCTATTCTTCAATATGCGGCGAAGTTTACGGAAACAACGGATATTATTGAACGCCTGGAAGCCCTGGAAGATGCCCGGGGAATTGACGGGGAAGCAATGTAAAAGTTTGTTTCGACCTTTGCATTGGAAAGGACGGGGGAAGGATGAAGAATACATATTATAAGACTTGCGAACGTTGCGGGGCGCACCTTGACCCCGGCGAAAAATGCGATTGTGAACAGGAAGAACGGCGGGAAACCTTCTTCCCTTTTCCGGCGGAACCCCAGCGGAAAAGCGCATAAGGGGGCGCAATATGGGGAAGATGCAAGCGGCGAAAGGGCGAAGGGGCGAAGAAGAATTAACGGCAATATTCCGGGAATATGGATATAACGCCCGGCGGGGCGATTCCATGAACTACGGAACGCAACCCGATATTTCCGGCTTGCCTGGGGTGCATTGCGAATGTAAACGGCAAGAAAAATTAAACCTTTCCGCCGCCCTGGAACAAGCCCGGCGGGATTCCCTTAAATTCCGGGACGGATTGCCCGCCGTATTTCATAGGCGGAACAGGGAAGAATGGCAAGTAACAATGAGTTTGCGGGATTGGATGCGGATATACCAGGAAGGGCGGGGAAGATGAAAACGGAACGGATAAAGCGGCGTTTACACCGGATCGAAAAGGCGGCAAAGCAAGCCTTGAACGTCGCAAGTATTACTTACCTTGTGGGATTGCCGGACGGATCGGAAAGGGAAATACCGCCGGAAATGCTGGAAGCCCTGGAAGGGGCAACCTTGAAGGATGTAATAATACACGTTCCCGATAATATCGGGGCGGAAAGGGGCAGGAAATGGCATTAAGCGAAGTAAGGCGGCGTTTGCGGAAATACCAGCGGGAAACAAGGCAAGCCCGGGAAATAACGCCCGTTGTTGCTGGAATTATACGGGCTGGGCGTTATTATGATGAATTGACGATACCGGAACAGGATGAAGTTATAGCGTATTACGGCACGGATCGGGATACCTTTGAAACCGTACACGGGGGGATTTTTAATAACTATTCCCTTCATTTTCAAATTGAACAACGGAAGCCCGTACCCAGGACGAAAGCCGAACTTGAAAAAGCGCACGAAGCAATAAAAGCGGCTTTTGAAGAAATTCAAGCGGAATACAATAGCCCGGAAGCGGAAGCCCAGCGGAAAGCGGATTATGAAGAATTGCAACGCCTGGGCGAATTGCGCCGCATGGATTGCCTTTGCGGGCGGGATATGGATAAATGCCACCCGTTACCCTGGGCGGAAAAAGACCGGGAAGCCCGGGAACGGCGGGAACGCTTTGACAAGGAACGCCGGGAAAGATACGAAGAAGGAAGGAAGCTTATTACCGCATGAAAGAACGCATTTTAAGGCGGCTGGAAGCCCTGGAAGGGTTAGCCCAGCAAAAGCCGATTATGGTATTATGCCGCCTTCCAACGGGGCAATTAAAGGAAGTTACGGCGGCGGATTGTGTTGACCTGGGCGGCGAATTTATCCGGGTAACACGGGGGAACCGCCTGGAAGACCTGGACAAGCTATTACAACAGGCTTACGAAGAAGCCGAAAGAATGAAAGGGGATATTGAACAATGAGTAAGTTTAAACCTTATGCGGAACGGGTGAACAGTATTGCAAAGGCGGCTTTTGACGCTTACAACGAAGCCGCCCGGAAGCTGGAAAAGGCGGAAGCCCGCTATAAAGAAGAATCCAGCCCGTATAAAGACCCGGGGCATACTAACTATGAACAACAGGCGAAAGCGGCACGGGCAAAGGCGGATATGCTGGAAGCGCAAAAGGCGTTAAGGGAAGCGAAAAACTTTATGATTAGCGAAACCGCTTCAATTAAAGCCGTTGGGCGGGAACTTCAAGAAGCCGTAACCCGGGAATATGCGGCGAAGGGTGAAGAAGTAGACCTTGCAACCCTGGAACTTATGAAAAGCGGCATTTTGAAAGCCCCGGAATACTTTACCCTTTACGAAGCCGCCCAGGGGAACGGCAATAATACAATGTGTAGGCTTATCGGGAAATATGCCGGGGAAGCGGCGGACAAAGCCCCAACGAAGGAACTTCAAGAACGGCTTAATACGCTTTCAACCGTTGCCCAGCATACACCCGGGAAAGCGCATATTGATGCCTTTAACGTGCTGGAAGATGCTTATAACCGCACGGCAAACAACCCGGCAATGATGCCCCGCTGGGGTGAAATTACCGATTCCGTTATTGAAAACTTTTAAGGAAGGACGGGAACAAAATGAAAAATTCGGAAAACCTTTTCTTCCATGCGAAGAAATACCAGGACGAACGGAAAGCGATTATTGACGCTTACGAAAAAAAGATTGTTTCCCTGGAAGATGCCCGGGGAAGTAAGCTTTACGAAAAGGAAACCGCAAAGGCGGCGGACGAACGGGACAAAGCCCTTAATTCTTTACAGGCGGAATACAAGGGCGGCTTTGATAGCATTTTAAAGGAAATGCGGAACGTTAGCGAAAGCCGGGGCGCAACCCCGCCCACGGAAGACGAATTAAGGATTATCCAGGC
>Ga0326514_10002216_pt1 | contig 12435 bp, 9 predicted proteins | sample 3_2548_0518_D_FD_203653 | JGI IMG/M metagenome (GOLD analysis project Ga0326514, IMG submission 203653) | Bovine rumen microbial communities from UC Davis, California, United States - 3_2548_0518 | ecosystem: Host-associated > Mammals > Digestive system > Stomach > Rumen | place: USA: California...
CCCATCAGCAGCCAGCTGGCCCAAGGCACCGGCACCCGCCGGGTGTACTTCGGTATGGAGGATACCCATACCGATCCCTTCGAGAACATGGTCAACGATGCCGGCGTGTGCCCTTGCTGCGGCGGAACCCTGCGCTATCGCTACCGCCACTACCGCCACTTGGGCGACTTCTACTGCTCCGACTGCAGCTTTACCACCCCGAAGGCCGACTATCTGGCCCGGAACGTGGACCTGGCGGCCCGGACTATGACCGTAGCCGAGGGCGGGGAGGAGTACCCCATCCCCCTCATGTCCGACACGGTGTTCCACGCTTTCAACACGCTCTCCGCCGTCACGCTGTTCCGGGAGTTGGGCTTTACCCCCAGGGAGATCGCCGACTACCTGTCCACCCAGAAGGTTCCCGGCATTCGGGAGACAGTGGTGGAGTACGAGGGCATCGAGTATTACACCTATGCCGCCAAGGCCCAGAACATCAGCGCCGCCTCTACCGTCTTCGAGTATATGGCCAAGGAGCCTTCGAAAAAGGACGTGGTCTTCCTGCTGGACGAGATGCAGGACAGCAACCACCCCTCCGAGACCATCTCCTGGCTGTACGAAACGGATTATGAGTTCCTGAACGCCCCCCAGATCAAGAAGATCATCGTGGCTGGCCATATGTGCTATAACCACAGGCTGCGCCTGCTGTTGGCCGGGGTGCCGGCGGAAAAAATCGTCTGCGTGGAGGAGGAGGCCGATGTGCCCTCCGTGGTAGACACCGAAGGTATCGACAAGGTCTACGTCCTCTTTGAGATCGACTTTGTCAGCAAAGCCCGGCGGGTCCGGGATGCCATCGTGGCGCGGGCAAAGGAGGTAAAGGGAAAATGAAGATTGTAGAGAACCTGTTTCCAGAGCTGTGCAACATCTACGGCGAGAGCTACAGCATGACCTATCTGAGCCGCTGCAATCCGGAGATCGACCTGCGCCTGACCAATCACAAGACCACCCCCGCCTTCGTGACGGAGGACGTGGACATGATCTACCTGGGGTGCAGCCCGGAGCGCAAGCAGGAGCAGATCATCCAGCTCCTCCGGCCCTATACGGACCGGCTTCGCCAGCTCATCGACCGCGGCGTCATCATCCTGGCCACCGGCAACGCGCTGGAGATTTTCGGTCGGGAGATTCGGGAGGGGGACCGCGTGATTCCTGCCTTGGGCATTTTCGACAGCTATGCCGTCCGGCGCATGGAGCCCGGCGAGCGCCACAACTCCCGGTATATCGCCACCTTCCTCACCGATGAGGGGGAGAAGCTGACCCTCCTGGGACACAAGAGCCAGTTTTCCTTCAGCTACGGCGACTTCTCCCGAGACGCCTTCGCCACCGTGGAGCGAGGCGTGGGCATGAACCCGGAGACAAAGGCCGAGGGCCTGCGCCGCAATCACTTCTTCGGCACCTACTCCCTGGGCCCCTACCTGATTCTGAACCCGCCCTTCACCAAGTACCTCCTGCGCCTCCTGGGCCTGGACGACGCCCTGGCCTTCGAGGAGGAAGCCATGGAGGCGTACCGCTACCGCTGGAACGAGCTGACCCGGGTATCCAACTGAAAGGGAGGAACGACACGTGATCAATCCGAAATTTGCCCTGCGCAAGATCAGGTCCGTCAATTACAAGGCCATGTTCGCCTCGGTCCGGCGGGTCAGTAAGGAGACGGGAAAACCCTCCGTAGCCGTGCTGGCGGATCTGCTGGGCTGCATCGCCCACCACGAGTGCGGCTACGTGGACTACGAGGACCTGGAGATGTACCGCATGACGGAGGCGGAGCGTCGGAAGGTGCTGACCATTGGCCGGAACCTGCGCCTGTGCCGCCGCCTGAACGCCGACGACTCCCTCTATAAGATCGAGGACAAGGCGGCCTTCAACCGCCTGTTCGCCGACTTCATCCGCCGGGACTGGTTCTGCCTGGACGATCCGGACCACGGCAGTCTGGAGGACTTCAGGCGCTTTCTGGAGGGGAAGGAGCGGGTCATCGTCAAGCCCACGGACCAGACCTGCGGCATCGGCATCGACATTCTGCGCACCGGGGACTATACCCCCGGGTCCCTTTATGAGAAGCTCCGCCGGGACAAGACGCCCCTGGTGGAGGAGGTGGTGGTCCAGAGCGAGAAGATGAACGCCTTTGCGCCCTACGCCGTCAACACCATCCGTATCATCTCCATCCTGACCGGCGACCGGGTCACCCCGGTGGGTGCCGGCTTGCGTCTGGGCACCGAGGGCAACGTGGTGGACAATTATCACCACGGCGGCATCACCGCCTGTGTGGATCCCCGCACCGGCGTCATCGTCACCGACGGGTACGATAAGACCGGCGCCACCTACGTCCGCACCCCCGGCACCGGCGCCCTGCTGAAAGGGGAGAAGCTGCCCCTGTGGGAGGAGATGGTGGCCCTGGTGACCCGGGCCCACAGGCTGATCCCGGAGCTGCGCTACGTGGGCTGGGACGTAGCCCTGGACCATGACGATCAGCCTCTGCTCATCGAGGCCAACGACCTGCCCGGCAACGACGTCAGCCAGCTGCCGGACCTGGAGATCGGCACCTATGCCGCCATCAAGGCCGCCCTGGGCGAGGAGCTGTAACGCGGGCGAAAAAGAACGTGAAAACGGGCGTGACCGCCATGGTCACGCCCGTTTTTGAGAGTATCAAACGGCGCGGCCGCATACAGCGGCCGCGCCGTTCGCTTTATCCCTCCTGGGATTAATACATATAATTCCGTCCCGGCTCCCGGAACTCCTCCACCCGGCGGTGGTAGTTGTCCATGGCGGCCTCCTCAAAGGCCAGGGCGTCGGGAGCGCCCATCTGCCGCAGCAGCCACTTGGTGAAGGGCGGGTTCAGCACCAGCAGGGGCCCGGTGAGATAGGTGACCAGCAGGTTCTTCCGCCGGAAGCCCTCCACTGCCGCGCCGGGGAAGCGGCCCACGCCCTTCTCCACGGTGAAGAGGGGTTCGACCTGGTCGGCGGCGCCGTAGGTGTGGCCGAACAGGCTCTTGAACCCCACGATGTCCATGCCCTCGAATTTCCCCAGGAAGAAGCTGTTGTGCCGGTCCATCATGTGGTAGTCGGCGTGGGTGTCCAGCAGACCCAGGCCCTCCAGATGCCAGCCGTCGTCGGACGATACGTAGACGCCCAGGGCGTCCAGGGCGTTGCCGGTGACCAGCATCAGCTGTCCCGCGTCGATCCGCTCCGTGAGAACGTCCCGGTAGGGGGTCAGCGCCTCCACCATCAGCTCCAGGCCCCGCTCGGTGGCCGAGCCCAGATAGATGAGGTCCACCGACCCATCGGCGAAGGCGGGGCGGTCCTTCAGCCCCGTCTCCACGATCTCCAGCGCCGGGCAGCACTGGTGCAGATACCGGATATTCATGCCGTCGCCGGAGAGGTTGCAGATCTCCGGGAACAAAACCTCCACTCTCATGCCTGGACCTCCTTTTCTCCGGCCCGCTGCAGGGCTAGTTCCTTCATGTGGTCGTAGACCCGGTAGGCCAGGGCCAGCGAGTCGGTGCCGTAGAGGATGTAAATGTCGTCGCCGGGGGTGAAGCGCAGGGCCTCGGCGGCCCGGAACTCGTCTTCCACGCACAGGATCCGCTCCTCCGGCACCCCGGCCATCAACAGCCGCAGCTTGTAGTCCCGACAGCGTGCTCCGGCGCAGACGATCTGCACGATGCTCTCGTGCTTGAGGAACTCAAAGTCCGCGTCGAAAATCCAGCAGGTGTTCTCCGACCAGTGGTGGGTGTCGCCCAGGCAGTTCATCATCAGCAGCAGCTCCTTGCGTCCCGGCCGGCCGGCGATGTAGTCGAAGGCCCGGGACCCGGCCAGGGCGTTCTTTTCCTTGGACATCTGCTTGATCAGGGTGACCCGGCCCACCTGCTCCTCGCTGTGGCGGGTGGAGGCCACAGTGGTGGCGCCCAAGGTCTCGGAGATGTCGGCGTGGCCGAAGCCCAGCTGCCGCAGGGCGGCGACTACGGTGACCATATTATATACATTAAATATACTGTCGGTGATGAGCCGGTAGGGGTATTCCTTCCCGTTCTCCCGGATCACCATGGTTCTGGCGCCCAGATCCACCCCTGTGGCCAGATAGTCGCTCTCCGGGGAGGCGAAGCCGCAGGCGATGCACCGGGCCTTGCCGATGTGGTGGTAGCGGCGGTAGGCGTATTCCAGCTTGCCGCTGCACCGGGGGCAGATGCGCACGTCGTCGATGAGGTTGATGCACTCGGTCACGTCCGAGTCCATCCGGTCGATGCCGAAGTAGACCCTGGGGTTATCCGGCGAAACGGAGCAGGAGATCAGGTCGTCTGCGTTGAGGATCATCTTCGCGCCAGCGGGGATGCTGGCGGTCAGCACGTCGGCGATGAAGTAGGGGTGGGCGTTTCGCATGATGGAGTCCCGGAACAGGTTGGTGATCACCACGTAGTCCGGCTTCACGAAGGGGTAGATCCGGGGCGAGGACCGCTCGTCCACCTCCAACACGCCGATGTCGTATCGTCTCATCCGGCCCAGCAGGTCACACCCACGGATCAGAGCGGTGGAGATGCCGGAGGCGATGTTGCTGCCGGCCCGGTTGCTGAGCACGCGGCGCCCCCTGGCCTCCAGTACGTCGGTCAGCATATTGCTGACGGTGGTCTTGCCGTTGGTCCCGGTCACGGACACGATGGTTTTCGGCTTGCCCACGTAGCGCAGGAAGTCGGGGCACAGCTTCAGGGCCAGGGAGCCGGGAAAGTCGGTGCCGTTGTGCCGGGTGATCTTCAGCGCCGGGATGGACAGCTTGGCCGCCCACAGCGCCAGCAGAAATCGCAGTTTACCCATGTTCGTTCCCTCTCTCTTTTTCTAAGTGTATCATCAGCGCGGCCACGTCCGCCGGCGACACGCCGGAGATTCGGCTGGCCTGGCCCAGATTGGCCGGGCGCACGGCCGCCAGCTTCTCCCGGGCCTCCAGCCGGAGGCCCTGCAGGGCGGTGTAGTCCATGTTGGCGGGGATGGCGTGGTTTTCCAGCTTCTCGAACTCCGCCACGTCCCGCAGCTGGCGTCGGATGTAGCCCTCGTACTTCACCGAGATCTCCACCTGCTCGGCCTCCGCGGCAGTGAGGGCGGGGCGTCCCGAATCAAAGGGGGCCAGATCGGCGTAGGTCAGCTGGGGCCGCCGTAGCAGCTCAATGAGGCGGCAGCCGTCGTTGACGGGTGCGGTGCCCCGCCGCTCCAACAGGTCGTTGAGGGCCGGGCTGCCGGATATGCCGGTGCGCTCCAGCCGGGCGATCTCCCGATCCACGGCGGCGTACTTCTCCTCCACGGCCCGCAACCGCTCCTCGCTCACCAGGCCGATGCGGTGTCCGATGGGGGTGAGTCGTCGGTCGGCGTTGTCCTGCCGCAGCAGCAGCCGGTATTCGGACCGGCTGGTCATGATCCGGTATGGCTCATTGGTGCCCTTGGTCACCAGGTCGTCGATGAGGGTGCCGATGTAGCTCTCACTGCGCCGCAGGATCAGCGGCGGCCGGCCCTTCAGGGCCAGGGCGGCGTTGACGCCGGCCACAAAGCCCTGCACGGCTGCCTCCTCGTAGCCGGAGGAGCCGTTGAACTGTCCCGCCCCGTAGAGCCCCGCGATCTGCTTGGTTTCCAGCGTGGGTTGGAGGGCAAGAGGGTCGATGCAGTCGTACTCGATGGCGTAGGCGGGCCGCGTCATCTCCGCGTGCTCCAGGCCGGGGATGGTGTGGAGCATCCGCAGCTGCACGTCCTCCGGCAGGGAGGAGGAGAGCCCCTGGATGTAGAGTTCCTCCGTGTCCAGCCCCATGGGCTCAATGAACAGCTGGTGCCGGGGCTTGTCGGCGAACCGAACGATCTTCGTCTCGATGGAGGGGCAGTATCGGGGCCCCACGCCCTGGATAGCGCCGGAATAGAGGGGGCTGCGGTCCAAGCTCTCCCGGATGATCCGGTGGGTCTCGGTGTTGGTGTAGGTCAGGTAGCAGACGGCCCGGTTCTCCGGCGGGCGCTCCGTGGAGAAGCTGAAGGGCAGGGGCTGGTCGTCGCCGTCCTGCCGCTCCATTTTGTCAAAGTCCACGCTCCGGGCGTTGACCCGGGGCGGCGTGCCGGTCTTGAACCGCCGCAGGGGCAGACCCAGCGCCAGCAACCGGTCCGTCAGGGCCATGGCGGCGTGCATGCCGTCTGGCCCGGAGTCCTCCGCACACTCGCCCAGGATGGTGCGCCCCCGCAGATAGGTGCCGGTGGCGAGGACCACGGCCTTCACGTCGTACACCGCGCCGGTCCGCAGCACTACCTGGGATACCCGCCCGTCCGTCACCCGGAGGTCCACCACCTCTGCCTGCCGAAGGGATAGGCCCTCCTGGCGCTCCAGGGTGTGCTTCATCACCTGCTGGTAGAGCCGCCGGTCGGCCTGGGCCCGGAGGGAGTGGACGGCGGGCCCCTTGCCCCGGTTCAGCATCCGGTACTGGATGCAGGCCGCGTCGGCGGCTCGGGCCATCTCGCCGCCCAGGGCGTCCAGCTCCCGGACCAGATGTCCCTTGCCGGTGCCGCCGATGGCGGGGTTGCAGGGCATGTTGCCCACCGCGTCCAGGTTGATGGTGAAGCACACGGTGCGCATGCCCAGCCTGGCGGTGGCCAGGGCCGCTTCGATGCCGGCATGGCCGGCGCCGATGACGGCGATATCGAATTGTCCGGCGGAAAATTCGCGCATAACGGCGGTCTCCTGCGTAAATTGCACAAAATATTTTTTCCTCCTGCCGGGAAAATCGGAACTGTTTTCCCTTGTAAACGGGAGGGATCGGCGTATAATAACGTATAATAAATAAGTCTCCAAAAGAAAGGAGGGAGATGCAAATATGCTTCGGAACGAGCAGCTGACGGATCTGGACGATCTGATCTTCGGCGACAGCGACTGGCAGCCCAGCGAGCGATAAGACCCGGAAAAAACGACCATGCCTCATGGCATGGCTATTTTTTTGCCCGCTGCCGGGAAAGCGGCGCCGTGATAACGGATACCCATTATTATACCACAAGATGCCCCGGTTTGGCAATTCCTCCGGCACCTTTTTGCGGGCGGGCTGGACCCTTTGCCCCGCTATCGCACTAAATGGTAAAAGCAAACAAAATAAACGACAAATTTCAATTTCTACTTGTGCATGATATACAAATCGTGTATACTGTCCCTTGGAGGCCCCCGGGCCTCGCGGAACTTGCGGAGGGCGGAAAACGCGCCGCTCCGGGAAGGGGAGACACACGTGGAGGAGAGAAAGGGCTTCAAGTCCAACTTCGGATTTCTGATGGCGGCCATCGGCTCGGCAGTGGGCCTAGGGAACATTTGGGGTTTTCCCTATAAAATGGGCAAGGGCGGCGGATTCGCCTTTCTGCTGCTGTACCTGCTGCTGACGGCGATCTGCGGCCTGATATTGATGCTCAGCGAGCTGGCCCTGGGCCGCAAGACCGGCACCAACTCCGTGCTGGCCTACGGCGCCGTATCCCGGCGCTTCAAGTGGGTGGGATGGCTCACGCCCGTCACCGCCACGGTGATCCTGGCTTTCTATTCGGCCTTGGGCGGCTACTGTGTTAAGTATCTGGTGCTGAATGTGGGCAGTCTCTTCAACGCCGAGTGGGGGGCCAACGGTCTCAGCGGCGCGACCATCTTCTCCGAGCTAATCGCCAACCAGCAGGAGAGCGTCATCTTCGGCCTGGTGTTCCTGCTCATCACCATGCTCATTGTCCTGGGCGGCGTCTCCGGCGGCATCGAGCGGTTTTGTTCCGTGGGCATGCCGGCCTTGTTCATCATGCTGCTGATCGTCATCGCCCGCTCCTGCACGCTGCCGGGGGCCGCGGCGGGCCTGAAGTTCATGTTCGCCCCCAACTTCGAGCCGTTGAGGGAGAACTTCCTGGACGTGCTGAAAACAGCCGGCGGGCAGATGTTCTTCTCCCTGTCCCTGTCCATCGGCGCCCTGATCACCTATGGCTCCTACGTGGAGAAGAAGCAGAACCTGGCCAAGAACACCGTGATCATCGCCTCCGCCGGCGCCCTGGTGGGCCTGCTGGCCGGCATGGCAGTGCTGCCCGCCGCCTTCGCGCTGGGTGCACCGGAGGACGCCATGCGGGGCCCGGCCCTGCTGTTCATCACCCTGCAGGACGTGTTCGAGGGCATGGGACGGGTGGGCCCCGTCTTCGGCATCCTGTTCTACGGCTTGGTGGTCCTGGCAGCCGTCAGCTCCTCCGTGTCCCTGCTGGAGGTGCCTGTGGCATACCTGGTGGATCGGGACCGGGCCAAGGGCCGCAGGGAAAAGCGCTGGCTCTACGCCCTGCTGACCATGCTGCTGGCCGGCGTCCTCTGCACCGTTACCTGCGCCGACGGTCTGGGCCACAACGGTCTCTGGATCCCCTTCCGGCGCTTCTTCGACGGCGCCGCAAAAATGCCCGCCTTCTGCGAGAGCTGGCTGAACCTGCTGGATATGTTCTCCGAGGGCATCCTCATGCCCCTGTGCGGCATCTGCACCTGCCTGATGGTGGGCTGGGACATCAAGCCCGAGGCCATCCGCGCCGAGGTGGAGACCGCCGGCAACCGTTTCACCGCCTACCGGTTCTACCGCTTCTGCGTCCGCTATGTAACGCCCGCGATCATGCTGTTCATCCTCTGGGGCCAGCTGAAGGATTTCTTCAAACTGTGAGACAAAAAAACCGAAAAAAACGCTCGAAATTTGTAAATATTTGTAACCTTTTGCGGAGGATTGCCGGTGCCTCCGGCATCCTCCGCAGGTTTTTTCGGCAAGAAAGAAACTTTTTTTGAAAGAAAAACAATTGTTTTGGAAAATCCGGCCGAAACGGCGCACGATTTGTGCAAAACAGAAAATAATCAGCTGCTTTGTTGTGAAAAAAGCGAAAAGACGGGCGGGAACTTGACAAAATTGTGAACAAACTGTAAAATGAGATAACCAAATATTTGGAGGAGGTAAAACTCACAATGGAAAAGAAGAGTACGAAACTCGCCTACGGCATAGCGCTGTGCGTGGTGGTCGTGCTGCTGGTCATCCTCGGGATCAAGTATCCCGACGGTGTGTACGGCACGGTATGGTCCCTGCTGCCCCCCGCAGTCGCTATCGCTCTGGCCCTGATCAGCAAGGAGGTATATTCCTCTCTGTTCCTGGGCGTGCTGACCGGCGCTCTGCTGGTTGCGCACTTCAAGCCCTGGGAGACCGTCCGCGTGTTCATCGGCGGCGGCGAGGATGATTACAGCCTGGGCCTGATCAGCAACATCGGCGACTCCTGGAACGTCGGTATCCTGATCTTCCTGGTGATCCTGGGCATCATGGTCGACCTGATGAACAAGGGCGGCGGTTCCGCAGCCTTCGGCCGCTGGGCCAAGAAGACCGTGCGCACCCGCAGCGGAGCTCAGCTGATGACCATGCTGCTGGGCGTGCTGATCTTCATCGACGACTATTTCAACTGCCTGACCGTCGGCTCCGTGATGCGTCCCGTCACCGAGTCCCACAAGATCTCCCGCGCCAAGCTGGCCTACGTCATCGATGCCACGGCCGCTCCCGTCTGCATGCTGGCTCCCGTGTCCTCCTGGGCCGCCGCCGTTGCCGGCTACGTGGATGACACCTATGTCTCCGGCATCCAGATGTTCATCCAGCAGATCCCCTACAACTACTACTGCCTGCTGACCCTGGTGATGATCATCGTCATCTCTGTGCTGAACATCGACTACGGCCCCATGCTAACCCATGAGTACAACGCTCAGGTCAAGGACGATCTGTTCACCACCGAGCATCGCCCCTTCGCCGGCGCTGACGACTATGAGGAAGGCCACGGCAAGTCCTCCGTTCTGGATCTGATCCTGCCCGTCGTCGTCCTGATCGTCATGTGCATCATCGGCATGATCTACACCGGCGGCTTCTGGGATGGCGCTTCCTTCATGGATGCCTTCGCCGATGCCGACGCCGCCACCGGCCTGTGCCTGGGTGCCATCGTGGCCCTGGTCTTCACCTTCATCTACTTCTGGCTGCGCAAGGCCATCAGCTTTGAGAAGAGCTTCCAGTCCGTGCCCAACGGCTTCATCCAGATGGTCAGCCCCATCCTGATCCTCTGCTTCGCCTGGACGCTGGGCGCCATGACCAAGTCCGGCCTAGGCTCCGGCGCGTTCGTTGAGAATCTGCTGGCCGATGCCGACAAGCTGATGAACTTCCTGCCCGCCGTCATCTTCGTCCTGTCCTCCGTGATCGCCTTCGCCACCGGTACCTCCTGGGGCACCATCGGCATCATGGCCCCCATCGTCTGCCAGGTCTTCAACTATGGCACCGATCCTGTGCTGTGCACCATCGGCCTGGCCGCCTGCTGCGCCGGCGGCGTCTGCGGCGACCACTGCTCCCCCATCTCCGATACCACCATCATGGCTTCCGCCGGTGCTCACTGCTACCACATCAACCACGTGAACACCCAGCTGCCCTATGCCATCACCGTGGTGTGCGTCAGCTTCGTGGGCTTCCTGATCGCCCCGTTCATCAAGATCTGGTTCGTCTGCCTGATCATTGAGATCGCCCTGATGATCGCCGTCCTGCTGGTCATCAAGAGCATCGTGGCCAAGAAGCACGCCGGCATCTTCGAGGAGATGCGCAAGGCCGACGAGGTTCTGAAGAACGGCTGATCCGCTCTTTGACCTCTGTCCCGGCGAAAGAAAACCGAAAAAGCTCCGGAGCCTCGGCTCCGGAGCTTTTTTATGCGGTTTGACGGGAAGAGATCAGAACATCTTGTCCACGTAGCGGTTGAGCTTCTTGGCGTCGTAGGAATCCCGGTAGGTGTTCTGGAAGCGCTTGACGGTCAGGGTGTTGAACTGGAGGATCCGCCGGTAGCGGATCAGGCCCACGGCGAAGCCGAAGAACACGCAGATGACGCCGAAATTGATCCGGGAGCCCACCAGGAAGGCGGCGGCCAGCACGATGGCGGCGATGATGCAGCCGGCCAGCTGCTTTTTCGGCTGCATCTGCCGGACCTCCTTCTCCTCGATGATCCCCTCCTGCACCATGGCCTGGGCGAATCGCTTCTGCACGGTGAAGGTGGAGATAGCGTTGAGCAGGATAGGCGCGCACACGAAGAAACCAAAGGCGGTGAGCCCCGCGTTCAGCAGGAGCAGTCCCAGATTGTCCATCAGCCCTCGGCCTCCTTTCCGCAGTCATAGACCACGTTCACGTCCTCTCTCGCGGTGACGTAGACCAGGTTGCTGTAGGCCAGGGAGAAGTCGATCCTGTCACCCACCCGGATCTCACGCGGGCAATGAGTCACGTCCAGGATGCAGTGATCGGAGGAGGCGCCCCAGGCGGTGATGCCCTTCTCCCGGGGCAGCAGGGCTTTCTCGTCGCCCACGTCGGCCTTGCCCAGGGCCAGGATGGCCCGGCGCTGGATGCCGTAGTCCACGTACTCGGGCTTGTGGCCGAAGGCGTCGATGCACAGCTGCCCCTGGGGATAGCTGGGCTTGGTCTTCACCTCGATGACCTCGGCGGTTAGGGTGAAGGTGTCCATGGCCAGGTAGTCCATGTCCTCGATGCCCCACTCCAGCTGCAGGTCCTTGCCCAGCAGGATGTTCTCGCCAATGCGCAGGTGGTTGATGCCCTCCGGCATAGTGTCCCAGTGGACCAGGGTAAAGGAGCTGGTGGCGCCGCCGGAGACGATCTCCAGCTTCCGGCCGATGGCGCTCTCCACCCGGTCCCGCAGGGCCAGCAGGTCGTTCATCTTCTCCGGCGTGGGCTGCACGGAGCCCACGCAGCCCAGGTTCACGCCGATGCCGGCCAGGTCCACCCGGGGCAGGTCCCGCTCCACGTGTACGCACACGTCCACCATCTCATCCTTGTCCCAGAAGCCCTCCCGGATGTCGCCCAGGTCGGCCATGACGATGACCCGGTGGGTGGTGTTCTGGCGGGCGCACTCGGCGTCCAGGGCGTCCAGGGTGGCCCGCTCGCTCTGCAGACTCATCTCGCACAGGCGCACCGCATCGGGCAGTTCGCTCATGGCGGGGATCCGCAGCAGCAGGAACGGGCCCTCGATGCCCTGGGCCCGGCACCGCTCGATCTGCTCCAGGCGGCTGGAGCCCAGCTGCGTCACGCCGGCGTCCAGCATGGCCTGTGCCACCGGCGGCATGCCGGTGCAGCCCTTGATGACGCCGCAGACCTGAATGCCCTTTTCGGCGCAGCGCCGGACGTGCTCCTCGGCGTTGCGGCGCAGCTTGGGCAGGGAGACGGTCAAACGGGGAAATTGTCGTCTCATAGTACGACACCTCCTGTATCATACGGTATACTCCGAATATTATACCATAGTCCGCAGAGCGGAACAAGCACGATTTGCCCCGCGCCGGGTGCGGGAAAAGCGCCCGGATAAATTGACAAAGCCGGTGAATTGTGGTATTTTTATGGCGTATGTGCGGGCGGG
>Ga0326514_10002217_pt1 | contig 12433 bp, 14 predicted proteins | sample 3_2548_0518_D_FD_203653 | JGI IMG/M metagenome (GOLD analysis project Ga0326514, IMG submission 203653) | Bovine rumen microbial communities from UC Davis, California, United States - 3_2548_0518 | ecosystem: Host-associated > Mammals > Digestive system > Stomach > Rumen | place: USA...
TGCAGGTCACGGAGTACACATTGAAAGCGGTGAAATCACTTCCGAACAGCTTGAAAGACTTTTGTTTGCAGTAAAGAAGACTAAGGAAAATCTTATTTCGGGGAACTGTTGTTTTACTGTCGCAAGGACTAAGGACGGTCTGCTTAAAGATTTTTCATTTGTAAGGCTTTCGCAGTACGGAAATCTCATGTATACTAAGGAAATGAACAGTGCTTCTGAATTGCTGGACTACTTCTATTATGAACGTGACCGTACCGCAAGAACAAAACAGAGGGCTAATGACCTTTTCAGACTTCTTGTGAACCTTACCGAAAGAACTGCAAGAAGAATATCAGTACAGAAAGGCGAACTTGCAGACTGTGAAAAGAAAGATTACTATAAATTGTGCGGAGACCTGATTTCAGCGAATATGTACCGTATAAAGAAAGGTGACGTTTCAGCGGTTGTTGAAAATTTCTATGATGAAAGTTATCCAGAAATTGAAATACAGCTTGACATCAGGAAAACTCCCTCGCAGAATGCACAGTATTATTATAACGAATATAAAAAATGCGTTACAGCAGAAGAAAAACTTTCACAGCAGATAGTCAGAGGAGAAGAAGAATTACAGTATCTTGACAGTGTTTTTGATTCTCTTACAAGGGCGGAATGTGAAAACGATATAACACAGTTAAGACTTGAACTTGTACAGCAGGGATATATAAAGCAGTCGGTGAACAAGTCAAAACCGCCTAAAGCGTTACCGCCTGTTGAGTACAGGTCTGATGATGGTTTTACCATACTTGTAGGCAGAAACAACGTACAGAATGACCTGCTTACCCTGAAACTTGCTGAAAAGAATGATATGTGGCTTCATACGCAGTCGATTACGGGGTCGCACGTCATAATACTTACGGACGGGCAGACACTTCCCGACAGGACTGTTGAACAGGCAGCAGTAATTGCAGCAGTGAACAGCCGTGGAAAAGATTCAAGCCTTGTACCTGTTGACTATTGTCTGGCAAGGTATGTAAAAAAGCCTTCAGGTGCAAAACCTGGAAAAGTTATCTTTACGCACTATCAGACCGCATTTGTAAAGCCCGATAGGGAACTTGAGGAGAGACTTAAAGTATGAACGCAATACTTGAAAGTGAATTTTTTCACCGTGATGTACTTGAAGTCGCACCCGATTTGGTAGGAAAACTGATAGTCCGCAGACTTTCTGACGGTACTGAAATAAGGGAACGCATAACCGAAACAGAGGCTTACAGGGGCGAGGAAGATAAAGCCTGTCATGCAAGCAAAGGACGTACAAAACGCAATGAAATGCTTTACAGGGAAAGCGGTATCATTTACATTTATCTTTGTTATGGTATGCACTGGCTTATGAACGTTGTGACAGGTGAAAAGGAACAGCCACAAGGTGTATTGATAAGGTGCGGAGAAGTACACAAAGGACCTGCAAAACTGACAAAATATCTTTGTGTTGACGGCAGTTTAAACGGTGCGGACATATGCGGAAACGGTTCTCTCTGGATTGAAGATGACGGATTCAGACCAGTCATAGACAGAAAGAAAAGAGTGGGCATTGATTATGCAGGAGATTACTGGAAAAATATAGAATGGCGGTTTACAGTAGCTGAAAGGTGATTTTCCATGAATATACACAGTATAGGATTCAATTCAGTATACGGCAGAAATTACAGTTACAGAAATTTTGTGGGAAAAGGTGAATATATGCTTGTTTCTTCAAGAAACAGAATAAAGTTCGGAGATGTTGAATATCCCGAAAATACGGTTATTTTTTACAGCGGGGAAACAGAAGCGGATTATTCGTCTGCGGGGAACTTTCTTTTGTGCGATTGGATATGTTTTGATACAGAGGGAGACAGTGATTTTCTTGATTCCCTTGAAATTGTAGTCAATAAGCCATTGCGTTTTGCCGATACGGAATTTATTACAGGTATTATAGGAAGTATATCAGCGGAATATTATTCAGTAAAGTCAAGACGTGTAAAGATGATTGACCTGCTTATGAAAACACTTCTCATGAAGATAAGCGATGTTACTGAAAACCGTGAAAATGTACAGCAGACATCAGAACTTCATTACAGTGAACTTATGGAATTAAGAGAAAAAATTTATCGGAATCCACAGCTTAAATGGAATGTTGATACAATGGCATCATATGTGAGTATGTCGAGGTCATATTTTCAGCACATATATAGTGAAGTTTTCGGTGTTTCGTGCATGACGGACGTTATAAACAGCAAGATTGAAAAAGCAAGGGAGATACTCAGTGAAACTTCCTGTACGGTCTCACAGGTTGCGACAATGTGCGGATACGACAATGAAGAACATTTTATGCGACAGTTCAAGCGTATAGTTGGAACTACTCCTACAGGGTACAGGAGAAAAAACTGATTGTAAAGGAGATTTATATTATGGAAAATAAAAATATATCTGCAATAATATATGCAGTTTCAGCGGTACTTTTTTATGCAGTAAATGTTCCGTGTTCAAAAGTTCTTTTGAATCATGTATCTCCTGCTGTCATGGCTGGACTGCTTTATATAGGAGCAGGACTTGGGGTAGGTATAATGTATGTTTTTCATTTTAAAAATGAAAGTCCGCAGGAAAGACTTGAAAAAAAGGATATGCCCTATACAGTCGGAATGGTTCTGCTTGACATAATCGCTCCGATATTGCTTATGATGGGCATAAAGTTCGGAACTTCTTCAAACGCTTCCCTGCTCAACAACTTTGAAATAGTTGCAACAGCTTTGATTGCACTTTTTGTATTTGGTGAAAAGATAACCAAAAGACTTTGGAATGCCATATTACTCATTACTGTTTCAAGTATAATTCTTTCTTTCAGCGGAAGCGACAGCTTAAAATTTTCTTTAGGTTCTGTTCTGGTTATTGGTGCGGCAGTCTGCTGGGGAATGGAAAACAACTGTACAAGAAATATTTCAGAAAAAAGTACACATCAGATAGTGACCATAAAGGGATTTGGTTCAGGTACAGGGTCTCTTGTCTTTGCGTTTTTAAAAGGCGAAAGACTTCCCGAAATGAAATATATATTTATAGTTATTCTTCTCGGATATGTGGCTTACGGTTTAAGCATATTCACTTACATAAAGGCACAGAAAACCCTTGGAGCAGCAAGAACAAGTGCATATTACGCTTTTGCACCTTTTATAGGAACGTTTCTTTCTTTTGCGGTTCTGCACGAAAAACTTTCTTATTCTTATCTTGTTGCTTTGATTATAATGATTGCAGGTACAGTTATTGTTGTTGCTGATACGCTTGTAAGAAGTCATTCGCATGAACACACCCATACTTTCACCCATACCCATGACGGCAGTACACATACACATACAATAACTCACACTCATGAACATGAACACATATTTACAGATTCAAAACACGGTCATGTACATAGTCTTGAAGAACTTGAATTAAGTCTGCACGGACATTAAAAAAAGGGACGTTCAAACGTCCCTTTTGAATTTATTCTGAAAGTGCGGATATAATAGCATCTGTTTTGTCTGTTTTTTCCCATGCAACACCGAGGTTTTCACGTCCCATGTGACCATATGCGGCAAGCTGTCTGTACTGAGGTTTTCTGAGGTCAAGCATTTTGATTATTGCAGAAGGTCTGAGGTCGAATACCTTTGAAACGGCTTCGGAAAGTTTATTTTCGTCAACTTTTCCTGTACCGAAAGTGTCAACGAGTATTGAAACAGGCTTGGCAACACCGATAGCGTAAGAAAGCTGAACTTCACACTTTTCAGCAAGACCAGCGGCAACAATATTCTTTGCTATGTATCTTGCGGCATAAGCAGCACTTCTGTCTACTTTAGTAGGGTCTTTACCGCTGAAAGCACCGCCACCATGACGTGAATATCCGCCGTAAGTGTCAACAATAATTTTTCTTCCTGTAAGACCGCTGTCACCCTGAGGACCGCCTACAACAAATCTTCCTGTAGGATTTATGAAAATTCTTGTATTTTCGTCCATAAGTTCGGAAGGTATAACGGCTTTTATAACAAATTCCTCAATATCGTTGCGGAGCTGTTCGAGGGAAACGTCAGCGGAATGCTGGGAAGAAACAACAACAGTATCAATTCTTGAAGGTTTTCCGTCAATATATTCAACAGTTACCTGAGTTTTGCCGTCAGGACGGAGATAGCGGAGAGTACCGTCTTTTCTTACTTCTGTAAGTCTGAGAGCGAGTTTATGAGCATAGGAAATCGGCAGGGGCATAAGTTCGGGGGTTTCATTGCAGGCGAATCCGAACATTATACCTTGGTCACCTGCACCGTTTGAAAGACCGTCATTTTCGTTATTTTTTTCTCTGTATTCATAAGCCTCATCAACACCCATAGCAATATCGGGGGACTGTTCGTCAATAGTTGTGAGAACGGAACAGGTATGAGCGTCAAAGCCGTATTTTGCACGGTCGTAGCCTATTTCAGCGACTACCTGACGGGCAATTTTCGGAATATCGACTTTTGCTTTTGTAGAGATTTCGCCCATGCACATTATCATTCCTGTAGTTACGACAGTTTCGCACGCAACACGGGAATTTTCGTCCTGTTCGAGCATTGCATCGAGAACGGCATCGGAAATCTGGTCACATATTTTGTCGGGGTGACCTTCTGTGACTGATTCTGAAGTGAAAAGAAATTTTTTCATTATATTTTACCTCCTTTAAAATAAAAAAGCACTCCTTATAATCGGAGTGCTGATATTGAACGATAGTTCTTTAATCCTCATCTTCCGGAATATAACCGCAGGAATTAGCACCTTGGAATCAGGTTGCCGGACTTCACAGACCCTGTTGTCTCAGTCGCTCTTGATAAGGTTTATAATAGTATTATACAGTATAGATATTTATTTGTCAATAGGTTCGGAAATTTTTCGGAAAAAATAACAGAAATAACTTTTAAATGTTACGATTTATATAAAATGCCTATTGACATTCCATAAAAAATAATGAATAATATAATAAGTAACTTAAAAAGGAGATTATTAAATGAAAAAACTGATAACTGTTATTTTCCTGCTGATTGTTCTGAGTGCGTGCGGAAAACAAGAAAATCAAGGGGAAATAACAGCGGTTTCGGAAGAAGTAACTGAAATTTTTACTGTAATTACTGCCACAGCAACAACGGCTGAAACTGTAACAACGATTGTGGAAACAACAACTGTAACTGTCACAGAAACATTGCCTGTTACTTCGAGACCGAAAAGTGAAAGCTGTAAACTGGAAGTGCCTTATTATTCGCAGAGTGCGTATCCTACAGGGTGCGAACTTGTAAGCACATCAATGCTTCTTGCGTACTATGATATAAAGCTTGAAGCGAGTGAACTTATAGACAAGAAATATGTTATTTCAGTTGGATTGCCTTCTGAAAAGGACGGCAGACTTATAGGCGGAGACCCTGACAAAGTATTCATAGGGAGTCCGTATTCAAGCAGTAGTTACGGCTGTTACAGCGGGGCAATATTTTCGGGATTGCAGAGGACTTTTGAGGGCGAAAAGAAATGTTATAAGCCAGTCAGTCTGAACGGCATGAGCCTCGAAGATATATGTACATATTATGTTGATTACGGTACACCTGTACTTGTATGGGAAAGCATATCAATGGCAGAGACTTTCAAAGATGAGCTTAACACATGGTACATAGAAGATACAGGGGAACAATTCACATGGACTTCAAATGAACACTGTATGGTTCTTACGGGGTTCGACAGTGACAGTTATTATTTTAATGACCCTCTTGCAAGTGCAGGGATTTCATATAAAAAAGACGTTGCTGAAAAGCGTTATGAAGAAATGGAAAGACAAGCTATAGCAATAGTTCCTACAGGAAAAAAATAAAGGGTGTTCACTGACGATACACCCTTTATCTTATTAAATTCAGTTTAAACTCAAAACAAATCAAGCTCTTTCAACCTTACCGGAACGCAAGCATCTTGAGCAGGCATAGATATGACAAGGAGTACCCTTGACGATAGCCTTTACACGCTTTACATTAGGCTTCCATGTTCTGTTTGTACGTCTGTGTGAGTGAGAAACTTTGATACCAAAAGTAACACCCTTTCCGCAGATATCACATTTTGCCATCAGGCTGCACCTCCTTATAGATTCTTAAAATAATTATCCGCAACCGATAAGCAATAAATGTTACGGAACCAGACAATATCAGTATTATATCATAAAATGCAGAAAAAAGCAAGTATTTTTTGAAAAAAAATGAAAAATTTTTCCGTACAGGCATAATTTCGTTAAAGTTTTTTGAATGATTCGTCAGATTTCAGCCGAATATATGAATTATGCACAAATATATGTAAGCTTAAAATTATTTTATTAAAAAGACAATAATAATTATTATAATATTTTTGGCTTGTTAATTGTAAAATTTCTGTTTAGGACTTGAAAAAAATGTCTGTTTACTGTATAATAGTTATATCTGTTTTAATATTATGATAGGAGAGAATTTATGGATACTTTTGAAAAGCTCAGTTTGTTTCTGAAATATTTTTCACGTCTGCTCATGCTGTTTCTGATAATGCCCGTGACCAACTCCGCAAGGGGACTTGTAGCAAAGTGGCAGGGCGATGACAGTGCGGAATCGGCAGGCAGAATAACACTGAATCCTATGGCACATCTTGACCCTTTAGGAGCAATGGCAATATTTCTTTGTGGTTTTGGGTGGTCAAAGCCAATGCCGATTAATTTTTCAAGAATGAAAGATACTAAAAAGGGAGTAATACTTGTATCTCTTGCAGGACCTCTTACGCATTTTCTTTCCGCCATACTGTGCGATTTGGTATACAAAATAATGGTTTGTTCAAAGGCAGTACAGGAAAGCCTGACAGGTTCAGTAATTTCGCCTGCACTTTGTATTCTGATTATACTTTCAATACTTTCGCAGATAAATATTTGTTTAGGAGTAATAAATCTTTTGCCGATACCGCCTATGGACGGCTTTCAGGTACTGAATCAGCTTGCAGGGGCTAAGTTCCATAACTGGTATTACGGCAACTATCAGAAAATAAATCAGTATTCGACTATAGTACTTCTTGCATTGTTCTTCATGCCTACATTGACAAACGGCTATATTGACCCTTTAGGCTGGCTTATATCGCTTGTGGGAAGTCTTTTAAGCTATGCAACGGCATGGGTACCTCACGTTTTCGGCTGATATATGGAAAAGCTTACATTTAGTCTTGAAGTCTATGAAGGACCTCTTGACGTTCTGCTTAATCTTATAACAAAGCATAAGCTGAATATATTTGACATTGAAATTTCAAAGCTTCTTGAACAGTATATGCTTTTTATGGAAAACGCTCATGAACAGAACCTTGAACTTTCAGGGGAATTTCTTGAAATGGCTGCAAGACTTATATATATAAAGACTGTTTCTCTTCTGCCTCAGAGGGAAGAGGCTGAAAAAATGAAAAAGGAACTTGAGGGAATACTTATAGAATATTCCCTCTGTAAAAAGGCATCTGCACTTCTTGCGGAAAGATACAGCGAAAAAATTCATGTAAGAAAGCCTGCAATTATAAAATCAGATTCGCATTACAATATCGTACATGACCCTGAAAAGCTTGTAAAGGCATACAGTTATCTGAAAAAGAACATAAAGCCTGAAAATTCGGGGGAAGTGATAGAGTACAAGATAAATTCTGTAGTAAAGAGAAAGATAGTACCCGTCATTACAAAAGCCGTGCATATATTAAGGGAACTCTATTCAACAGGTGAAGTCCGTATGGACAGGCTTTATGAGGGAATAACAAGCCGTTCGGAAAGGGTTGCAACTTTTCTGGCGGTTCTGGAGCTTACAAGATACGGAAGAATTACAATAAGTGATGATAATATGATAGTATTCATGAAAGACGGTGTGAGAAAAAATTGGAAATCAAAGAAAAACTCGGAGCATTAGAGGCTGTACTCTTTGCAGGCGGTGAACCTGTTGAATTTAGTCGTCTTTCAGAAGCAACAGGAATTGATATTGGTACTTTACATTCCATGATAGGACTGCTCAATGAACGCTATCAGGACTGTGAAAGCGGTATCCGCATAATACGGATTGAAAACAGCTATCAGATGTGTACCGCTGAAAAGTACGATAAACAGATAAGAACCGCACTGGAAAAAAGAAAATCTTCACCGCTTTCAAACGCTTCAATGGAAGTTCTTACAGTTATAGCGTATAATCAGCCTGTTTCAAAAGCGTTCATTGAAAATGTAAGAGGTACGGACAGTTCATCTGTAGTGAATAATCTTGTTGAAAAGGGTCTTGTTGAGGAAGCAGGAAGGCTTGAAGTTCCGGGAAAACCTGTTGTTTACCGTACAACATCATTGTTTCTCCGCTGTTTCGGATTGGTTTCGCTTGCAGACTTACCGCCCTTATCCGATTTAAGCGGAAACAGTTCTGACGGGCAGGCGGTTCTTGAAGGCTTTGAGGGTTTGCAGAATACGGAAACTTAATGAAGGGGGACGGTTATGATTGATTGTTCTTAAAATTATTCTTTATGTACTTCTTGTCATTATCGGGATAATATTCCTTATATTCGCAATGCCCGTAAAAGCGGAGGCGGGTTTTATTGATGAAGACCTTAAATTCAAGGTAAAGTATTCATTCATTACGCTTGCGAGTTCCGAGGGCGGAGGAGTGCTGGGCTGGCTGAAAAAAAGAAGAGGAAGAAAATCACAAGATGAAGATTATTCTGATTATCATGATGATGATGAATATGTTTCTCAGGAAGATGATTTTCAGTCAGATGATGAAAGTATATCTGAAAGCATTTCAGAAACAGAAATTGAAGAAGATGAAATACTTACAGAAAATACAGAAACTGAAAATGAGGAACAGGAAGAAACAGCAGAAAATTCCGAAGAAGATACTGATGAAGATACTGATACTGAAAATCAGGAAGATGAAGAACAGGAAGAAGGTTTTTCAGATGATTACAAAAAAGATGAAAATAAATCGGAAAAAAGACATCAGGATAAAAAAAGCCCCCGTACACTTGGCGAAAAGGTTGAATTTCTTCTTGACCTGTGGCGTATGGCAGAATGTCCTCTGCTGAAAATATTCAAGGGTATAAGGTTTTATGACCTTTATATTGATTTCATCATTTCAGATGAGGACGCATATAAATGTGCATTGACTTACGGTAAAGTTTCGGGGATAGTCTATAATCTCATAGCATGGCTGAGTACGCTGTTTACAGTAAGATTGCAGACAGTTGATATAAATGCAGGATTCGGACTGAAAAAAAGCAGATGGGATACTTCCTTTAAAGTTGATTTCAGGCTCGGAACTCTGGTAATAGCAGGAATATGGTTTCTGTTTATATATATATTCAGATACCTTATACCAAATAAACGTAAAAATAAGAAAAAATAAAAGTGAGGTTTTATATTATGGCAGAAAAGAAAAATCAGGTAAGCGAACTGCTTGGCATTTCAATGGAAAAAGTAAAGGAAATGGCAGATGTCAATTCCATTATAGGCGAACCGATAAAGCTTGATGACGGTACTACAATCATTCCGATTTCAAAAGTATCATATGGCTTTGCTTCTGGCGGTTCAGATTTGCCCTCAAAGTACGATAAGGACTTGTTCGGAGGCGGAGCAGGAGCAGGAGTTTCGATAAATCCCGAAGGATTTCTTGTAATTTCCCCTGACGGTACAGCTAAAATGGTATCAATGGAATCAGGCAAAGACCCTATAAGCAATATTCTTAACAATGCTACAGGCATTATTGACAAGGTGACTGGATTTGTAAAGGGCAAAAAGGGCGGTAACGCTGAAAATGAAACGGAATCCCCTGTTATCATCAACGACTGATTTTAACATAACGTAAAAATTTTCTGCATAATCTTTAGTAAAACTTATTACGGAGGATATGCAGATGAAAAAATTAATGAATATAATTGTTACGGCTCTGATTTTTGCGGAAGTCCCTGCATACAGGGCTTATGCGGACGATAAGCCTGAAATTTCCGCAAAGTCAGCAGTTGTAATTTCTGCTGATACGGGAGAGATTGTATATTCCCTGAACTGTAATCAGAAACTCCCCATGGCAAGTACAACAAAGATTATGACTACTTTGATTTGTCTTGAAAGCGGTAATCTATATGAAGAATTTACTGTTGACAGCAACGCCATAAAAGTAGAAGGTTCTTCAATGGGACTTGTTGAAGGTGATATAGTCACAAAGTATGCTCTTTGCTGTGGAATGCTTTTGCCTTCGGGAAATGATGCAGCAAATGCAACAGCGGTAAAAATTGCGGGAAGTATTGAAAATTTTGCAGTCATGATGAATGATAAAGCGAAAGAACTCGGACTTTCAAAAACTTATTTTGTAACACCTTCGGGACTTGAAGGGGAGGGACATGGTTCTTCTGCTTACGATATGGCAGTACTTGCAAGCGTTGCACTGAAAAATGATATTTTTCGTGAGATATGTTCAAACAAAAGCATACAGGTTAATTTTGGAAATCCGCCTTATGCAAGGTGGCTTAAAAATTCAAATAAACTGCTGTCCATGTATGAGGGTGTTTACGGTGTAAAGACTGGTTTTACAGATGAGGCTGGAAGATGTCTTGTTTCGGCTTGTGAAAGGGACGGCAAAAATCTTATATGTGTAACTCTCAATGACCGCAATGACTGGAATGACCACATAGCAATGTATGACTATGCGTTTAAAAAGGTAAAGAACATTGATGTTGAAGTACCAGAAAGCATATCCCTTGACCTTGCAGGAAGTGAAAATGATACGCTTTCAGTAAGTACGGCTGAACCAGTAAAATTAACGGTACTTTCAGCGGATAATGACGATTTCAAGTTTAAGCTGAAATCATCTCCGTTCGCATATGCACCTGTTGAAAAAGGTGAAGAACTCGCAGAACTGGGTATATATTACAATAACAGGGAAATAAAATCAGTACCGCTTTATTCTGATGAAAGTGCAGAGGTATATATTCCCGAAGAACCGAAGAAAAGCGGTTTTCAGAAGTTTACAGACAAAATTAGAAAAATATTTGATTAGGAGTTAAAATGGAAAAAATAAGAATACAGAAAATGATAGCAGACAGCGGATTCTGTTCGAGAAGAAAAGCGGAATCCCTTATAACAGAGGGCAGAGTAAAGCTTAATGGTCACCCTGTAAAACTCGGTGACAAGTGCGGATTCAAGGACATTATAACTATTGACGGTGAAAGAATATATATGCCGAAAAAGAAAAATTTTGTCTATATCATGCTTAACAAGCCGAGAGGTTATGTAACAACAGTATCGGACGAACTTGAAAGACGCTGTGTAATGGACTTGCTTGAAGATGTTGAAGAAAGAGTCTATCCCATAGGCAGACTTGACAGAAATTCAGAAGGTCTGCTTTTATTCACAAATGACGGTGAATTTGCAAACGACATAATGCACCCCAGCAGACATATTTCAAAAACTTACCGTGTGACAGTCCGTCCAGACGTAAGTGAAGAACAGGTTGTCAGACTTTCGGAGGGCATTGAGATTGACGGCAAAAAGACACTTCCCGCAACGGTCATAGTAAAGACAAAGGAACAGGGCAGGGCGGTAATTCTCATCACCATAAAAGAGGGCAGAAACAGACAAATCAGAAAAATGTGCGAGGCAGTTGGACTTGAAGTCGCAAGACTGAGAAGAATAAGCATAGGACCTTTAAAACTCGGTATGCTTAAACCTGGTGCATGGAGAGAACTCACAGCCGAAGAATTAAGGGCAATCCGTACAGCTATAGGCAGGAATAAGTAAAATGCTTGAAATAAAGGAAAATCCTGATAAAAGCGGTTATTCAGGAATAAAAGGAAAAAACGGTGACTTTCATGTGACGGAAGCCCTTGAAAACGGAAAAGTCACAGGTTTTATCGCCTATGCTTACGAAAATGACAGAACAGTCATATATGATTATGATGACGGAAAAGACCTTATGCTTTGTGACGGGCTTGTGCGTTCTGTAATGCTGAAAAGTCTGATGAAGAATATAGAAACTGTATTTTTTGATATTCCTGAAAGTTCAAAGTACGATAATCTTAAAAAACTGGGATTTCTTTCAGGAGAAAGCAAAATCTGCGGAGATATAGACAGCTTTATGGATTCGTGCGGTTCGTGCAGACACGGAAAGTAAAACAGGAACGGAAAGGAGAGATTTTAAATGCCGATAAGAATTTCTTCTGAACTCCCCGCATTCAAAACTCTTGGAGAAGAAAATATATTTGTAATGTCGAGGGAGAGGGCGGAACATCAGGATATACGACCGCTTAAAGTAATAATACTCAATATTATGCCTAAAAAAATTGAAACGGAATGTCAGCTTATGAGACTTCTCAGCAATACTCCATTGCAGGTTGATATTGAACTTTTACAGATGGCATCGCATATTTCAAGGAA
>Ga0326514_10002218_pt1 | contig 12430 bp, 15 predicted proteins | sample 3_2548_0518_D_FD_203653 | JGI IMG/M metagenome (GOLD analysis project Ga0326514, IMG submission 203653) | Bovine rumen microbial communities from UC Davis, California, United States - 3_2548_0518 | ecosystem: Host-associated > Mammals > Digestive system > Stomach > Rumen | place: USA...
TTTCGTTTGCAAACGGCCTACACAAGTCTTACACCAAGCGTCTTTACCAAGCTGGTCAGTCCAGTCTCTATTGGTATAAAAGTCTTTATTCAAGTCTCTAACTTGTCCACATCTAGGACATAACTTAGTAGGTTTATTTTTTTCTGCTTTTCGTGACTTTGCTTCAACGATATTAGCCATTGTTATCACCATCAATTAATGAAGAAACAATGGCTTTTTCAGCTTCTTTAGAAATCGAAAAGCTTCCCGACAGTTTCTTTCGAAGATTATTAAACATTCTTTCGTCTCTAATCATTTTATAGTATTCAGCAAGAGCAATGAATAACTCTGGTGTCTTACGATACTTATATTGTTTAATACCATAATCAGGAGTTCTTCTTACAAAAGTACAGTAAATACCTTTTGAAGAAAGAAATTCAACTTCGCGTTTCCATTCTGTCATATATTCAGAATCAAAAGCTTTATTTGGTACTTTGACTTGTTCATCATTAGTAACTGTTTCAGTTACCGTATTCTTATTATCAACATTATCTGTGGTCATCATAATTATAATCTCCTTCAAAATTCAACTTAAAAAGAAAACCTGTGTTTTCTTTATCTCATTACGTTGATTTTCGAATGTCCACATTTTTCATAATGGCCTATAAAAAATAATGCTGTAAGCAGCTAAGGTAACATGATATACAAACCCGGCAAGGGTCATTAAAAAATTTTCAAAAAAATTAATGCGACGTGCCCGCTTTATATTTTTATATATTTATAGGCAAAGAAACCCTTATACCGTAAGGGTTTCAGTGATTTTGCATTATTGTTCAACGACTTATTGAATGTAACTTAAAACCATATATAAACCTTTATCAATGATAATAATATAAAGAGAAAAAGAAAAAATAACCAAATAACGCTTAATGACTTATTATCTTCCACTAAGTTTTTGTTAAACATTGTAAGTCAATGTAATGGTTAAGAATGCTTAATAACATTGCTTAAACATTTTATGTGATTAAGAAGATTCATTAAACATCTATAATTGCACAAAGACTTATTGAAGTGAAAATAGAAACAATTAACGAACACTTAATTCAATATAAGTTTTAAATAGCCAAGCTTGGTACGTTAATGTCAAGCTGGATTCTAAAAACAAATGAAATGAGAACTTGAATTCCAAGTTGAAGTTAGAAATTTCAATAAGTTAGAAATTTCAATCTAAAGTTAGAACTTTTCAACCTAAAGTTAGAAAAGAACATATATACGGTATTTTATGGGTTAGTAGGTTTTTCAACGGAAACCTACCCCCGTATTACACAACAAAACCCAGAGTCACCGCACATGACCCTGGGCTCGATTCGCTTCCAACACATGAAAGGAGGCCACAGCGTTGGAAGTCATTTGGGACTAGCAATCCCAAGTTCAGTGTATCACAATCAGCAACATCAGTCAACTAAAAAAGGAGGAAGAAAGAAATGAAGAAACTGCTTGTTGTTTCTCTTATTGCCATTGTGATCGTCGCTGCTGGCATCCGCATTGTCGGTAGCAAAATCGAAGAATCCTACAATAGAGGATTTAATGATGGTATTGAACACGTAATCACTAATGCTGCTGTGTGGGTAGCAAAGGTATCTAACGGTGGATATAACATTCACATTGAAATCAATGGTGAAGAGTATATCCATTTTGCTTCAGAACTTGCTGAGGAGGTTGAATAAGATGCTTATTGATCTCTTTATCATTACACTTATTGTAGTTATTGCTTATGATCTCATAAAGAGATTAAAGGAACAATACTTCTGATGTAAAGTACACTTCCTTCAATGGAGGTGTAATGCGCCTACATAAACAATGTAACTGGGGTCTCGTAAGTCGTGAACCAGTAATGGCACGCTGAGATAGGAGGTTTCGCATGTCTCTTAGTATTTACTCTGCTGATTTCTGTGATGATAGGTTCAGCTATCTCATGGAATCCTTCTACCACAGGGAAGTCAATGGCTATGTCTACTATGCAAAGTTGTCTGTCTTCAGTAACAACAACCTCTTGAAGAGTATCGAAACAACTCCTATTCATTCTTGCAACAACCTAAATCAATATTATGTAGTTCTTTGCCAATGCAGAGAACTGCTAAAGAATCTCATTGATAACGCATCTGGCAACAAGGTTCGCAAGAACCTTGAAAAGATTGCTATTGAGATGTTCAACGTCCTCGATGAGGATTGTTACTTCGATAATAACAAAATAAAACAATTGTTTAAAGAAAAGTTCATCAAAGAATATAATCTTTAAACAACATGTCCTGAGCAAGACAATAAACTACTCCCCTCCCACCTGATGAGGGTTAGTGCTAAGTTGGTCACTTAGCGAAACGAGCTTCGGCTCGTTGTGGGAAACCACAAAGTCTGTAAGTCATCACCGTAAGGGATGCTTGACTAAGGAGGTAATACTATGACGATTTGGCAAACATACGAAACAATCGCAAAGATAGCGCTTAAAGAGCAACGCTATGGTGATGCAGCTAAGGTAATGTTGGCTGCAAATAGGATTGATCCAACATCAGTCCTAACAGAAGATTCTTATGACTTTGTATCCCAAGTAATTCAGGATGGTGAATATATCACCATAATTACAGGTCTTTTAAAGGTCTGTGTGAACACCCGCAGATACCGCATGTCTGCGGAATGGACCGATACGGGAGAAGAATTGGAGCCTCAAGATGTAGCGATTTCTCGCTCAATTCAGTTTCCAGAAGGAAGTTGGATCACTGAACAGGTGAAGCAACTTCAAATAAACATGAGGACACCCAAATACTACACTGAATTTGATTGAATATAATCACGTCTTTGCGAGCATGACGTTAAAGTACTCGCTTTTACATATCCAAAAGTCCGCATGAAGACTAAGTGGCAAATAAAGTTTGCTGTTATCTATAAACAGCTCAGAAAGGAGAAGTAACATGTTTGCTGTAACAGAATGGACCTGGACACCTGTTGGTAATATCTGGAGAATACTGTATCTTTCTGAAGACATGGAGGCTTTAAAAGCTTTTGTTCCAAATGACGATCCAAATATTAAAGTTGTTGAAACTAATTCCTGGTTTAAAGTCACTGGGGACAAAATGGTTACAAGGCATGGTGAGAACATCAACGGAATTCGTGTTCTCACCTACTCCGATGCTTTACACATTGGAGATGAGTTCGGTCGCGGGAAACCGAAGAACATCCGAATTCAGGAAAACAATGAATACGGAAATCGAAAAGAATACGTATTTGGTTGGGTTATCATGTGTCACGATCCGATTGAGCACGACGACTTAAAGCTCTCTGGGTTATACACGGACTATAACAAGGCGTATGAGCGTCTTCACTCGGAAAAAGAGCACGATCCATCATACAGTTACTGGATTGAACCGGCAACAAGTCAAAGATAAGTTTACTGTTATCTATAAATAATAAGGAGGTATGGTCATGAAAAACGTTGATATAAATATCGTTGCCGCAGAAGAAGATTGGTGGTATACATCCGCAGTCATAGATTTCGAAAACGATCTAAAGTCAAGAAACGATGTTGTTGTTTATGGAGGTAAAAACTATTACATAAAAATCGACTCTAATTGCAGTATTTGTTTCTTGAATAATAAGCTTATATGCGCTCATAAAGGCAATACCGTATGGGAACAGTTCTTATGGTTGAAAGAAATTATTTACAGATCAAAAGATGACAAACATATTTTTGACGACGAACTCTCATTTTATAGTGGCTACCTCGTAGAAGACCGTTATAACATCAACATGGACGTTGTACTAAGAGACTTAGTTATCGCATTTGACGAGCTTTTATGCGATGACGAAAATTTCGATGACGGCATTGTGACGACATTGAGAAATACTACTGAAGCTAGTTTGAAAATATATGGAAGTGAAAGTTTGATTTAGATAAAAGCCAGGTATTCAGAATACAATGAAACTCTTGATGATACCAGCAAAGAGTATCTTGAATCTTGTACTATTTAAAAAGAACAAGTGTCGGTAGCACTTGTTTTAAATATGAAGGAGGTAATACTATGAAAAGGTATATCGTGACAATTTGGGACCCCACTGAAGAGATCAGTTCCGTCAATCACTTCGACACTTACACCGAAGCAGAGATCTTCTCTGAAGAAAAGCTCAACGATCTCAGGGAAGATAACCCTTACTGGAGCAGCGAGATCAGCTGCATTACAGAAGGCACTCACTTTGAAGTGTTGGCTTACGATGCTGCTGAACAGGAAGTAATTATTCTTGACGGTGCGCCTACCAAAGAAGAAGCTCAACAACTTCTTTCCTTCCATGAACAAAAAGGTTTCTTTAATTCATATTGGATTGAAGAAGTCACTGATGAAGACGATGTGCCTTGCGAACTTCATTACGAAACCAACGAAGACGAACTTCCGTTCTAACAAAAAAGAGCAAGTGCCGCTAACACTTGCTCAATACACGAAGGAGGTATTACCATGAGCCGCACTGATCGCATCAAAGTCACAGTTACTTTCGATAAATGTGACCCTATTTCCTTCACTTGCTATGAAGGAGAACAACTTCTTCTAACTATGAAAGAAGCTGATGCCATCTACATCAATATGATCGATGGAAAACATGGCTTCGTCATAGACACTAAATATGTCTACACCACCTTCGACATGAAGGTTCGCGGCGTTCCGGGTCGTAAACCTTCAAAACAATAATAACACAAGTTTCAGATTATGTCAAACCGCAATAGACAAATCTGAAAACTACTACCAAAAATGAACAATAACTGTTACAAAAATCTTAAATATGAATAGCTGCACTTTCATCGTCAAGATTTTTGTGATATGCTACGTTTCCATATACGAACACTTGTTCTTATTCCAAAGGTTGATACACGGAGCCAGGACTCTACATCCTGACTTCGTAATGAGCCTTTGGCTCGTGCTGATACGCTTTCAGCAATCAAAAAGAGTCTCTGCGGCAACAGAGACTCAGAAGGAGGTGATCAAAATGCTCGGTAAGCCTACCCGCTACGGTTGGATGATCCGTCTTAACGATGGTCGTCTGATCGAGGTTGCTACTGAAGAAGAAGCTCGTGAGCTTCTTGAATCAGAAGAGTAACCAAATCCTCCGCTGCAAGTATACCATAAGCGCTAGTAGAAAGCAAGCGTTTTGTGAAACGTTGGATCACAAGCCTCGCTGTGGCAAGCAGCAAACAGAATAAATGGAGGTAAGCAATATGTCTACTGAAATCCGCAGCAATGTCAACACCAACAACCAGAATAAAGAGGAGGAAAAGAAAATGATGAATCAGGAGATCCGCAATAACACCGTTAATTCCGCTAACGAAGTGAAGGAGGAAAACACTATGAGCATCATCGACGTTATTCTGAACAGCAATCTGTTGACTAAAGTAGCCAACATCTGTGGAAGCTACGGCTTCACTGATAATGGTTGTGAATTGCTGTATTCCAAACTGGCTGAACTCCGCGCAGACCTCAAGGAATACAAGCAGCGTGTTGTTGCTACCAAGGAATCCTTAAAGGATTTCGAAGCGTTTAAAGATGCTGGCGGCGACGCTGCTAATCAGTATAACTACTTCCGCAGCCAGCTTGAAGCCGAGCTAGCGATGATTGCGTATATCTCCGCAGATATGCGTACTCTGGGCCGTGCGATCAAAGAGTTGAAATCGCTTCTTCCTGCTGATCAGGTGTGCCTGATGCGTGTTCGTGATCAGGCTTCCGCTGAAAAGATCAGCAAAGAAGTTGAAGTACCGGAAAATGCTCGTACCTATGAGCGTTCTCCTCGTATCAAGCTGGGCAGCTACAAAGTCATGGCGTTTGACATTGCTGCTACCTTGGCTGACTTCCAGCCCTACCTTGCTGCAATCTTCGCTGCTGTAAACAATGAAGACAAGCAGGAAGCCAGCAAAGCCTTCAATCAGTTAGTTGGCTTTGTCAACGACATGGCAATGAGCCACACGCCCATTTCCATTCACGCTGGCAAAGCGAAGATCAATACTGCTCATCAAAGCCTTGCTGCTGAAATTGCTGGCGTGGTGTTTGATAACAGCACTACCGACAAAATCATCAGTATCAACCACAACATCTTCAACCTTCTCAACGGTGTTCCGATGAAGTATATCAGTGCTGATCGGGAACAGGCTGTTCGTGCTGTGGAAGCGTTGGAACAGAATATCCTGCGGGTCATCTGCAATAACGGTATTCAGTTGACTACTCTGGCTGGACGCACCATCAACTATGATGTGTGGTGTTCTACTCCTTCTCAGCAGAAAGTCGGAGCCATGTATCTGGGCGAACGTCAGATGATGGCTAAGACCAGCGATGCTCGCAATCTTCTGATGAATAATCAGGAATATCTGGATCACGCTTACAACGGACCTGAAATGCTAAAGCGTCAGGCTGTTCTGTTTACGCCTTCCTGTCCGATGAAGGACAACGATGGCAACTTCATCAAGCTGGATGACATCTGCATGTTTGATGAAGTAGACATTGAGCGTACTTTCGCCAATGTGATGGAAATTGACAGAGAAGGCATCGCTACTGCCAAAGCGTCCAAAGCCTTGGGCCGCACTGTAGCTGATGGTGCAATGTTCTTCACCAATGCTGAAAGTCAGCAAATCCGTGGCCTTGGTATCAAGGCGTTCGGTGTCTGCATTCAGGGTATGTTGGAAAAGATTGCAAAGCGCTATGGCAAACCCATTCCTGAATTTGTGGAAGACTGCGATGGCGTTCCGTACTTCGTCAAGAACACCAAAGCATTTTCCAACAAGAGCACCTGGAAGTGGGGAAAACTAGGTCTGTCCTGGACCGAGTTCAAGCATCGTGCCAACAAGCTGGCTGATAGCTATCCTACTATCAATCTGCTTCGTGTTACCCGTCTGGCTTCCAGCGCGGAAGAAGGTTATCGTCGGCTTTCCCGTCAGACCACGCAACAATTTCTGATGGCTTCCAATGATCAGATCAACGACATTACGAAGAAGCCCATCGGCAAACTGAACCGCATGAAGACCGCTTCCGGTATGCTGCCCAAGCTGATGGAACTCAATAAGCCCATCAGTGAACGCAGCTTTACCAATCGGCTCTTTGAGCTGATGCCGCAGTTGGTTGGCAGCGAACATCTCCAGGCCAACTGGAAGATCAACTTCCATCAGCGTTTTGCGGAAGTAGCCTCCAATAAGGTTCCTGTTGATGGCGTGTATCCTTACATCACAGAAGACCCGGTTGCCGTGCTTCGCATCTTCATCTGGCATGAAGATCCTCAGACCATTGGTCTCAGTGAACTGAAGTCCGGTGAAATCAATCTGCCTCTTTGCGCTGATGACAAGGAGATGTTCTTTGCACGGTATCCCAGCAACTACATCTCTGCCATGGTTCTGCGCAACCATAACGACAGCATTTACGAGTGCGTTGGCAATGTGGCGCTTCTGCCCATTGATGCTGATACCTTGATCCGCGCCGACGGTGACGTTGATGGTGACGAAGCGTTCATCAGCTTCAACGAAACTGTGATTGCCATGATTCGGGAGACCTGGAGCAACTTCGTTCCTTATCTGGTGGACTTCCCGCATGATAAGGCGAAGAAGGTTGAGATGACCAGCCGTCAGGAGCTTCGTGACGAAATGGCGAAGGCTCTGTTCAACGCCAACAAGTTCGGTGGTGACGTTGGCAAGAACAGCATCCTGGCTACCAAGTGGTTCCAGAATGCCATGGAGCAGCTCGCCATGGGCAACAAAGACAAAGCCAAAGAATGTATCCATACTGCCATGTACGCCTACATTGGCAGCATTCTGGCTATCGACAGTGTTAAAACTGGCGAAATGCCTCAGTGGCTGGTGAAGAAGCTGACTCAGATCAGCAGCAAGAAATACTGCGGTCTGAATCCCTGGAATCAGCGTTTCAACAAACACAACATTGCTACGCCCTGGTTTGACGAAGAATACTGGGGACCTGTCAACATGGGTAACGTCAAGGAAGCGATTCCTGAAGACGAAGCCAATGAAAACAATGCTGTGGTTGAAGAACACGAAGAAGTTGGCGAATGGGACTTTGCTGCTCGTCAGGAAAGCACCAGCACCACAGACCGTATTGCCCGTATGGTACTGGATGGAACCGATGCCGGCAACTATCAGTTCAATGCTGAAGGTATGGTCTTTGATCCTGAAATGCTTCTCAGCAAAATGGATGGCTTGACCTCCAATGCTAGCAAAGGCATCTTCAACTCAAAGATGCTTCCTGCGTTCAACGCCAGGAACTACATGGACGATGACAATGCCGCTTTGGTTACTAAGATCCAAAATGGTGAAGTCATTGGTGCTAAGGAACTGTTCGTGTTCTTCTGGCGCAATGCTAACTCCATGATGTATCGGATGCAGCCCGCTGGTGGTGACAAATCCTCTCAGGCTGCTATGATGGCTGAATACCTCCGTTTCGTGCGGAACATCATGGTGAATTTTGGCAACAATGCCAAATTCATGGCTATGACTCCTGACCAGCGCCGCATGAGCGTAGTGAACAACTTTGTCCGTGACGCCTTCGAGATGAAGGTTGGCAACGGCATTGCCCGTCATATGGACAACGAAATGGAAGTACTGCGTCTCAAGGGCAGCTATGCTAAGTTCGTTCTCTCTGTGTTTGCTCAGGACCTCGTGGAAATTCTGGAAGACAATCTGGATGTTCCCGAAGACAAGCGGTTCATTGCAATGCGTATGGCTGCTACTGGCAACAGCGAATCTGATGAAGAACTGGCTGCTGAACAGCTCGACGTGTACAGTGAATACGACGAGTACGGTGAAGGTGAACTCAGCATCTGCTGCGACTAATACGAGCTTCCTCGTCCTGGGCCCCTTCTGGGACCCAGTGGAGGGTGCTTGGCATCCTTACGTGGTGAATGCCACGTAAACATTTTTGTTGGACTCCACCCCATATTTTTCCGGGGCCCATATTTTTCGCTTCGCTTCCCAACAGTATCACTCCCAACAACGGAACACCAACGTACCCCATAAACCAAACAGACCAATGACAAACAGGAGAAACGCGACTCACTCCGTTCGTCGAATACTGGTGAACAAAGAAAACGCAATCATAACAGACATTTTACATTTTCCAACATGACGTAGCTCGTTGCAACGATTACCAGCTATCGCCACCAAATAAACTCTGTTTGTTATGAGACAGAAAGACGCGCCTCACTTCGTTCGTCGAAAAACGGGTGAGGAGTGATCGGAAACTCCCAAGAAGAAAGAAAGGAAGTAAAAACTATGAAAAACGTCACCTTGTACGCCGATGGCTCCTGCACGAATCAGGGCCAAGAAACCAGTGTTGGAGGCTGGAACACAATCCTCCAGTACAATGACCACGAGAAGATGTTCAGTGGCTATGAGTCACATACTACTGGGCAGAAAATGGTGCTTCGCGCAATTATCGAGGGCATCAAGATCCTGCGCGAACCCTGTGAGATCAGAATCCTTACCAACAGTGACTATGTATGCACCACTGCCAGCAAGATGCGCCAGTACATCAGCAACGGCTGGAAGAATGCCGCTGGCAAGGAAATCAGTAACAAGGAACTATGGGAAGAACTGATCAGTGTTGGCAACGGCAACATGCTGCCCAAAGCAAAAGCCGGTAAACACAAGATCATTTTCCAGCACACAGATGGTAAAGATGCTTACAGCAAATGCTGTGACATCCTGGCGAAGAACAAAGTACAACTTGCAATGAAATAAGGAGGTCTCATCATGGTCAACGTGTATGTTTTCGCAAATGGTATCCTGGTTATCAATGAACGCTGTGAATCCCATCGCATTAACAACGTCGTCGCTGCCGCTTGCAGAAAGTGTGCCGTTGACGCTGAAGACTACCCTGTTATTCAAGTACAAGTCATTTGACTATAAGCCCGTTGAAATATACGGGCTTCATCTTTTCAGGAGGTGTTTCATGTCTTCTTATCGTCTCAGTAAAATTGTCTTTACCATCTTTATCCTGGCTGTCGTTGCCATTGGCGGCTTCAATGTCGGGCAATGGCTCTACAACCAAGGATACGAACAAGGCTATAATTCGTCTTTCTTCACACTAAGGGTTACGCATGTCGAACAACAGGATGACACGTACCTGGTTATGATTCGTGACCAGAATGACGAACTATATACACACTACTGCTACAAATAATTCAAGGAGCGAAACAAATGGATAACGGAGTTCGTAAAATCACAACAACCAATCAGAAACCCTCTGAAGCACAGTTGAATTTGTTCAACAAGTACGCTCATGACGGCATGAGCAATGAAGCGATTTCATTGCTCACTGGTTACAGCAAGAAGACCGTTGACAAATATATCAACGAAGAACCCATCGCATTGAACAACTGGAACAACATCAAGGTGTACGCTGCCCAGCAGTTCAGCAATGCAAGCAAGGAAATCCAGTCCAAGCACAATGCAGCCATTGACAAGAAGATCAGTGCTTTGAAGCAACAGTTGAGTGAACTGGAAGCCATGAAGATCCCTGTGACCGTACCTTCGTTTAACTGGACGGTAAAGTATGATGCTCCGAAAATGGTTGCGAAAGCTGATGGAAAAACTCGTAATCCAGAAGCTTATAAGAAGAGTCGCAATTACCAAATGTGTATTTCAACTAAAGATGACATCGTAAAATTGTTTAACGATCATCAATGGCATACCTATGGTGAAGTTGAAGCTATCTTAATGTCTCATGGTTACAAGAAGAGAACTAGTGGTTATACGCACACATTGCGCAGAATGATTCCTGATATTATCGTTGAACGTAATCGGTACATTCTTCCCGCTTAATTGACCAGGAGTTGGCTATTGTAGCTGACTCCTGAGTTTTCCCGAAAGGAGTGATCTTTATGGCAACATATATCCAACCATTGAGCATTAAACATATTAATACAAAATCAACAGATGATCGTAAAACATTGATTGATGAATGCAAGAAAACATTGCATATGTCTAAAAGCGAACACCTTTTGCTTAAATACTATTCAGAACAATCAAATGGATTTAGACCTTCAGCTACACACATTGCAAATCAACTGTCTATTTCTCGCAGAACAGTGTTTTACAGCAGAGACATATTGGAAAAACACGGAATCATTGGTATCGAAGACGATTATCTTTATATCGATTGGGAACGCATTAGGTTATTCTCAACACTTGATCCATCTTTAACTGGTAATAACCCAACAGTTAAACCGGTGATTTCAAAAGAAAAGTTTATAGTAGACTATAATTTTCTTAAATATGGACCAGAGCAAGATGTTATCAATTGGTTTGCGTCTATTACAGAAGAACAATTCCAATATACCAAGAATTATATAAAACGTCGAAAAGCAAAAGAGAAAATTGCACTATAATAGTGAACAGTATTTCCATGACTTATCCACGTTGATTTAACAAAAATTGCACTATAATGCAAGACTGAATTTCCGTAACTTATTGCTTGTCTTTTCGCAATTCAAAATTGCACTATAATATATTATGTGTCCACGGTTTTACTGGACAGCAACTGTCCAAAATTGCACTATAATATATTATACGTCCACGATTTTAATCGGGGGGTATTTTTTTCGGGGCCGTATATTTTTACTACGCCACTTTCAGAAGCGAGCTTGCCAGGGATGACATCCTCCATTGACTCTGGCATCGCCTCACTCCGTTCGTCGGAAACTGGTGAGAGGTACGTGATATTATATCTCATTACGTGAATTCTCGAATGTCCACATTTTTGACGGGTTTATTGAGTCAATCATTTCTGTGACCTTTGCGGCTCTGTATACCAGTATCTTTTACTACGTAGTCCTTTCAGGTGACTGATACATTGTATACTTGACATCTATTATTAATTTTATTTTATAGGAGAATGAAAAATATATAACCAGATAACGATCTAATACATAGTATCACTATCCTTTACTAAGTAGTTGTTTAAAGTCAATGATATTATGACTATTTATCTTACAGTGTTTTTATATTTCTATTCTCTATATATTATAATATTAATAATATATATATAATATAATATACAGTATCCTTTACTAAGTAGTTGTTAAAAGATAATGATACTATGTCTATATCTATGATTAATAATATTATAGGCTTAAGAGAGTAATATTAAAACCAAATAACGATCATAGACTATAGACACTATACTATATCTACGTTGCTAATTGTATTACGTACTATTATTGTACGGTCCTGTTAAGCTCAGTTCTAAAATAATGCGGGACAATGAATTAGTGTAAAAGGCAAAGAAAATAGTAGAATGCAAAGAATTGTGGAGAAATAGATTGAATAATGCGGGATTTTGGGATGGAAGGAGTTGGAAGGGAATCGAAGGAAGCTTGGAAATAGAAAGAAGAGGGGACAGTTCATTTATTAAACTTTCATCTT
>Ga0326514_10002219_pt1 | contig 12430 bp, 12 predicted proteins | sample 3_2548_0518_D_FD_203653 | JGI IMG/M metagenome (GOLD analysis project Ga0326514, IMG submission 203653) | Bovine rumen microbial communities from UC Davis, California, United States - 3_2548_0518 | ecosystem: Host-associated > Mammals > Digestive system > Stomach > Rumen | place: USA...
AGGTATCGACTACGCCGTGATAACCATCAACGGCAATCTTTACAATATTTTCTCTATCGCTCATTACTTCTAACCACCTTTCAAAATAAATTCAATTATGCTACTTCGATTACGTAGTATGTATATCTGCCTACGATATTTACGTCGATAATCTTACCGACCTGAGTAGAGCCTGAAGTTGCAGTAGCAGCAACATTGAGCTTAGTACCAGCCTTAAGCTCTACTACATTACCAACGGCGGGAGTAGCCACACCGTCGAGAGCGTCCTTAGTTACGCTGAAAATGTCATGCTTGTGCAGACGATAGCCGCGAGCAATCGCACCAGCCTCGTTAATAAACTCGTCAAGATTGCGCTTGCGCTCGTCATACATAACCTCGGGGCTAGCTACGAGTACGATAGCGGTGAGGTCATCGTCAGCCGCGGGAGTAGCACCCTTATAAATCTCGCGAGAACCAGTTTCAAGGTCGCCAAGCTTAACAACGTTACCATTCTGGATTTCAGTCTTAGTGCCATTAGGCTGATAACGTACAGATACAAGCTCGCTTCTTACATCTGTACCAATCATCTTGTCTGTACGGACAACTGCATATGCCATATATTTCTCCTCCTATTTCTTACATATTTCTGTATTTTTCTACGATGCCGCCATACGGCTTGTCCTCAAAATTCTCCTTCTGCACCTTAATCTTTGGTGCCTTCGAAGATTCGGAAAATTTCAACTTGGACATGTTTCTGCCACGAATTGCAAAACATTTTTCTACGAGCTCATCAAGCTCATAGTCGTTCTTGTGCTGCATAAGTTCATCAAAAGCCTCGATACCCTCCAAGTTGCTGAACTCCGCAAGTGCCTCATCCATACGAGCCTGTGCGTCCTCGTCATCAACCTTTTTCTTGAACGCTCTCAGCTCGGCAACCTCGTTCTGTAACTCTTCGAATTTCGGCTGAATTGAATCATACTTATCTTTGTACTCAGCACGGGCAGTCAGTTCTGCATTAATCTGCTCAAACATCTGTGCCATTTGTGTGCTCTGTTCGCCTTCATCAAAATCTGTAATAGCAAACTTTTTGCGAGACTTTGACTCAAAATCAATCACAATGTTGTCGCCGTCTTTACTGAACTTAAACCCATAAAGCAGCCAGTCTGTAATATCCCAGCAGTAAACCTCAGAAGCCTCGAAATCAGAATCGACATAAATATACTGAGCGGATGTGCCCCAGTCTGTATCGATTTTTGCGGTCGAAAGCGAACGACATATCTCCTCGACGGTTGCCCCTGTAAGAGCATACTGCTCGCCCGCTGATTCACCAGCTTCTTCTGCACCTTCATCGGAAGGCGCGGGAGTCTCGTCCTCCTGCGATTCGCCCTCACTCGGCTCTTTGTCTTCCTCTGCTGTCATAGCTTCGAATTTTTCTTTGAGTTCTTCCTCTGTGAAGTCGTCGATATTAAAATCAAGAGACTCGACATCTATTGAGTATTCCTTTGCTAACTCTAACTTTGCCTTCAATACTGTTCCTCCTTCCGTTGAATTGTCATGTGGGTCTATATTGTCAACCTCGTTATAAGAGGTGATGACCGAATAATTAATTTCCTTTAACTCCTGCATCATCTGTTTGAATTTCTCTTGGTACGAATTGCTTGAAAATACTTCCATTGCAGAGTCAGGAAAACAAGGCGTTACCCCAATTAAACAAAAGGCGGTGAATTCGAAATCGTACACATTAAAAATGCCATCGACTAATTCACCGTCTTTAACCGTAATCTCCATGCTGTGCGCTGTGACTCCGTCTTCTTTAATTTTTCGGTAAGCTTGTTGCCTCTTCCATAACAAAACCTCTGTAAAGAGGTATTCTCGTTCTGTACCGTCTTGCTCTGTTATATTGCCCCACCATTGTTTAGCACTTTCGGGGACAACACCTACAGGTTCAGTAAGGTTAATAAGTTCTAATTCTCCGTCTTTGTTGGCAACGATGTCCATATCGTGACCACCAAACCTATCTTCTTCTCGGATATAGTGGCACACGACTGGAACGTTATACATGCTCTTCATTGCCTTTTCAAAGGCGGTCTTAGTGATGTTGCTTTTATTCCTATTAACACCGGGGTAAGCAACGGCTAAAACGCCTTTATCAAATGAAGAATTAAACTCACAGAAATCGGTTAGTGATGATGCGTAAGTAAGCACTAAAACATTCTCCATCACAACCTCCGAATATAAAAATAGCCCTGCTTATCACAGGGTTACATAGTGAATGTTAACATGTCAGACAGAACAATATTTGGGTTGTTGTCTGTCTCAAATGTTAATGTATATAAATCGTTCGACGTAAATACGTACAAATGATTTTGCTCGTCTGACTTCAGTAGCGTAAAACCTTTTGCGAGAAACTCGTCCCTCGCGTCTTCGCCCTGAATGTAAACAAAAGGTGCGCTCATACAAACCTCCCTTCGAACGAGCTATTCTCGTTCGCTGTTCTGCTCACGACTATCGCTTACTTCGCCAACTTCTTTTGTTGGCGCACCAGCCTCTCCGTCAGTTTCGCTGTTTATATCCGTGCTACTCATTTGACTTGAGCTTTGTACGGGCTTAAACATTTTGGGTAGCTCAAGGACAGTACCCTCTAAGAAACTCATATTATCCAGTTCAGCCTGTCCAATTCCTTGCGATGCCGCGTAAGCACTTAATGTAGGAAATCCATAGCTAGCGGCTTTAAGATAAGCATCTCCAAGCTCCTTACGATTATAAGGAGAGCAATCCAGAAAGTTTACGTGAAAATTCTTTCCATATGATTGTGCCTGAATAAATCTATTTATTGCATCCTCAATGCCTTTTACGATACCATATGTAATCATCTGGTCAGCTTGAATTGACAGCTTTAAGGCATTGGCACTAGCCTTGGGATTGTTAAATAGCAGAGATGAAACGCCAGCAGCGGTGAACAAATTTTGTTCGGCATCGGCTACTGTTTGAGTGTCACCCGCGTGTGTTCTCTCGAAACTAATCTTCTCCATATCCATAGGGGAGAGGACAGACCCAATTTCCTCGGGTAATACCGCGCTGAGATTTTGCCAAAACTCAACGGCTTTATCAAGGTCAATACCCCAAGTACCGTCGTCATTAAGAGGAATCTTTGTTACAATCATTGCATAATTTTCTAGAGCAGTTTTTGTTAGCTTTAACGCTTTGTAATCCTCAATGTCATATATCTCGCGCAGTAACCCAGCGAACGGCGGTATAGAATAAGTGGGGATATCGTCGTTGCACTTAATTGCAAAAGAGTTAGGTGGGTCAAGTTCAATCCAACGCATCGTTGTTCTGTTCTTTTGATATTCACGATACTTTTTCTCAAATTCTGGAGGGTAGAACTCTAATAATTCACTGTGCGTATCAAAGTACGAGAAATCAAATGTAACATTAAAGCAATGACCTTCCTTAGAGGATATTGCGCAATAGTCGCTTGGCAACTGCTGAATTGCAACATCGTCGGTCGTTACCCATAGAGTTATGTAGGTCGTATCTTCCCTTAGACAAACCTTAAGTATCTGGGGGAACTGAGTTTTAATACTCATACTTTCAAGACAGTTTAAAACTCTACGGTAATTATTATTAATGATTCTAACGTTTGCCTTTTTAGGGTCAATCTTATACGGCTCAACAATATATGCCAAGTCCGATAGACCAACAAAATATTGTATTAGTCTACGGAAGTGTGAACTTGCTCCATATATATATATCACAGCATCACGAAGCTGCTTCTCATACCTATATGGGTCTGCAAGGTAACGGGATATATCATCTTTGGTGTATCTTGCAAATGTTGGATTAGACCTATTATTGTTAAGGTCTCTCATAATCAGCTTATTAAGCAAAGCAAATCTCTCTGAGTGCGAATCAGTAAAGGACGATTCTTTTTCAGAAACAACCTGCGAACTCGATGCTTGCACAGCTTTAGATTTCTGCGCGCTTTTAGTAGATTGTCCAGCTTGGCGCTGAGGACGTTTTGTTCGCCTTTTTGCCAATGTCGTGACTCACCACCTTTCCTGTGTATTTGGGTGCTCTAATAATAAACATATCAGAGGATTTCATATTGGAGCTGTATTTTCTTTCAAGTTTTGTTTCTAGTTGAGTAGCAACGTAAAAGTTGTATGCCAGACTAGAATATCTATCCTTACGCATACCGGAACGTTCATGGACTCTTACCTTTCCACCAACAGTTTCGTGTTCAAGCTTAACTAGTTCTTCGATTAACAACCTAGTATTAATGTATGGTAGCTTAAGCTCTTCACGCTGCATATCTGTTAGACTTTTATATTTGGGTAAATTCTTTAGCGGATTATTAGTATCGTCTTCGCCTTCTAGCAATAAACGAATGCGCCCGCTATTGAACCCCTCTCTGAGCAAAAACGCTGCGTCACTATTAAACGTCTGCGATGCCTTAATAGCCCAGATAGCTTTCCTCGCTCCCATTACCGTGCATCTAGCAGCCATTTCTGCATTATTACAACACGACAATGCGGGGTAAATCTCTCCAGTATCGAGGTCTGACATATCACGCGATAAACAGTCGAAAATTCCTATGCCTATTCCAGCACAGTCCAGCACTAAATAATCGCACGAATACTCATCAAATAACTTGCGAATAATTAAAGCTTGGTCGTCCGTTCTTAATCCTTCGCACGTTTCAGTGTAAACTATATTACTTGTGTATCTTCCAGACTTTGTCGGTTTCATCTGGTTGATGAATATCGCCGTAGCATCATTCTTGTTCCTTTTGCTGGGCATCAATGCTATATCGGCTGACAGTATCCGAATTTCACCGTTTTGCTTAATTGGTATCTTGGTTGGATTTGAATTGCCAAGTAGCGTAGATAACCTGTCCGGCAACATAGGATATGCTATCTTTCTTGTTCTGGATATAGATTCGTAATTAAAGAATGCGTCTTCTCCCGCGCCCCAAAACAACGCTTCCATCTCCATACTGAACTTAACCTCGCTAAAATCGGGTTCGGACATATCGCCTGCAACTAACTCCGGGTCGAGTAATCCTTCGTTAATAGATAGCTGATACGGGAATCCGCAAACGAATTGATGAGAGTTGGGTGTTAACATAGCGTCAAACGTGCTGACACATTTTTCATACGCCCAATGGTCTTTCCAATAAGCTGAACTCAAGTAGAGTGTTAAGTTCTTTTCTTTTGCATACTCAGCTAATCTTTCAGCCTCAGTAAGTTCTTCGTATTTTGGCATACGACGAAGCGTTAAGAATTTTCTGAGTACAGTGTCTATAGTAGTTTTAGAGATTAATCGGAACTCATCCAAAAGTAGTACATTACAGCGGTTCAATTGTGTTATCCTATGAGCTTTTTATCTCACAGCTCTTATAGTTTCCTATAAGTTCAGCATACCTTTTCATCCACTCGGGATGCCCAGCACTCGTGGGTAGATTATATTCTGAGAGCAGTTTCACTACCTATGCGTTGCGTGTGACTAGTATGTTACTACTAGCCTTCCACTCTGGTTGGCATACCATAATTGGCTTAGCTTTCCATGTTTCTTGCTGGGTTCATCACAACAATTTCTTGTTATGCGGGCAACCTTTCTGAATAGAAGTTCTTATTATATTCAAACGTATTACCCCTCGCTGTATCGCTTGCCGTTACAACCTTAATCAACGACGAATTCTTAAACACTATTTTTGCTTCCGTTCCGTTTACCTTACTCTGCTTCTCGTCTATTTCTAAACGTAGTTCAGCGGATAAAGGTTTTAACTCATACATTATCTTTTCGAGGACATTTAACGTTTTTTTGAAATGTGATAATCAATCGAACGCCACTTCGATATTCCAATCTTTCGATTGGTACTAGACTATATCTTCACCCAAATCTGGGCGTCTACCGCTTCGTAAGGGCAGCAGCTTCCCTTACTACTCCATAATGGATAGTCGTTGAACCTTCTCCTTTTCGGAGCTTGGCTGCTGATTGCCCAATCCACATAATTTTCAAACCGTCACACCGCGGAATATTTCAACCGTATGTTGTGGTTTATGTGGCTCTAAGGGGTTCCCAGCAATTCAATAGAGTTTGCCTGTTACATTACTGCAACAGCGACCTAATATTAAGCCTGTCCTCGTGTACCTGATGCAATGCATATCTTCGTTCCCGGATACAGGACACAACGCACCACACAATAGATTGCGCTCAAGAATGATTTTCCTAAACCTCGACACGCAATAAAAATAAAGATGTTGCTCCAAAACATCATTACAAGAAGTATCTTTTGAAACAACCGGAGTCTTAAATGTAAATAATCCTCACAAAATTTCTCTGGATTCTTACGATAAAAGGCGCCCCAATCTGCGGCACCCTCCATAATCCTTGCGTATCGCTGCTTATCTATCAAAGGCATCATCGCCTTCGTTCATATAGTCCATCATCAACTCCTCGTCGGTTCCATCATATTCCGGCTTCTCGACTCGAAGTCTATCTATCTCTGCTTGGTAGAGCTTTTCGTATCCGTTTTTCTTACCAAGCATTCGTAGTACGTGCCCCATCCAAGTGAACACATATTTAAGCAATGGGCTGTTATCGTATTTATCTGGCAACGGTCGTTTGTTTTCATATCTATACAACCACACGCCTAGCGGAGTGTCATTGAACTCAGCATCAGAAGTATCTTGTCTTTTCTGTGCCGGCTTAAAATTACCACTGCCTAATAATGTATTTAAGGTATTGATATGTTTATCTACAGGTTTGCCGTCAGCTCTCAATCTGTTGATATCAAGTTCGAGCATACATATCTGCTTGATAATTACCTCTGTGCCAATATCGACCTCTAAATCATCAGGCAACCTTGAAAGCCAGTATGACTTACGCTGCTCGAGCTCCCGATACATTTGCGCGTCAAGTCCTGTGCCCCAGAAGGCAACAACATCTGGCGATATTTCTTCCCGTTCGCCCTGAGCGTCACCCTGCCCAAAGTTAACTTGCCCAGACTTATCTATGGTGATGCTCCATAAAGTGCCTTCAGCGGCAAGCGTGTCGTCATAACATTTCCCTATATACTTGTTGTTGTTTGATTGCTGTATGTACCCCGTCATTAAAGACCTCGTGGTATTCTTTTGAGCAACCTTCGTATATATCTCATCGTGCCAGTAAATATTTAGCGCACGGCACATCTGCCGTACGGCTGCTTTACTGTCGTTGCATTGCGCGAGATATTGACTGTATAAATCCTCTATACAATCTTTACATACCGGCAGATATCCAATGCCTTTATACATTGGCGAATAACTTACAAGAAAGTTACCCTTCCGTCTGCCATAGGCGGTGCCACAGCGTGTACAAATGGCACTATTATCTTTTATCTCAAGCGCCATCAGAATCACCGGCTGACCGTAGCAATCTGCTCGCCGCGAGTTTATCCTGCGTCGCTATTTCATATAATTTCGCGCTACGCTTCAAATCATTGCCGCATGTAAACTTCGGCATAAATCCCGGAGGACACTCAATCCACTCTCCGTTTGTATCTTTCATTTTCCTTCCCTTTCGGTAGCGCAATCCAAGAGTTCCAAAACCTCTGATTGAAAGTGAGTCACCTTTTTCTAACGAATCCGATACGACTAATAGACACGCATCAACGATATTCTCAATATCTGCGACCGTAAATAATATACTCTTATCACTCTGCTTAACAGCAAAGTCTTTGGAGTTGCCGTAATCATCTGAGATATGGAAAACATGCTTTGGGGAGGAAATAGGTTTTCGAATATTATTGTCGCGTAATGTTTCCGCAACCTTTCTAACAAATTCCTTTTTGTTCATTCCTATCATTCCTTTTATCATTTATCGCTATGTTATAAATCATTCAACCCTTTCTGAGATGGGATTGATATCTCTCCGTCCTTAAAAAACTTAGCAAACTTGTCATCTTTGCTGGAATCATCGTACACCTGTACAAGGTCGCACGAACTCCAACCAAAAAATCGCTGTATAAAGCTGTCTGGCAAACCGCTCTCTGATAAGTAACTACATAGCCTGTGTCTTAGCGAGTGCATATACACTTCTTTTTCAGCTATCCTTGAAAATGTTTTCGCATAACTATTAGCTGTAGTAATTCCTATATGATTAGACGGGTCGTTCTTCTGTGGGAATAGCCATTCGCTATCAATATTCTTTTCTTTGCGTTCCTCTATCCACAAATCTAAATATGGCTGGAACCGTTTAGCCAATGTGTAACACTCCAACATCTTTCCGCCACCGCGACCTTTAGTCTTCAGGGGCTTGCTTTTATACAAAGCGCCATCGCAAATTAATCTGTCCGGCGTGAAATCGTCCATACGGAATCTACACAGCTCTGCCTTACGCCTTCCGCCAAACACCGCTAGTGCAAAGAAGCAAGCTTGTTTGTATTTCTTAAGTTCTACCAGCGTAGATAAAATCTTATTTACATCTTCTTCTGTTAGAATAGTTTTTTCTCTAACCGGATTGTTAACAGGACTTTCAATTTTGTTTATAATGTTGCGATAGTTCGGATAATCGTCATCCAAAATCGCCTCAACGTAATTGCCCATGCTTGATAGTGCTGCCTTGAGTCGTCTAATTCTAGCTGGGCTATTCTTGTTTTCGTTCAGCAACCAATTTTGATATTTAATGATATGCCGCTTCTTCCATTCGACGAATGGCAAATTATTGTTATACTGCAAAGCCCATACGAATGCGATGCTGATGTCATGCTCATAACCAGATATGGTGCCTTCACTACGCTGCATAGACCGCAGATAATCAAGAAACTCCTGAAGCAACTCTTTGTTTTCCGGGTTGACCTTCGCTAATAGCTCTGGCGTGGTCAACGAGTTCATCTGTGTTTTTCTGCCCACCTAGGTCAACTCCTTTCCAAAATATAAAAACACCGGAACAAGCTACTGCCTGCCCCAGTGTATAAATTGCTATGTATTTAATTACATTTAATTCTATACTCAGCATCTAACCCGTCTTCAGGGTTGAAGATTAACAACATCTGTGATGGTGTAGAAAATAGACGCTTGTCATTAGCATAGTCGTCAGAACCACACAGTGCACCACACAACATAGATGTTACGCCGAGCTCCTCAAAATCCTCTCTGTGATGCTTGTCTCCGAGCAAAATGTACTCAATATCCTTACCATATTTCTTATGGAATAACGTGCTCAACATTCTTGGAGAGGCTTTAACACTGTCCAAGTCGCCGTGCGCGGCACAAATATCATGTCCACAAACATTTAGCAGTAGAAATTCTGTATCGGACTCGGGTGCGATATTGATATTAAGAGACTCTCCAGATACTCTCTCTTCTGCCAGTATTCTTGTTTTAAGCCACCACGGAATTAAACGCTCCATATTATCTCTATGTATGCTGTCTTGTTTACTCTGCACTGTCCGAGCATGATTGCCGTAGGTGATATAAATATGAGTCTCCTCAACATACTGACTTAAAAATATAATCGCCTGTGCGAGAATTTCAGATGCCTGCATTAGCTGGTCTGCTGTCAACTCTTCGGACGCTACTCTTGCGCTAGCGTGTATCGCTCCGTGAAAAATATCACCTAATACAACGACGTGTAATTTGGAACATTTATTTTGTGCTATACGGCTTGACGCTTTGGTAACAACCTCTTGAACGCGCTCCTTGCAAATATCTGTATTATATGTATTAAACGTATTGTGCGTTACCATCCCGTAATGCCAATCTGAAAACACAAGAACAGCCTCGTTATCGCAAACGTCCAATGCTGTCTGCCCCGCAAATACATCGCCTACGGTTTCGGACAGTTCATCAGCCGCCTGACCGAGGCGTTCGTACAGATGTTCACGTCGTCCAGCCTCAGCCTGAATCTTGTTGTACTCTCTGCGTTGGTCGAAAAACTTCTGTTTCTCTCTTTTAAATTCATCAATCTTAGCATCAAGCTCATTAATTGTATTCATACTTGCGCGTGAATCCTTTTGATTACTTGCTACTAAATCCAATGTTCTCTTACTGCCATAGAACATTCTGCGGCTGACATCACTTGAGTAATGTTGTCCGTAAGCGTAATCTGACAACTCGGAATAATCTAAATCTCCAAGTGATTTATCCCTGAGCTTACCGTAGATTATCCGCTTGTGATAATCGAGCGGTGATTCGTTTTGTCTCCTGCTTAAATCCACTTAGTATCACTGCCATTCAGAATCGCGTTGCGGTTCCCTGAGCGACTCTAATAAAGCCATTGCCCCTCGGTTCTCCTCGCAATAATAGCGATGACGCTTCGAACGTTGCTTTGCTGTTCTTACAATGTGCACGTTTGGAAACATTTTGGATATAGCTTCTTTTTCTTTTTTGTTAATAGCTATCAAGTAATTCATTCCTTTATTTCTAAATTTTGAGATAAGCGTACTTCTCTCTCATATTAACGCACCCATCAAATCCTTGAAAACCGTTGCAGCACAACGGATTTCAGAGGAATTAGTGCGTTGATTTTTGGAACATCAAATAAATTGTCATGCTATTATCTGGGACGATACGCTGGAAAATCCAGCATTATCCCTCATTACACCGTCTACATTTCTTCTCATTCTTAAAGCTATCGCACAATTACGGCAATAGATTTGAGGTCTGCCGCGCGAGGTCAGTCCTTCCTTTGTAAGATTTTCTCTACGAACTACAAGCCCGCACTCCTGACAACAAAAGTAAGCGTCATCTCCCATAAACAATTTGTATTGATAGCCGAGATTATCAAATCTCGTTACTTTCATCGCTATGTCTCCGTCTTCCGCAAAACAAACCTGTACGTTAGTATTGTCTATTTTCTGAGAGAAACGTACTAACCCCGCCTCGTACAATTGATTATACATTAAACACTGCCGACGAATTGAAGTGTTTATGTTGGCTATCTTCATTATCTCATTGTCTTTTGAATTCACCCAGTATGTATCAACATCATTAACCATATTCCAGTATTTAGAAAGGCAAAGAAGCGTCAGGGCAAGGCGCTGCAACTGAGCGCCTTTTAGATTATGTATAGTATCCATTTCCTTGTCTGTCACCGGTATATATTCAATCTCAACAGCTTTATTCTTAGCTGCATACTTTACAGCTTTATCGAGTGTGTCACCCCATAAAACGGTAGACGCCGTTGGACTACAACGTAGCAAGAAGGTTTCAAGTCTACACCTTGCCGCCTGACGGTTGCCGTTATCATCTGCCAAATAATACTTTGCTACCCTGCACAAAGTTTCAAAAGGATGTCTGCCTAATTCATTATTATTAATTTTATCTTTCGCCCATTCAATCTCATTTAATACTGCTGTCATTCATTCACCTCGTATTCTTTCTCTAACACCTTAAACGTATTGCCGCAATAGTAAACATCCCCGTCCGCGTCCTCAACGGGGAAACGAATTAGCCCGCCGTTATGTTTCAATAAATTATGTATAATTTCTTCGCCACACATATTCCACGCAAAGCGCTTGGAACTACTCCTCTGATAGCAAACATCTAAAATAATATTACATAAACTTTCTTTGTTTGGGCATACCTTAGCACAATCTTCAGCGAAACATTTATTCATAACCCAATACGCTTCTGAAGCTTCCTGTTCGTCTATACGCTCATAGTTAGCGTATATAGAATAATTCTGTAATTGTCGAGTATATTCCTCGTACAATTTCTTTATGCTAAGATACTGTTGGTATGTATATGGAGCTTCGCTCCTCAAAATATGATAATCGAATTGATGGTCTTTCCTATGCTTAAGAACGTACGAGTCGAATAAATCCTCGAATTTCTTGCAAATTCTATTAACTACGCAATCACCAGTCCCCACCGGCATCTTATTATAATAATGAGTTAGGAAGGTACGTTGCCGCTCAGATAACGACGAATAAGGGAGAGAGGCTAATTCGTCAACAGATATTCCAAACTCGCGTAGAGAGTTTCGCTCGGCACTTTTTATATACGACAGGTATTGCTTTTTTAGGTTCGGATATATGTATATCATAAAGTATGGTTTCTTGTCTGCTATAATACTCAAGTAAAACTCCCTGTCCTTAGCAGACTCTATATTTTTTGCGCTATGCCAGTCATACCAAGTCTTAGGTATAGGCTTACAAATAATTCCTTTAGCCTTATCTATAGCCAGTTATGTTTGTGAAATACCTTATTAAATGTTCAAAGGTATTTAGCGACGCTACTCGCACACAGGTAAAACCTCTTTACCTTTCGGTAAAGCTCGGACTATATCTTCATCGTTCTCGATGCTTGCCACTTCGAACCGCCAATCGCTTGCGGCTCTACTCCCATAGGGATAGTCTCTGAACCTTCCTCTGTCGAGGCTTGGCTGCTGATTGCCCATTATAACAGTGTTTAGGATTTGACCTTGCACTATGCTACAATTTCTTTCTACTTTCGTCGCCGTC
>Ga0326514_10002220_pt1 | contig 12425 bp, 4 predicted proteins | sample 3_2548_0518_D_FD_203653 | JGI IMG/M metagenome (GOLD analysis project Ga0326514, IMG submission 203653) | Bovine rumen microbial communities from UC Davis, California, United States - 3_2548_0518 | ecosystem: Host-associated > Mammals > Digestive system > Stomach > Rumen | place: USA: California...
GAAGGCCAGCCCAGAAATAGTCTGCAGGAACTGTGATGCACGGAAGTACGAGCGGGCAGCGTAGTAGTCTATATCATCGTTACCACTGATGTCATATCCCAAAGCGACCCGCAAGTAGTCAATGCCATTGACCTTGGCCATCCAAGCCTCGTTGGTCATGACCCATGAAGCCTGGATGCCGGGGAACACGGCCCATGCAGCTTTGAGCAGTCTGAAGTCACCGCCGTCCTGTCCGAATCGTGACGACCCGTCAACGGTCAGGTTAGCCTGTAGATAGTAGCGGCCCAGATAGTTGTACTCAGCCTGTGCATACCAAGACATTGAGTTCCAACTCTCATTGACGCCGACCACAGACTTGTCCTTCAAGCTACCGCTCATGAAAGGCGTCTTGTCCGAACCAGTGTTGTAGCCCACCTGAGCTGTCGAGGTGAAGTCCTCCCAGTTGATGCGGAGACCGCCAAAGACATGAATGGCATGCTCATTGTAGCGGTTATTCCAGTCAAGGCGGGTATCGCTCATCACGGAATTCTGCTTCGAAGCCAATGAACGCACCTCATTATCACGGTAGCCACCCAGACTGGTGACATAGTAGCTTGGCGTGCCGTTGATGGGAATATAGAACATCTCATTGGTGTTGACAAGGTTGTAACTGAAGTGCTCGCTTGCGAAGAGGTTCCTATTGATTTCAAACTTTGGTGTGACGGTCAGGTTCAGCATAGACGTCTCAAAGCGGTTCTTCGTCTCAGCCTCGGCATAGTAGTTGATTGCGGCGGGGTTGCCCAACTGCCAGTTGTAGTTGTTATAACCGGAAAGTGCCTCACTGAGGTAAGACTCCTGGTCAATGTCGTAGTGCTCGTCAGAGAAACGGCCCGAACCAGTCTCATCGTGACCATAGCTGTAGGGGCTCAGGAATGGGCTCTTGACGTATGCCAGGAACGAAGGCGCGATAGGCGTGCCCTCGTCGTAGTTCTCTGGCGCACCGTCATTACGTATATCGCGTGTCTGGTTGGCAAACGAAGCGTCGAAGCGTACCTTCAACTTCTGGGTGAGGTCAATATCAGTGTTGAATCGCACGTTCAGGCGGTCCATGTCGTTGTATTTCATGGTGCTCTGAGCCGACGTGTAGCCCACAGACAGGTTGTAGTTAGCAACAGCATCACCACCCTCAACGTTGATGCCGTAGTTCTGGGTCATCGCCGTGTGATAGACATAATCCTTCCAGTCGGTGCTCTGGTGGTACTGGTCATAATAATAGTACTTCTGCCCCCTCTGGTCGAACTCGTCCTTCAAGAACTTAAACTCACGGAGCGTGGTGCTGGTGGATTTGAGCATTTCAGAAGCATAGCTGCGGTACTGGCCTGCGTCCATCACGTCAATATATTTAGGCTCCAGCACGACACCCGCCGAGATGTTGGCCGTAATACGTGTAGCCATCGACTTATTGCGTCGCGTCTGAATCAGAATCACGCCGTTGGCACCCTTGGCACCATAGAGAGCCGTACCATTACGCATCACCGTCACCTTCTCGATGTCAGCAGGATTGAGGTTGGAAAGCACGTCGTTATAGAATCCGTCGTGCAGAAGCATGCGTCCATACTGCTGGTCGATGATGACGTCATCAATGACGACAAGCGGCTGGGCATTGACATTCAGCGAGTTCAGACCCTGGATGTACATCACGCCACCAACGCCCGGTGTACCGTTGAAGTTGACGGCATAGACCTGTCCACCCAACTGTTTCTGAATTTCTTCCTTGATATTGATGGCGTTGGTGTACTTGAAATCAGTAGCCTGATAGTCGCCACGCACATTGGTCTGTGTACTGTACTCAGGCGTGAACGTCGAAGGATAGAGACTGACCAGCTTCTGCTCTACACCATCGACCACACCAATTTTCACCATGTTGTAGTCGGGCGAGCTGATGGTGATGGCCGACGCGAATACTGGCAACTTCAACTCGTAAGCTCCGTTATCATCAGTCAGCACACTGTAGCCGTCAATCTCTGCGGAACGCACAATGGCACCCGAAATGGGTTCGTTGGTAGTCGCATCGACCACCTTGCCTTTCACGGTGCGAGTCTCATACTGCTTTTTCACAGTCATCTTGCGCTTAATCTGAGCAACCTCCACCTCTTCTTCGTCCGTGTCATCGTCCTGTGCAACCACGCTCAGCGGGAAGGCCATCAGCAGCGAAAATCCAAATAAGATATATCGTTTCATATTGTTCTTTCTTTATTTAGTCATGTGAAACACTATCGTAGCATATACCACGCCTTATAGTCCCTGTCGTCATATTTTCCGTGAGGATACAACAGGACACCAGGCTGTCCCTGTGCAGATGCCGGAATGATGGTTTTCTTATCGCCTTCTCCCACCGATCCGGGTAACGAGCCAACCACCTCCAAAGATCCATGAGGCACCAGCAGGACACAATTGATACGCATGACGCGGCTATAGGTCTTGTTTCTCAACTGGACACTGGACACACGTGTCTCAATCTGCATGACCGCCTGTAAACTCTCATCTGCAACACCGTAGGTACACTTGGGGAACTTGAAGTCCTCAGCCAACAATATGTAATCAACGCTGTCACGACTCGTCTCATACGTACCTTTCTTGTAATGAGGGTCGTTCTGATTATCCATCACCACGTCCGACATTCCCGGAGCTTTCAGTGTACACCTCAAAAGCGTCGGCAGTTTTTCGTCCTCAGAAGCTGTCTTGGAACTATTGTTGGCAGCCGCAGCTGGGGCACAGACCAGATAGATGTCATAGCCAATGTTAGAGAGCACGTTGGAGAGCGTATAATAGACAGAATTGTTCAGTGTGGCGTAATTTGGCTGGAACTCCAGGTAGTAGTTGTCCCACAACTTATTGTAGAAAGCCACGTTATCAGACGACACCTGCACTCGGTTGATGGTCACGGTATTGACCGAGTCGTCCTTTTCCTTTGTCTTACTTACCTCCTTCAGTGCATCGGGACCAGACAGAATATACTTATGGAACGTCATCCGCTTGTCAATGTTCCATTCCCTTGCCTTGCGCACCTCGCCATTACTGCATGCCATTATCTCTGTCTGGTTCAGCGCGCCTTTGGCGTCAAGCGGCTTATAGTACTGATAGTACTCAAAGGGTACGTCCCAGTAGAACTTGCGATCATTGTAGTTCTTAGCAGCACTGTTCGACATCGCCGAGTCATTCAGTGCTTTCGCTGAATTAAACGTGCGGCTGAAAGTAGTACCATTGACAATGGCCAGGCGCGGCATCGTGTAAACCATGGAGTCGCGCTGATCATATTTCTCAGGATAGTCAAAATACGGTTCATACTCCTCAACCAGGTCCTTCCACACCTCATTCGTAGGAGCTGTCATGATATAGCTACTATCCTCAGAATTAATCTGCCCCAGATAAGAGAACAGCTCGTTACGCTGTGAGAAAACAGAGTCGAGATACTGCATCTTACCATCGACGATACTGCCAGGAACACTCTGAGAAGGCATAAACACCTTATAATAGAAGTGGCTGTTGTAAAGGAAGCTATAGATGCTGTCGTATTCCTCGTCCTTGCGGAAAGATTCAAAGACATTAGGCAGATAGGTAATCTTGTCACTCAGCACATTGAGCACACCATTGCTGTAAAGCTGATTGAACTTCGTCATCTTTACACCGCTGATAGTGGCGTCGCGATCCAAGATGGCATACTTGCCATTCATCAGTACCAACGTATCTACACGAAGGTCAGAGAACGAATGGTTATAGAGTGACATGTGGTTGTAAATGAACTCCTTGAGCACCGTATTGTTAGCCTGCAACACGGTTTTAGCCTGTTCCTTGTAGTCGGCAATAAGCTGGTCTGCTTCAGCGGCTGAGAGCTTGGCGTTGGTCGGTGCAAAGACAGTGAACACCTGGCTACCGTCAAGAGCTGGCTTGACGTTACACTCCTCTAACACACGAGCAAAATTGCTGAGATCAGGGTCACTGGAGATGGCCTGCCACAGGGTACCGTCATGCATGCCAGTAGAGGAATCTCCCAGATTCTCATAATGGTCATCCCAAGTGTCGGAGCAAGCGACAAAGGTGAGGGTCGCCAATGCGAGCCCTAACACCATATTATATGTTTTAATCTTGGTAATCATAACTTTCAATTTTCAATTTACAATTTTCAATTTACAGGTCGTCTTCCATGGCATCTTCACCATCGACCGCATAGACCGACTTGGGCACCATTTCCCAGAAATCGAACATAAACTCGTTGTTGTTACCCTTACCGTCGGAAGCCACGCGGAAGCGGACGTAGTGATCCTTAGTGGCATCGATGTAAGTCTGACAGAGGATACGACGATACATACCGGATGCATTGCCCAACGGGTGGTCTTTCTGACCAATCCACTGGCTGCGTCCGTCATCGTAGGCACCCATGTTCTTCAGAGCCTTCTGATACTCAGCCTTCTCCTCATCGGACATCTTCATATAATTATCATAGTTCTGGTAACGGGAGCCCAAATACATTTCCGTATTCAAGTCCTTGGTCATATCCAGAGGAATACCCTGGGGCACGCCGTCAAAATACACCTGCATGACACCACGCGTAGGAATCGAGCAGAAGCCCAGACGCAACTGCCATTCACCGCTGAACGGCACCGGCGGGATGCGGAAAGTCATATCATAGTCACCGAAGAGGTTCCACTCATCACCCTGCCAAGACCAGTAATAGAGATGGGGGCGGCGCAGCACCAGATGACCATCATTATTGACGGTCACACCATCCAGATAGCCGTCGGGGAAGTAGCGGTTCTTACCGTTCTTAGGATCATTGCTATCGTCAGGGGTATTGTCAGGATCATCGCCTAAGTAGTTACCCTCATCGCGCATGTCATTGGTCATCACCTCGGGGAATACGGTAGAGAAGTCCATACGGATACGCATGTTCTGAACCTTGTCAATCACGTCCTCGTCAAACTTCACCAGGTCATCGACATAGAAGTAGTGACCGTTGACGGCATCATGCTGGTAATCTGATTCCACATTGTTGTCAATCAGCGTACCACGGATTTGGAAGTCTGAGGTCTCACCATAGCGACGGTTGAGGAAAGCGCGCTTCACCTTGTCACGATCCGTTCCGCGGCAGTCACGTCCCTGCTCATCCCTGTTCATAGTCAGCATCGACACCTTGAGCATGGTGTGAGGCAGCAGCGTAACGTACCATTCCGTCGGATTCACTAATGAGCCGTCGAAGCCGAAGGGATATTTGCCGTGCTCATCTATCTGCATCGCAAACAATTTGTCAGCGCCTGGCACATAACGGTTCATGATATGATACTGAATAAAGCGCTTCAGCGGGTTGATGCTGTCGGTCAAGTTCTCATACTTCCAACCATCCTTGGCGGCATCGTTGAAAGTCTCGGGGGATCCATAGATGGGATAATAAATCTTTGCAGCCAAGTCGTAAAGGGCACGCAACGTATCATTATTGCTAATGGTGATGCCGTACTCGTCGAACTTCTTCAGATAAATTGTGTCTGGCTCAACGAAAGCGGTAAAGCCGTACTTCTTACGATCGGGCACCCAACCCACCTCAGAGTGAGTGTGTGAGCGGTATCTGTATTTGGGCTGGTTCTTCGAGTAGGTCACGTCCTCAATCTTCTCAATCTCCCGACGGACACCCGTCTGGGTGAGGGCTTGGTAGAAGAGGTGGATCTTGTCGTTGTCGCGCAGGATGTCAGCAATATAGCAATTGGATTTCTCAATCACCATATTGACGGGCTGCACGATACCATTTTCCACGGAGTCGTTCTGGTGAACAATTTCGCCAGTCTCCAGTGTGTCACTGAAGATGATGTAGGCCAGACCCTCAATCTGAATCACCGCATTGCCTTTCTCGTCTTCTACTGCCTTGGTAGCCAGATAACGGCCCTGCAGATTATAGGTGGGCAGGAAGTCAGTATTCATCTCGAAAGTAGAATACATATTCTGCACCAGATGGGTACGGGCAATCGTATCACAGTCAGCATCAGACAACTGATCAACACTGCTCAACCCGCGAGACTGCAGAAACGCATCCACAGCCTTGTTGTCAGGCAGGAAGCAGGTATATCTTCCGTAGGTTGACAACAGATCCATCAACTCAGCTCGCTCAACAATGGTCTTAAACTCGCTGTACTGCTTACGATTGCTGATATAATCGCTCAACATCTCACCCGTGAAGGTGTAGAAATATTCGCTGTCAGGCTCATCGGAGCAACTCGTCAGCGGCCCTATGACCATGCAGGCCGCCATCGCCATCAAAGCCACTTTCAACTTATTCTTGATATTCATAATCTCTTTGTTTAAGCTTTACACATTAATTCGTCTTTTCGTAACTGGAGTTTTCGCCGCTGCTGAAGGCAGGGTTGGGCACCAGGTTACGGTTCACCTTCATTTCGTCAATATTATAGGGCCAGAAGATGGCATCCATCTTCTTAAAGAAATTCTGGACGAATCCCTTGTTTACATCTTCACGATGTCCTACTGCATCTATCAATTCGTCGGTGTTGCCGGCACGCAGAGAATAGCGCACCAGGTCGAACCAACGCTTACCCTCGTACATCAGTTCACGCTGACGCTCACGCTTCACAAGCTTTGTCATCAAGTCTTTCGATGCGTAGTTTGTAAACTGCAGGGTATCAGTGCCCGTCAGTTCTTTTTTGCAGATAGAACGCTTGTTCACCACATTGGCCAGCTCGAAAGCTTTCTCGAGCAGCGGCTTGTTGTAGGCAGCAATAACAGAGTCTTCCTCAGCAGTCGTTCCTGGACTTGAACTTCTCATCTTTTCGCAAAGTGCCTCTGCCTTCATGAGCATAATATCAGGCAAACGGTAGAAAATCCACGTGCTGCTATTGCTGTTGTTCGCATAGGTAGAGTACGTCGCATCGGGCGAAGAAGTCGAAGCATTGATACGTATTCTACTTGAAGACATCTTCCTGATACGCGGTGCATCGGAAGTGGCATCACAGTTGGTGTATATACGTGCATCGAGCTTCTTGTTGGCATCCTCATAGACCGTTCTCTGCGAAGTCAGCTCGATATCCTCCTTCAAATACTTTGAACCGACGAGCAATGGTGAACCGGTCTGACCGCCATAAAGCGATACAACAGCCGAGTTGGCAGGCAGTTGCGAACTGGCAGGAGTCCTGTCATAGCTGAGTTCAAAAATGGTCTCCTTGCTGGAACCGTCTGCAAAGATTTCTTCATAGGCATTACCATAGGTGGTAGTTGTCAAGTTGTCATAGACCAAGGGATAGTCGCCAAGGCGCACCTTCACGCGGGCCTTCGTCTCAGCTGAAGACCTGCGCTTCTTCTCCTTTTCCTCTTCTATGTCCTGCTTCGACTTGATGACGAGGTCAGCATAGCGGATGCTATTGTCATAGTCACCCTTCCAGAGATACAGTTCGCAGAGCATGGCATGAATAGCATCTTGCGTGATTCGCCCTGTCTGATAGCGGTCCTGATCACTGTTATAGCTACCCTCAGGATAACGTTTGACAGCATTGTCCTTGACAGCCTCCAGGTCTTCAATCAGGTAGGCAAGCACTGTCTCGAAAGGTGAAGCAGGCAGGTCCATCTTCTGGTTGTCATCCGTGAATGCCTCACGAGAGAAAGGCACGTCGCGGAATGTGCGAATCAGATAGAAATAGCATAGCGAGCGCAAGGCTGTCACCTCAGCGATGGTTGCGTTCAGGTCGCCCATTGTATAGGCCGGGTCCTTGGCAGCCACCTCGGGTGCATACTTCAATACCGTATTACAGCGGTTAATCACGTCATAGAAGCCATCCCATGTGGTATAGGAGTTCATGGCCGTGATGTTTTCTTTCAGGATGTTATGTAGGTTCACATCACCATTGATAGCCACACCATTGGCCATCACATTCTCACTTCGTGCCTCACCCCAGATCATCATGCGGCGACGCACACCATCGTCCTGCAAGCGTGAATAGCAACCTGCCACCACGTTTTCGACGTCAGCCTTCTCATTCCAGAAATCCTCCAGAATAATCTCACTCTGGGGCTTAATCTCCAAGAAGTCGGCACAGGAAGAGAAACCGCAGATTACGCAGATTGCGCAGATTATATTACTATATTTCTTTTTCATAATCTTTAATTTCCAATTATCAATCTTCAATTTTCAATCTTCAATCTACGTTAGAGTTAGAAGTCAACCGTGATACCCAGAGTAAAGGAACGCGAACGAGGAGTCTGTGCCCAGTCGATGGCAGGATCCTCACCACCAAAGGCGATATCGGGGTCAACACCTGAGTACTTCGTCAGAACAAACGGGTTGTTGATGGATGCATAGAACGAAACGCGGTTCAAGCCAATCCATGTCAGATACTTCTTCCTAATCGAATAGTTCAACTGTGCATAGCTCATACGCAGGTAGCTGCCGTCCTCTACGAAGCGGTCGCTAATCAGAGTATTGAAGTTTGTATTACCATTCATGGCGCGTGGAATCACGGTCACGTCACCCTCCTGACGCCAGCGGTAGTTCACAGCCTGCGACTGGTTGTCGTTGCCTGTCATCGCCTCAGCGCTCAGACGAGCCTTGTTGATAATCTTGTTACCCACACGGTAGGTGAACTGGGTAGAGAGTCGCCAGTCGCCATAGCTGAAGGTGAAGCCAAAACCACCAGTCAGCTTAGGCAGTGAAGAGCCTAAGTAGGTGATATCGAGGGCGTTGATCTGTCCGTCGTGGTTCAGGTCGGCATAGATGGCATCACCACCGTTGAAGCCTGGGAACGTACCGTCATGACCAGTATCGTCGGAACGATAGTCATACATCATGCGCTTTGGCACGTTGTTACCTTCGAGAATGATGTCACCATCAGCATTCACAGCCACAGGAGCGGTCTTGCCCTGTGCAGTAAACTCCCTCCACCAGGCATAGATCTCTTCCTTGCTCATTCCCTCCACAGCATTCTTAACCGTGTTGTAGTTGTACTGATAGACACCCAGGTACTTGAAGCCATAGATGGCACCGAACGGGTTATGCAACTGCACGCGGCGCAGCGTCTCGCCATTGGCATAGCCATAGACGGAGTTTTTATTTTCCAGAATATAGGGGTCCATTTCGAGGATTTCATTACGGTTATTACCGAAATTCACGTTCATATCCATCATGAACTTGCCTTTCTGGACAAGGCGGTTGGTATTGATATGGAACTCCCAACCCGTGTTGCGCATCTTACCGTTGTTGTGGTAAGGCACGGTGGTGAAACCAGTATTTGAAGGAATACGGAAGCCGCCCATAAGCATGTCGGTCGTGGTTGACTGATAACCCTCGACAGTCAGGTTCAGCCTCTCATCGAAGAAGTGAATATCGAGTCCGAGGTTATAGCTGGTCACAAGCTGCCACTTCAGGTCGCTCAGACGGATGTTCACCGGCTTCATGGCTGCCATATCGATGTAACGGGTGGTTGATTCGTATTTCGAGGTGAAGAGGTAGTTCTGACCCGGCTGGTTACCCACACGGCCCCAAGAGGGACGAATGGCTAACATAGAGAGCGTAGGCTTGGCCTTCTGCATCCAGGGTTCGTCACTGATAATCCACTTGGCTGACAGTGAGGGGAAGTAGCCCCAACGACTGTCCGGTCCGAACTTGGTCGTACCGTCGGCACGCAGGGTGGCGTCCAGCACGTAGCGGCCTTTGTAAGCATAGTGCATGGAGAACGTGTAGTACATGGAGCGCCACTGACTGTAACCTGAACTCATGCCGTTAATCAGGCCGCCAGCAGAAGGACTGACGATGACACGGCCAGAAGAAGGCAGACCGTAGCCATCAGTTGACTGCGAGCTGCTGTTACCAGATGTCAGTTCAAATCGACCCATTGCCATCATCGAGTGATCCTTATTGGTGAAGGCAGGAGTAAGCGTCAGCGTCTGCTTCGTGTTGAACGACACGCTCTTCGACGAACTTGAAGCAGAGGTGTTCACCTTGTCTTCCCATCTCTTTGAAACCAGTTCCTGCGGATAGAACGAATCATTATAGTGGTTAGAGATATTCATATAGACAGAACCGCGCCAGGCCAACTGCCAGTGATCCTCATCCAAGCCCAGGAGATTGTAGTTGATGATCAGCTCAGGGTTCATGTCGTAGCTACGGTGCTGCTTCTCAGCCAAATGGGCAGAAGCCACGGGGTTCACATAGTTACGCTGGTCACCCCCGAAAACATCGCCTCCACGTAAATCTCTCTCTGCATCCGTCAACTGCTTCACAGTATAATATTTGTCGGTGTTTTGACCTGTGACAGGATCCTTCTCGTAGATACTCAGGTTTGGCATCTTTTTCAGGGCAATAGACAGCAGGTCATCGGAGTTCTGGTCGTTTTTCGTATAGGTCAGCGAGAAATTGGTGCTGACACGGATACGCTCCGATACAAAATAGTCAAGGTTCACACGCGTTGACAGACGGTTCAGCACCTGCTCGATAATTGTACCCGTCTCATGGTCGTAACCGGCACCGATACGGAAGGTTGCTTTCTCACCACCACCACTGATGGTCACATAGTGGTTCTGGCGGAGACCAGTCTGGGTAACAGCATCACGCCAGTCGGTGTTGTCACGGAACTGACGCCATTCGGTGAAGTTGTCTGTGTCGTCCAGATAGTTGATTTCAGGGATGCGTTCCTTGTCAGAGGCATTGTCATCCTGACGGGGGTTGAAGTAGGCCTCCTTCAGCATCATGGTGTAGTCATCACCGCTGAGCAGGTCGTAACCCTTCGGCTGGTAGGTTCCCGTAAGTTTCAGTGAGTAGGTCACCTTTGGTTTGCCTCGCACACCACGCTTGGTGGTCAGCTCGATGACACCATTACCACCCTGTGAACCATAGACAGCCGTAGCGGCAGCATCTTTCAGCACGGTAATCGTGGCGATGTCCTCCGGGTTGATGTTCAGCAGCTCGGCAAACTTCTCATCGTTGGCACCTGCCATATCGAAGCCGTCGAGGTTCACCTCGCGGATGTTTCCATCGACCACAATCAGGGGGTTTGAGTCAGTGAGGGTCGAAATGGAAGAGGCACCACGCAAACGCATGGTAGAACCTGAACCGAGGTTACCAGAGTTGCTGATAATGTCCAGACCGGCAATACGACCCTGCAGGGCCTCATCAATCGAGGTGATACCCAGACCCTCGAATTCCTTCGTCGAAATGGTCTGTGTAGCACTGGAGATTTCGCGCTCGGGAATGGGCAGTCCGTTACCCGTGGCGCGTTTCTTCGACTTCACCACCACCTCCTTGATCTGCGTGACAGACGTCATTTTCAGGTTATAGGTGGTCTTGTTGATAGGCTGTGTGACCGTCTGCAGACCCACATAGCTGAAGCGGATCTTATCCTTCGGGTTCTTCACCTTCATCGTGAAGTTACCATTCAAGTCGGTGATAGCTGAGTTGATGATACGTCCGTTACCGTCAATCTCGCACACCGTAGCACCCATCAGCGGTCCCATGTCGTCGCTCAGCGTTCCATGGACTGATGTTATCGTCTGTGCACCGGCTGTCATCGCAAACAGCAGTGCTATCGACATGATTATGAATTTTATTCTTCTCATAGGTTAATTCCTCCTCTCTTAGTTAGTTAGAGCTTCTTCCACGATATCAGTCCATTTTCTCATGGCTTCGAACTTCAGCACACCGTCAATCTGGTGTACCACAACATCGCTGGCCATGTACATACGGGCTGTATTACCCGTGCCCTCAAACCAGTACTCACGGCAAATCAGATTGTATAGTCCTCCTGTCTTCACCACATGACAGGCGTTATCCAACGCATCGGTCACCGTCATATTGGCAGCATCGTAGTCAACCTTAATCGGGTAGAACTTACCCGTCTCGAGATTGCGCTTCATGCTCTCATAGTTTCCGTCGGAACCCGTCTCACGTGCCATACCAATAGCCAGCGAGCGGTCTTGAACGTGATAGCGCACGAAATCAGAAACAACATTAGTAATCACGGCAGCCACCTTCTTACGCACCTCTAACGAGTCAGAGGCCTTCGTGGCACCAGCCAGTTTATACCAGCCTTTATCAAGACAGATACTGTCCAACACAGGGTCGGCACCCGTCTTGGCGTCATAGTCACCACGGTCCAGTTCAGCTTCAGTGGGCAGGTAGCCCTTATCCTGCAGATCCTGAATAGCTGAATTGGAGGGCACATAGACCGTGTAGTTATAGTTGTCGAGCAAACGCAAGTTCTTGCTGTTTTTTGAGGACATACCAGCATTGTACTTATTGCTCAGCTTTTGAGACAGCAGGTTGTTATAGTCGTTATCAAGAATGGTCAGGAACGACGAGAATTCCGGATGGGCTTGCAACGTCGTATAAACCGTATTCTGAGCGCCCATCGGTACTTGTGAGCTCACCATATACGACTTACCATTGGTCTTCACATATTCTC
>Ga0326514_10002221_pt1 | contig 12423 bp, 12 predicted proteins | sample 3_2548_0518_D_FD_203653 | JGI IMG/M metagenome (GOLD analysis project Ga0326514, IMG submission 203653) | Bovine rumen microbial communities from UC Davis, California, United States - 3_2548_0518 | ecosystem: Host-associated > Mammals > Digestive system > Stomach > Rumen | place: USA...
TAGTGCAAAAGCCCGGGTGTTGTGCGTTAGGATGTTGGTGAAGGGCATCAACGGACGGCTGCCATCCAGGAAATGAGAAATGAGGGATGAGGAATGAGGAATGTTACTCCTATATGCTCTGAAGAAGGTCTGGAATTTGGGGGTCAGACGCTCCTGCTTCCTGCAGTAGCCTTTATAGAAGAAATGATAGAGGCGCTCGAACGACCACCCCTGCTTTTGCAGGCTTTCGTAGAGGCGCTGCTCGCCGGCATAACTGTCGAGCTCGCTGCCGGTATCGCCCTTGAGGAACCAGAGATGGATGTTGCGATAGTAGTCGGCCAACGCACACTGGGTGGAGTGGCACCGCAGACCGGCATAGGCACAGAGCAGCAAGCCCCACCACTGCCACGGCATCCCCAAAAGGGGGATGGGCTCGTTCCAGAGCCTGTAGACGATGGCAACATAGACACAGAAAAACCACACATCACTGGCAAAGCCGTCGAGGATACGCCCCAAGAGGGTCTTCTGGTTGGTCATGCGCGCCAACTGCCCGTCGGCAGAGTCGCAGAAGTTGGCCGCCATCAGCAATGCCACGCCACAGATGTTGTGCGGCAGGTCGCTGTAGTGGAACATCCAGCCTGCCACGGCACCTATCACGATGCCTGCAATGGTGATGGCGTTGGGGGTGACGCCCAACCGACCGCACAGCAGAGCCAGTGCCAGTCCTATCGGACGGGTAAACCAGACGTCGAGCCACTCTTCTGTATCATTGCTCTTGAACGACTCGCGCAGCTGTTGTCGATAACTTCTCTGCTCCATCTACCGCAGGGTGATATTTCCCTCGTTGTCTATATGAGCCTCGTTCTGCGGGAAGTCCTCCTCACTCAACAGTTTGATCTGACGGGCCACGCCTCCTTGCTTGTCATGACGGGGTCCCACTCCTTTTATCTGCTGGAAGGAATGAATCTTTCCCTTCTGGAACAGGCCCTGGTGGTCGATGGTGATGCTGATGACAGGTGCGTAGGCGGAGATGCCAGTAAGGCTCATACCGTAGGGCGTGCAGAAATTGCCCAGGCTATAGGCGATAAAGCGACCGTTGTATACCTCCACGGCACGCACCACGTGGGGACCGTGTCCATAGACCACATCGGCACCATGGTCAATACAGAAATGGGCCATCTCGCGCAAAGAGCCGCGATTCTCACCCAGGAAGGTCTCCGTGCCGTAGGGCAGGTGGCTCTTGGTGCGGCCCTCGGCTCCACCGTGGAAAGAGACGACAATGAGGTCGCTCTTGGTCTTCAACTCATCAAGAACCCGTTTGACCAGCGCCAGGTCGGTATGCTTCAGGGTGTAGCTGTTATGTCCGAAAGCACAAAAGCCGATGCGCAGACCCTTGCGATTGATAACTGCCGACTCCACATGTCCGTTGATGCCTGCATACTTGATGTCTTGCTCTTGCAGACAACGCTCTGTCGACTCAATGCCTTCAACACCGAAGTCGTTGGCATGATTGTTGGCCATGCTGAGAAAATCATAGCCGGCATCTTTCAACAGGGGGGCATAGCTCGTGGGGGTACGGAAGGCGTAGCTGTTGGGCCCCGTTCCCTTGGTGCTGGTGCCTCCATCGCACAGAGTGCCCTCCAGATTGCCCACGGAGATGTCGGCAGACTGCAGGATGGCTTTGGTGTCCTTGAAGAGATCTCTGCCGTTGTTGGCTGGCAGAGAAACAGCTGGAAAGGTGGTGCCCATCATGATATCGCCCGTCATGGCGATGGTGAGGGTATCAGAAAAACAGGCCACAAAGTAGCCTGTCAATAGTATTGTAAGAAAAATCCTTGCTTTCATGTTATTGTGCGATGCGTCTTACACCCACATAGCGACGCTCATAGTAGCCGTCGGTAGAACTGCTGATCTTGACGCCGTCCTTGCTGCTGGCATGAATGAAAGTGAAGGTGTCGTTGATAGGATCGACATCCACCACGATACCTACATGGCCAACACCATGACCGGAGCCAGGACTGGTGAAGAACACCAAGTCGCCAGGGCGCATCTCTTCACGCTTGATGGGAATGTTGCGGGCATACTGGTCGCGGGAGGAACAGCCAATGGAAATGTTGTTCTGTCCATAGACATAGCTGGTGAAACCAGAGCAGTCGAAGGTGTAGGGACCCTTGCTGCCACTGCGGTAGCGGGAACCAATCAGCGACGTGGCCTGCTGAAGGATATCTTCTACGTTGGCGAAGCTAACCTTGGTGTCATAGTCATTCTCATAGAGGAAATCGAAATTCTCGATTTCTTCGTATTGCTCTGTACGAACGACCTTTCTGGTCTTTTTCTTTCTGCTCTTGGCTGACGACATATCCACGGAGGATATCAGAATCAGCAGTATGCAGAGGAGGACTTTATGCTTCATCAGTACAATATTGAATGACTAAATGCTGTCGTTGGTGCTCAATTAATTATATTTCAAAATCTGTCCCACTTTGATGCGGGCATTCTTACCGATATGGTTCAACTTGCAGATGGCATCTACAGACGTACCGCGCTTACGGGCTATCGAATAGAGGGTCTCACCCTTGGCCACCTTGTGGAAACGGGTGGAACGGCTGGCCACAGCATTGGAACTGGTGCTAACGGCAGCAACAGAGGTCTCGGGGATATCCAGGTCACCCTTGACGGCCACGCCTCCAACACCACGCAGACGGGTAGCTTCTGCCGACTCACGGTTGTAGGTAGACTTGCGGAACATGTAGTAGTCGTCGACCACATCCTGATTCTTGAAGTCGAACATCAAGGCAGGATTCAGAGCCACACCACAGAGGCGGGTCTCGAAATGCAGGTGAGAACCCGTACTGCGACCGGTATTACCACCGAGGCCGATGGGGTCGCCGGCGCGAACTTTCTGATCTTCCTCTACCAACTGGGCCGACATGTGACCATAGATGGTCTCCAGTCCATTGTAGTGACGGATGACGACATACTTGCCGTAGCCACGGCCCTCGTATCTGACGATACGCACCTTACCGCTGAAAGCGGCACGGATGGTATCGCCTATATACACCTTGATATCCAAACCCTTATGCTGGCGTCCCCAACGGGCACCGAAATTCGATGTCAGCACACGACTGCTGGTAGGCATGCAGAAATCCTTCAAACTGATGCGGAAAGAGTCTGGCAGCGTGGTGGCCTGATGTGCGTATTTGTTGCTCCATTCATTATAGAGATCGGCAGACGGAGACTCCAGGGTCTCTGTCTGTATCAGTCGGTGCAAAGCCATACTGTCTACGGCTTTCATCTTTCTGTCTACGGGGGCCTGGCGTGCCAACAAGTCCTGTCCCATCACCGGGAGAGTGCTCATCGTTGCTAATGCCAGAAATGCAATTGTCTTAAAAATCTTCATCACAAAATACTTGATTCGTTATTAAATAGGACCCTTTACGGGAATAAAACGTTGCAAAGGTACAAAATATTGTTCAAAGTCAGCAACTTATCACTAAAGGTTTAAGGTTTATTTGTGTGTTTTAACACTTAAACGTTTACGCAAATCTCCATTTCTCATTTCTCATTCCTCATTTATGAAATAGCCCCCCAGTTGATGTTGGTCTTGCGCAGTTCCCGCAGACGTCGCCACAGCAGTGCATAGCGGTCGGAACGGCATTCGGGGTCATCGTCGATGATGGCGCTGGCCTCGTCACGGGCCAATTGCACCAGTTGTCCGTCGCGGGCGATGTCGGCAATCTTCAAATCAAAAGCCATACCACTCTGCTGGGTACCCTCCAAGTCGCCTGGACCGCGCAGCTTCAGGTCGGCTTCGGCAATACGGAAGCCGTCGTTGGTCTCGCACATGATGTCAATGCGCTTGCGGGTGTCCTCAGCCAGCTTCATACCCGTCACCAGAATGCAGTAGCTCTGATCGGCACCACGGCCAACACGCCCTCTGAGCTGGTGCAACTGACTGAGGCCGAAGCGCTGGGCTTCGAGAATGACCATCACAGAGGCGTTGGGGACATTGACGCCGACCTCAATGACGGTAGTGGCCACCAGTATCTGTGTTTCTCCCTTCACAAACTGCTGCATCTCATACTCCTTGTCGGCAGGCTTCATCTTACCGTGCACTTTACTGAGTTTAAACTCAGGGAAGACCTGAGTGAGCGTGACGAAACCGTCTTCGAGATTCTTGAGGTCTATCTTCTCACTCTCCTCGATGAGGGGGAAGACAATGTACACCTGCCGCCCCTGTCGTATCTGATTGCGGATGCTGTCATATAGCGACGGCAACGAGCGGTCAAAGACATGGGTGGTCTGTACGGGCTTGCGACCTGGCGGCAACTCGTCGATGACACTCACGTCAAGATCGCCATAGAGGGTCATGGCCAGCGTGCGGGGGATGGGTGTGGCCGTCATCACCAGTACATGAGGCGGGTTCTGACTCTTGTTCCACAACTTGGCACGCTGGGCCACGCCGAAGCGGTGCTGCTCGTCGACCACCACCATACCGAGACGGGCAAACTGCACGGTGTCCTCGATGACGGCATGGGTACCCACAAGAATCTGTACGGTACCGTCGAGCAGACCGTCGAGAATCTCCTGTCGGCGCTTGCCTTTGACAATGCCCGTCAACAGGGCCACACGGATGGGCATGTCATGCAGGAATTCCATGATGGTCTGCAGGTGTTGCTCGGCCAGGATCTCCGTGGGTGCCATGATACAGGCTTGATAGCCATTGTCCAGTGCGATGAGCATCGACATGAGGGCCACGAGGGTCTTACCGCTGCCCACATCACCCTGCAAAAGGCGGTTCATCTGGCGCCCGGAACCCATGTCCTTGCGGATTTCGCGGATGACGCGCTTCTGCGCCTCGGTCAGCGGGAAGGGCAGGTTCTGATGATAGAAATTGTTGAAGTGGTCGCCAACTCTGGAGAAGACATAGCCACGATATTTACGGCGCTGGTCACTGGCATACCTCAAGATGTTGAGCTGCACGTAGAACAGTTCCTCGAACTTCAGGCGCAAACGGGCTTGTTCCAGCTCCTTAGCATTCTGCGGATAGTGTATTTTGCGCAAAGCCTCGTCGCGCGACATGAGATGCAGCTTCTGGGTGATGAAGTCGGGCAGCGTCTCTGGCAGCGGCTGTTTCAGTACGTCAAGGAGTGTCTTGGTGAGACGCTCTACGGCACGACTGTTCATGCCCATCTTCTTCATCTTCTCCGTGGTGTTGTAGTAGGGCTGCATACCCATCGCCGACAGCTCCAGTTTTTCCACGGCATCGATGTCGGGATGCGTCACATTGATACGCCCGTTATAGACATTGGGGCGTCCAAAGATGATATACTCTTTGCCGATGGTGTAGTTCTGCTTGGCATATTTGCCGCCATTGAACCAAGTCAGGTCCATCACCCTACCGCTGCCATCGGTGAAGTGGGCCACCACGCGCTCCTTGCGGGCACTCATCTTGAAGGTCTCGAAGCTCAGGATATGCCCTTTCACCTGTACAAACGGCATGTCGCCTGTCAACTCACTGATGGAGTAGAGGCGGCTTCTGTCCACATGCTTATAAGGAAAGTACTGCAACAAGTCACCGTAGGTTGTGATGCTCAACTCCTCATTGAGCATCTTTTTGCGCGAAGGTCCCACCCCCGGCAGGTATTGTATGTCTTGTCGCAGGATATCGGTCATTCTATCAGTACTTCAGCTATCTTCAGGTCGAAGGGCGTGGTGATTTTGATGTTCTCGCGGTTACCCTCGACGAGGGTGATGGTGTGGCCGAAAGCCTCGACCACACTGGCGTCATCCGTAAAACCGTCGTTATACGGCTGGCGATTGGCGGCTTTCAGCAACTGAATGTCGAAGCATTGGGGGGTCTGTACCAAACGGTAGTCACTACGGGGCTTGGTGCCCTCACAGACGTGACGCAGGGTCTCGACAACAGGAACAACAGGAATAACGGCTTTCGTTTTGCGGGCCGTCTCGTAGCAGTTACGGATGACATCGATAGAGGGGAAGGGCCGCACACCGTCATGTACGCCCACAACGCCCTGTGCGTCGTCGGGTATCAGAGCCAGACCGTGCTGTACCGAATGGAAGCGCGTCTCACCGCCATCGGCTAATAAGTAGTCCACCTCAAAATGGTATTCCTCACAGAGCTGCTGCCAATACGCTTGTTGTGCCTTAGGCAACACGAGGATAATCTGTAGCGCAGGAGAATACGCACGGAATCGCTCCAGCGTCCGCATCAGTACCGGCTGTCCTCCTATCGGCAGGAACTGCTTGGGAATGTCGCTCCCCATGCGCAGGCCCTTGCCACCTGCCACAATGATGATATAGTCCACTTCTACCTTTTTACTTTTTTACCTTTTTACCTTTTTACCTTTCCATCAGGTGTTTGAACCGCATGCCTTCGGCTATCTGGTCGGCAGTCTGCTGGTTGACCAGTTGGGCGAGCAGTTCATAGGCGAAGGGGAAGGCAGCAGCCGGTCCCTCACCGGTGGTGACGTTGCCGTCGACGGTGACGAGGTCGGCGGTATAGGTGGCATCGACCAGGGCCTGTTCAAAGCCGGGATAGCAGGTGGCGCGCTTACCGTCGAGGATGCCCAACGGGGCGAGGACGACAGCAGGGGAGGCGCAGATGGCTGCCACCTTCTTGCCGACAGCAGCTTGGTCGACCACGGCCTTGCAGACGCCCTTGTGCTCATAGAGGTTGGTAGCACCGGGCATGCCTCCCGGCAGGAACAGCAGATCGGCATCAGTGAAGTCACCCTGCTCGAACATGATATCAGCCTCGATGTTGACACCGTGGGCCGTCTGCACCAATGGGAAGTCGGAGATACTCACCGTCGTTACGTCCAAACCACCGCGACGCCATACATCTACGGGAATGAGGGCCTCGACATCCTCGAAGCCGTCAGCTAAGAATACATATACCTTCTTCATATCTTTCTTTACTTTTTTTACTTTTTTACCTTTTTACCTTTTATCGCAATGCCTGTAAGTATTGCTGGATGGTATCGCGCAGTCCCATATACAGGGCATCACAGATGAGGGCGTGCCCGATGCTGACCTCATCCGTCCAGGGAATCAGTTCATGGTAGTAGTGCAGATTCTCCAGCGACAGGTCATGACCGGCATTGAGTCCAAGACCAACACGGCGAGCCTCTTCCGCAGCGGCGATGAAGGGGGCGATGGCCGCTTCACGGTTGGCAGCATAGCCAGAAGCGTACGGTTCGGTGTAGAGCTCTACCCGGTCGGCACCACATGCTTTCGCACCCTCCACCATCCGCGGGTCGGCATCCACAAAGATACTGGTACGGATGCCTGCCGACTTGAAGGTCTGACAGATGTCTGTCAGGAACGCCTTGTTTTCAATGGTGTCCCAGCCGTGGTTGCTGGTCAACTGGTCATGTCCGTCGGGCACCAGCGTCACCTGGTTGGGTTTCACCTCCAGCACCAGTTGGGTGAACGAGTCGATGGGGTTACCCTCGATATTGAATTCTGTGGTGATGAGGGGACGAATGTCGCGCACATCCTGATAGCGGATATGCCGCTCGTCAGGACGGGGGTGTACCGTAATGCCTTCAGCACCAAACAGTTCTGCGTCGCGTGCCACCTGCAGCACGTCCGGGTTGTTGCCGCCTCTGGCATTGCGCAGGGTGGCCACTTTATTAATATTTACACTGAGTTTTGTCATTTTCTTGATTCGTTTTGTTGTATTTACGCGAAGATTTATTACCTTTGCAACGGCAAAGGTACGAAAACTTTGCGAAATAACAGCGAAAAAAGCAAAAAATCTTATGGCTTCACGAAAACTAACGTTCGCCATCTTCGGCAATACCTACCAGCCCAAGAAGTCGGTTTCCATCCAGAAACTGCTGGCTTGTCTGTCAGACAGACAAGCAGAAGTAAGTATTGAACGCGAGTTCTACGACTTCCTGACCACAGGTCAGAGACTGCCTGTAGGACATGTGCAAATCATCGACGGAACCGACTTCAACGCCGACTTTGCCATCTCTATGGGTGGCGACGGCACTTTTCTGCGCACTGCGAGCGTGGTGGGCAGGAAGCAGATTCCCATTCTGGGCATCAATACCGGGCGCTTAGGTTTTCTGGCCGATGTCAATGCTCCGGAGATAGAACACACCATTCAGGCGCTGTATGAAGGTGACTATACCATTGACACGCGCTCTGTGATACAAGTGAAAACGGATGGTCAGGCACTGCAGGGCTACGACTGTGCACTAAACGATGTGGCCATTCTGAAACGTGACAATGCCTCGATGATCACGATTCATACCACCATCAATGGCGACTATCTCACTACTTATCAGGCCGACGGTCTCATCTTCAGTACGCCTACGGGGTCTACGGCCTACTCTCTGTCGAACGGCGGTCCGATTATCGTACCGGGCACTCATGTGTTCTCCCTGACTGCCGTGGCTCCCCACTCGCTGAACGTACGTCCCATCGTGGTGTCGGAAGACTCAGAAATCAAACTGACCATTGAGAGCAGGACGCACAACTTCCTGGTGGCTCTTGACGGACGGTCGGAGAAACTGCCCGACACCACCCGACTCACCCTGCGCAAGGCTCCCTATCGGGTGAAAGTCATCAAGCGAACAGGAACAAAATATTTTCACACTTTACGCGAAAAGATGATGTGGGGACTCACTCCTTCGGCAGTTTCAAAATAGAGAGTCCCAGACCGACCCCTTCCTTGTAGATACCTGATTTGTTGTCACAGCGATACCTCTATCATTGCGGAAAAGTAGCATATCCTGCACTTGGCACAGACAATAAGAACTTGACGCATACTTTCCTACACTGAATCCTGCACTGGGTCCTGCACTGAATCTTACACTGAATCTTACAATGAATCTTACAATGAAAAACCGATTCAATCTCTCTTGGCCATAAAGGTTTTAGTTTTGTTAACCATAGTACCAAGTTTTATCCGAATTCCTGGTACTGAGAGTGCAAGCACCTTGCACACTCAATACAAGCACTCCGTATTCTCTGTCCGAGCGTCCGTATTTTCAGTACGAGTAACTCCTGAACTCCTGTAACTCCTGTAACTCCTACACTTCAGTGCAGGATTCAGTGTAGAAAAAAGCCGTATAACCTATTGACTTTCAGCGCTGAGTGTAGGAAATGCGGCTTTTAAATGATTCTATCTTTTATCACCCTTTTGATGGTGGGGAAAGCGGTAGATGTATATAATAAAAGGTGTAAATGTTAAATGTGTGTTAAACAGCAAAATAATGGCGAAAATGTTTGGTGGGTATGTAGAAATGTTGTACTTTTGCAGTGTACTATTAAAGTAGTACACAAAGGAACAACATTTTAAACCATTCAAGATATGATAGAAGTCAACAACATCAGTTTCAAGTACAAGGGCCAGAAGCATCTGGTCTTCGACGGGTTCAGCCTCCAATTGGAGGAGAACCGCATCTACGGCCTACTGGGCAAGAACGGCACGGGCAAGTCGACGCTGCTCTACCTGCTTAGCGGTCTGTTGCGCCCCACGGTGGGTAGTGTATGTTGCGATGGCATCGCAACCAACGAACGAAAACCCGCCATGCTGCAAGATATCTTCCTCGTGGCAGAGGAGTTCGACCTGCCGAATGTTTCCCTGAAGGAGTACGTCTCTTTGAACCGCCCGTTCTACCCCCGCTTCTCGGAGGAGGTGCTGGAGCGCTGTCTGGCTGATTTTGAACTCTCCGGCGACATTCATCTGGGCGAGCTCTCGATGGGTCAGCGCAAGAAGGCCTACATGTCGTTCGCGCTGGCCACGCAAACCAAGTACCTCTTCATGGACGAGCCGACGAACGGACTGGACATCCCCTCGAAGTCGCAGTTCCGCAAGGTCATTGCCCAGAACATGACCGACGACCGCATGGTCATCATCTCCACCCATCAGGTGCACGACGTGGAGCAGCTCTTGGATCATATCCTCATTCTCGACCAGCGCTCCCTGTTGCTCAACGCCTCGGTGCAGGACATCTCGGAGCAGTACACCTTTGAGTACCGTACGCCCCAGCAGATGGACGACGCCGTGCTCTATGCCGAGCCCACCCTGCAGGGCAATGCCGTCATCGCCCGTCGTCAGGCTGGTGACGCTGAGACGCAGATTAACCTCGAACTGCTTTTTAACTATAAGACACAGAATAAATAAACATTTATGGATAGCGGAAGCAAATTATTCACTTTTCACTATTCACTTTTACCTTATACATTATGAACAACTTCGATTTACATAGATTCTCGCAGGCACTCAAGTGCTACTTCATGACCTCACGCCGCACGTGGCTGCGCTACTTTGGCATCTTTACGCTGGTCATGTTTATGGCCGACCTGTTCTTTACCCGTATACAGGGCCATAACTTTGCTGACATGGTAGAGTGGTGGGGACTGGAGGAAGCCATATATCTTTACAAGGACTACGTGGGGAGTACCGCCGTCTTCGGCCTTGTCTTTTTCTTCATCGCCATGCTGTTTGGTGCCAGCTTCCTCTTCTCGCACATGAAGGAGACACGCCAGCGCACCACCTACCTGATGTGGCCCGTCTCGAATCTGGAGAAATACCTGGTGCCCCTCGTCCACAACATCCTGCTGCTGGGTGTCGGCACCCTCGTGGCCTACCACCTGGCTGATGCCCTGCGCGTGCTGGTCGACTGGACGACTGGACGCGTGGTCATCTGGGGCTCGCCGATGTTCTGGGACATTGTCTCTCGGCCCTTCGACGATAGTGCTCCTTGGCAGTTGACCGCCTTCGTCATCGGCAGCTACCTGTGGTTCCACTCCCTCTACATCCTGGGCGGCTCGCTGTTCCGCCGCCAGCAGTTCCTGCTGACCAGCATCGCCATCGTCATCGGCTTCTTTCTGTTCGTTTGGACGACTCACACCCTCGCGGAAGTGTCCGGTGTTAATAACCGCTTCGAATTCATGGCATTGCATGACGGCGTATGGCACGTCCATTGGTCTTACTACATCATCCTGACCGCGGAGTACGGGCTCACCGCCCTCCACTACTGGCTTTCTTACAAGATATTCTGCCGCATGCAGGTGATTAACAATAAATGGTTGAACGTATGACTTTTACGAATGATAAAGCGATATACCTCCAGATGGTAGACCGCCTGTGCGACGAAATTCTCGCTGGCACCTACAAGGAGAACGACCGCATCCCCTCGGTACGCGAATATGCCGTGATGCTCGAGGTGAACACCAATACCGCCGTCAAGGCTTACGACGAGCTCGCTCGCGCGAACATTATATATAATAAGCGGGGACTGGGCTACTTTGTGTCGCCAGGCGCCAAGGAGCAGATTCTGGACGAGCGTCGGCGCGACTTCATGGACAACAAACTGCCCGAGCTGTTCCGTCAAATGAAACTTTTAGGCATAAAAAAGGTGGAGATTCGCAACCTTTTCGACTCTTATGACGTCTAATAGATAAAAGGTAAAAAAGTAAAGTGATACACTTAAAGGACATCAACAAGACCTATCAGGGTGCCCAGCCCCTGCACGTGCTGAAGGGCATCACGCTCGACATTGAGAAGGGCGAGTTCGTCAGCATCATGGGTGCTTCCGGCTCGGGCAAGTCGACGCTGCTGAACATTCTCGGCATCTTGGACAACTACGACTCAGGCAGCTACGAACTCGCCGGCGTGCCCATCTGGAACCTCTCGGAGTCGAAGGCCGCCGAGTACCGCAACCACATGATAGGCTTTATCTTTCAGTCGTTTAATCTCATCTCGTTTAAGACAGCAGTAGAAAATGTGGAGCTGCCACTGTTCTACCAAGGGGTGTCGCGTAAAAAGCGACACACCCTTGCGCTGGAATATCTGGAGCGCTTAGGCCTTCTGGATTGGGCCGAACACTACCCCAACGAGCTCTCGGGCGGTCAGAAGCAGCGCGTGGCCATCGCCCGTGCGCTCATCACCAAGCCGCAGATTATCCTGGCCGACGAGCCCACGGGTGCCCTCGACTCGAAGACCTCCGTGGAGGTGATGCAGCTGTTGAAGCAATTGAACGCCGATGAGGGTATGACGCAGATCATCGTCACCCACGATCCCAACGTGGGGGCACAGACCAACCGTATCATCCGCATCAAAGATGGAGTTATTGAATGAAATATGGCAGACGGCACGGCGCAACAAGTTGCGCACCACGCTGACGGGCTTCGCCGTGGCGTGGGGCATCTTCATGCTCATCGTACTGCTCGGCGCCGGCAACGGCCTCATCAATGCACAACTGCAGCAGTCGAGTCGCTTCCTGTCGTCGTCGATGGTGGTCTTCGGCGGATGGACATCGAAGCCCTATCAAGGACTGAAGGAGGGCCGCGACATCCGTATCCACCAGAAGGACATCGACATCACTGGTCAGGAGTTTCCTGAGACTGTCGACGAGGTGGGCGCACAATATCGTACCTCGGCGACAATTAGCCTCGGCC
>Ga0326514_10002224_pt1 | contig 12419 bp, 7 predicted proteins | sample 3_2548_0518_D_FD_203653 | JGI IMG/M metagenome (GOLD analysis project Ga0326514, IMG submission 203653) | Bovine rumen microbial communities from UC Davis, California, United States - 3_2548_0518 | ecosystem: Host-associated > Mammals > Digestive system > Stomach > Rumen | place: USA: California...
CGCCGTAGCAGGTCAGGATGCCTGTAATGGTGACGGTTCCCTTGGGAATCACCCGGGTGGCGAATTCACTTGATGTGGAGTTGCGTACTATGATATTTGTGGCGAGGGTCACGAGCGTGCGGTTCACGCCGTAGCCTGCGTCCTTCAGGTCATCGGGAGCCCAGGTGGCCTCGCCGTTGGCTTCGGCGATAAAGCCGGTGATGGAGGCAAGACGGGGGAAGGACAGGTAGGTCATGTTCTTCGAGTCGGCCAGCCAGGATGCGGAGGGTACAAAGGGCGTAAGCTCTGCAGCGGTAGTGTCAGGTTCTCCCACGAGTTCAATGTTGGTGGCGCACTGTTGGGCAAGCATGGGACCCAGACGGAGATTGCCGGCCGACGTGTAGTAGGGCTCGCCCACACGGGGAACATAACTGTAGTTGCCGATGTAGAGATCCTTGCAGTTGACCTTGATGCGCTGTCCCAACTGGAGGTAGGGGAAGGCTTTCATGTTTTTGACAGGGATGCAGAATCCGTCCTCGCCGTCCATGATGAAGGTGGTCTGATAGAGGTTCTCGGCATAGTCGTTGGCCACAACCACACCTTCGAAGATGACGTCTTCGGTCACCTTGCGGAATGTATTGTTGTTGGAGAATACCGACGAGTAGGTCTGCTTGACCCCGGCGATGGTGGTATTGGTTTCGCCCACATAAACGGCGGTGGCATTCAGCCCTTCGGCCGTATCGACGATGTGGATGGTGTCGTCCTGCATGCAGCCCGTGAGGGGGAGCAGCGCAGCCACAGCTGCCGTATAGAGAAGTTTGGTTACATTGATAGCTTTCATAGACGGGACGTTTTAGAATTTGTAGTTGACATTGAGGAAAGCGTTGAACTCGTAGGCATAGAAATACTTCGAGTTGCGGGAGAATTTGTAGGTGCGTGCCTGTCCCGTGTTGTAATTGTCGTCACGGCTCTGCTCATAACCGCCGGTGCGGAGGTTCTGGTTGTTGGTCACGTTTTGGAGCGAGAGGTTGATACTCATCTGTCCCTTCTTGAAATAGATGAGTCTGCCCACGCTGAGGTCGAGCATGAATCCGCCCTTGAATTTTTCCTGGTCGGCGGTATAGCTCTTCACGATGTTGCCCTCCTTGTCGAAAAGGACGCCGCCGTTCTCGTTCAGTTCGTCGGCAGTGACATCATAGACAAGCTTGCCTTCTGTATTGACGGAAGTGGAGGTGTAGTTCTCAATCACATTGGAGAGCCGGCGGTAGGGCGAGTAGCCGATATAGACGCGGTCATAGTAGTTGAGGTTGGCCTCGAAGAACCAGCGGCGGATGCTGTATTCCACACCGAACGAAAGGGCCGTCAGGGGCGTGCCGTCCTCGTGGATGCCGTCGGCAATCACGCGCAGCGGCATGGCAGCACCCGTCACGGGGTTCTTCCACTGGTTGATGGATTTGATGGTCTTGGCATCCATGCCTTCGTAGCTGACCTGAGCGTAGGGGTTGTTGGTGTATTCAGCTTCGCCCACGGAAGCGAGCACGTTGAAGGAGAGGCTGGAGGTGAGCTTGTACTTCAAAGCGCCCTCGAAGCCGTAGTGCCGTTTTTCAATCGAGTTCATGGCCAGATAGGTGAACCGTTCTTCCTGGTCGTTGTAGAATGCGGTCTGTTCCACACCGTCCTTGAACTGGGTGTAGTAGCCGCCAATCTTACCGGACAGGTCTCCGAAACGGAAGCGGTAGGATACCTCGCCGTTGAGAATCTTCTGTACCTTGAGGTTGTCGACGAAGTTGTTCTGCATGCGTGCGGCCACGAAAGCGTTCCAGGCGAGGGGAGCCTGAGCTTCCCAGCCGGCACCGATCATAAAGCGGTTGTGGGCATTGAGCATCCATTCGAGGCTGACCTTACCGCCGCCGCCCAGGAACTTGGCCGTTCCGGACGAACCGAGACTGTTTTCGGGAGCGCGTCCGTTCTGCATGCCGCCTTTGCGTTCGATGGTCGTGCCGTCGATGTGTCCGGCAACATTGACCTGCAGCGAACTGGGATGCCACTGATATTGGGCCCAGCCCGTTGCCTTGTTCACATTGATGTCATAGTCGTAGCCGAATCGGTCGCCCTCTTTGATTTGTCGGTTGGGATGCAGCAGGTCGTTTTGGGCCATCTGGCTTCCCGTGCCGTAGTCGCGGGCGGCGAACTTGTCGAGGTCGGTGTAGGTCTGTGCGCCCAGCAGGTCGTCCATCGTTTTGTAGTAATGGGTCTTGGAGAGGCTGGCGTTGATGCCGACACCGATTTTGTTGGTGGCGTTGATATTCTTGATGTAGTCGGTGGCAAAGCTCAGCGCCTGCTGGTTGCTGTGACGGCGCTCAACATAGTATTCGGCTTCGCGTCCTTCCTTGTTGGCCACCGAGTTCTCATAGTAGAGGTTGTCCCACTGAATCTGGCGGTTGGCCTTGTCGGCCTTCCAGTAATCGACCAGGGTGTTGTACTGTTCAAGGAAATAGCCGTGTTCTTTGACCAGCCAGTCGCCGTTGTTCTGATCCTCGTCCCAGACGTTGAAACTCGAAGAGGGGAATTTCTTGTAGTAGTCGGGACGGGGATCCATGGCGGCATTGCCCCAGCCGAGCGCCGAGGTGCTGTAAGCCGAATAACGGTAGGAGAGGGCCGTGTTGAGTTTGGAACTGTAGTCGATGTCCCAGTCCCAGTTGAGGATAACTGTGGGCTCGAAGTTGTGGACTACGCGGGCGTTGCGCTTCTTGCCGTTCTGATAACCCCAGTTGGGATTATAGTAGCGGTCGTTGGCCAGCCAGTAGGCTTCCTCGGTCGAGGCACCCTGCTGGGCGCGTTCGGTCGGAGTGCCGAAAGTCACGATGTTAATGGAGTGGCTGTCGTTGATGCGTTTCTGTGCGGAGAAGAGGTAGGAGAACGAGTTGTAGAACGTTCCCTCAACTACGCCTTCGTCGGCCCAGCGGTAGCCGATCTGTCCGGCAAAGGCCCAGCCGCTCTTCATCCAGCCTGTACCGAACGAGAACATTGCGCGGGCTTTGTAGTTGCGGTTACAGCCCGAGAGGGTAACCTTGCCGCCCTGGGCATAGGACGAAGCACGGAGGTTGGTGTTCTCGCCGCCGCCTACCGAAGTCACACCGAAGTTGTTGTTCTCGAACATGGTGACGCCTTCCTTGTTGCGGGTCACATCGTTCAGACCGCCAATCATGGCATACGAGAACGAGCCGCGCACCATGTCGTTCATCAGAATACCGTTCAGGTAGTTCTGCTGATAGAAATTGTCGTAGCCGCGAATCTTGAAACGCATGGCCGAGAAACGGTAGCCCACTTCCGAGAAGAAGAGGTCGTTGTTGCTCGACGAGATGCTGGACACAATCTGGGAGGCATCGGCATCTTCGTCCAACTGCGATTCCGTGAACGAGAAATCCGACATCTCGTCGATAGCCTGTTTCTCAGCCACCGAAAGGGTGTCGCTTTCCTGCGCTGTTGCTGTCAGCATCACGCTGCCCAGCATTGCCAATAGAAATTTTTTATAACGCATTGTGTACTAATATTGATTTTTTAATGGTGCAAATATACGCAAAATAATCCATTCTGCCAAAAATAGAATGTTAAATATGCTCTTTTGTCACGTATTTTTTATAGTAGGTTATCAGAAGTGTCGTTGCCGGGAGGGCAATAATCAGTCCCACAAAGCCCAGCAGGCTGCCCCAGATGGAGAGCGAGAGCAGCAGAAGCGCCGGGTTGAGATTCATGGCGCGACCCATGATGCGGGGCGTCAGAATCAAATCCTGAATCACCTGGACTACAACGAAGACGGCCAAGGCTCCCAGGGCAATCATCCAGAAACTTTCTCCAGTGTTGGCGGCCTTGAGGGCGGCCAGGGCCAACGTCGGGATGATGGCGATGGTCTGCAGGTAGGGAACGAGATTCAGAATGCCGATAAAGATGCCCAAACCGATGGCCATCGGAAAGTCGATGATGGAAAAGCCGATGGCAAAGAGGATACCCACGCAGAAGGCGATGAATCCCTGTCCGCGAATATAAGCGTTGAGATTCCGGGTCATTTCGTCCAGCAGTTCCTGCCAGAAAGGCCGGCTCTTGAGCGGGAAAATCTTGATGAAGTTGTCGGTCATCCATTCGTAGTCGAGCAGGATGAAGAACATGTAAAGCAGGGCAATGGCGCCGGCTACAATGCTCACGACGATGTCGATGGTTTTGCCCACCACGGAGAACGTTCCGGAGAAGAATGTGCTCAGAATGTCGCTGAAACTGCTGCTTTCGGCCATCTTCTTCAGGTTGCCGTTATCGATGTTCTGTTGCCACAGTTCCTTGATCTGGCCGATGAAGAAGGTCCCGTCGGGATTCTCGGTGAAGTACTTGTGGAGCAGATTGCTGAGGTTTACGAACTGTTCGACCATCGGCGGGAAGATGAACCATCCTACGCCATAGAGGGCGCCGCCGACAAGAAGCAGTGCCGTCAGGATGCTGACCACGCGGTTGCGGAGCCTGCATTTGTACTGGAGGAATTTCACCAGCGGATAGAGCAGGTAGGCGAAAAGCCATGCCACCGTGAAGGGCAGGAGGACAGGGGTGAGGTAGTCGATGAGCAGAAACGCGGCGATGGCAATGGCAACGGCAATCAAGCCGCGAACAAACCGGTCGAACGTTATCTCTTTCATTTCAGCATGATTAGGCGACCGTCCTCAATGACATATCCCCGGTAGTCGGTGCCTACGGGCTGACCATAGAGATTGTAGCGGGGCGATTGTCTCAGTTTGTCACCACTCACGACGGTCTCGATGCCGGAGCCGGCATTGATGGCCGTGACGGAGCAGCCCCAGAAGGCTGAGGGGGCCTGTTCCTCAACCGTTCCGTTCTTGCGGATGAGTTTCACTTTCTTGATGGTCACTTCATAGGGAGTCTTGAATGCCTGAAGGGTCACTCTCGTGACGGTGCCATTTGCCAGTGTCGAAGACGAGAATGCTATGGTGCGTGTGGCTCCGTCCTGGGAGTTGTACTGCTCTTTGCCGTTCGAGGCATAGGCCTTGATTTGCAAATCTTCCTTGGGGTAGCTTTTGTCCAGTTCCACAACAATGGTGCTGTAGGTGGATAGGGGGGCGGATCCCTGGAAGACGTTGCATTCTGCCCATTCGGATGTATAGTCCACACGGTAGTTTACGGTAATGTCCGAGAGCGAGGGATATTCTCCCTGGAAATCGGTTCCGTGATATGCTTTCACGATGGTTTCGGCCAGATCCGGCTCATTGAATACCAGCAGGGCGCGGGTGGAGGCATCCGAAAGCCCCATCCAATAGAAAGCCGCAATGCCGTATTCCTTGGTCTTTTTGATATACCTTTCGGCAAAACTCAGTAATGTGCTTTTGCGGGTCTGATAGTCGCTGCTCAAGCCTTCCGACCCCCACTCGCCGATGATGACGGGAATGCCTTTGTCGGTGAAATTCTTCTTGAGCTTGCCCAGCATGTTGTCAACCTGACTCAATGCTGAATTCAGTCCGTTGTCGAGCGAGGGATAGGAGTGAACCTCCACCATGATGTGGTCCTTTTCGCCGGTAGGGATGCTGAGACGGCTGAGGGGTTCCTCGAGATGGGTGTTCCAAGTGCCGCCTCCGTTGCAGGCGCCATAGGTGTTGACAATGAGGTTGCGTGAGGCATTGTTGCCGCCGGATTTGCGTACCACGTTAACGAAACTCTGGGCATAGCTGTTGATGGCGTTGTAGGCCGATGTGGCCAGCGTGGCATTATACCCGCCGGTAGCTTTGGACGACGCGTAGTTCCATGAGTTTTTTGTGTCGAGCATCTCGTTGTAGCTCTCGAACAGGAGCAGCGGGCCGTAATCCTTGAACTCGGCGGCAATCTGCTGCCACAGGTATTCGTACTTGTCCTTGTACTTATTGTAGTTGTCCATGTCGGCCTTGATCCAGGAGATGAATTTGGGTGTGGCGCCGTCAAAGGAGTCCTCACCCGTGTCATGATGCACGTTGAGGATGCAGTAGAGGCCGTTGTCAACGACATAGTTGACCACCTCCTTCACACGGGCCATCCATTCTGCGTTCACGTTGCCGTCCTTGTCCATGTGGTTGTACCAGGTTACGGGTACACGGATGGCACCGAATCCGGCATTCTTCATCATCGTGATAAAGTCTGAGGTGGCATACACCTGGCCCCAGTATGTCTCGCTTTCCAACCCCTGGATGCCCCAATAGGATGCGCTTGTGGGGTAATAAGCGGATCCGGCATTGGCTTCGAGCGTGTTGCCCAGGTTCCAACCCACACCCATATGTGTGACGGCTTCTTGGGCCGTTTCAAAAGTCTGGGCTTTGACAGAGAATGTCATTCCGGCCAATGTGCCGGCAATCAAAAGAAGTTTATGTTGCATAGTTTGCAAAAATTAGTATTTATTATTTTATAATAATCGTGGCTGCAAAGATAGGGAAAGTTTTTGGGAAAAACAAATAAAACGGCAAAAAAATCATTTTTTGCGTAAAAGAATCGATAAAATTACAATAACACCGAGTCCCATGGGGTAGTAAAGGTGCCTGATGATGTCTGACGGACTCACAGTCAGACCGATTGCCTCGCCGGCAAGTCCGGCAGCGATGAGCACTTGTGCGCCATAGGGGAGAAGCCCCTGTATCGAACAGGATGCGGTGTCAAGGATGGAGGCCATGCGGCGGGGGTCAAGATTGAATTTGCGTGAGATATTGTGGGCAATGGGACCTGCGGTAATCAGCGTTACCGTATTGTTGGCTGTACATATGTCAATCAGGGCCACCAGTCCTGCAACCGACAGTTCGGCACCTCGGGCCGAGGAGATGCGTCGTGTGAGCAGGTAGATGATGTAGTCGATGCCTCCGTTGGACTTGATCATGGCCAGCATGCCGGCAGCCAGCAGGGTGACGATAATCAGTTCGCTCATGCCCATCATACCCGATGAGAGAGATGCGGCCCAGCCCCACAGGTCGTAGCTACTGTCCCAAACGCCCACAATGCCCGTAAGAGCCACTCCGATGAGGAGAACAACGGTCACATTCATGCCCAGGACAGCTAGCACGATGACTATCACATAAGGAAGCACTTTCCACCATTCCACCGTCGGGATGTCCTGAGGGGCAGTCAGGTACCTTCCTATAAAATAATAGAGAATAACCACGGCTATCGCTACGGGAAGCACCAGCCGGAAGTTTGTGCGGAATTTGTCACTCATCCGGCAGCCCTGTGTCTGGGTTGCGATAATGGTGGTGTCGCTGATGAATGAAAGGTTGTCGCCAAAGAAAGCGCCGCCCACAACAATGGCGCACATCAGCGGCAGGTCGGTTCCGGTCTGTTGGGCAATACCTACAGCCACGGGTGTCAATGCGGCAATGGTGCCGCATGATGTGCCGATGGCCAGAGAGATGAAACACGATGCCAGAAAGACGGAGGGAAGGAGCAGGGAGGCCGGCAGGGCCGACAGGGTGAGACTTACGGTGGCATCGACTGCTCCCATCGCACGGGCCGAACCCGCAAAGGCTCCGGCCAGGATGAAGATCCAAAGCATCAGCATCATCTGGGTTGACCCGGCACCCTTGGAGAAAGTCTCGATCCTGTCGGCCAGACTGCCTGGAGAGATAGCAATGGCATAGACTGCCGAAACGAGAAAGGCCACCGAGATGGGTACCTTGTAGAAATCACCCGCAATCAGACTGGTCGCCAGATAGAGGACCAGAAAGAGCAGAAGGGGAGAGAGAGAAAACCATTTGCGTTTCATAGCGCAAAGATAGCTTTTTCTCGCCGAAAAGTGCATATTTACGCTTAAAAAATACCCTGAATTACACAAAAAAGGAAAAATTGTACTGACTTTTTTCACTTTTCAGGCCAAAAAATTGGTTGTTTCATTTCTTTTCACTATCTTCGCCCAAAGTTAAGTTGTTCAAAACTCATAAAATTTACAGATTGAGTATGATAAGAAAAATCCTTATTGCCAATCGTGGCGAGATAGCTATCCGCGTAATGCGCGCATGCTATGAGATGGGTATCCGTTCGGTGGCCGTCTTCTCGGAAGCCGACCGAACCTCCCGCCACGTGTTGTATGCCAATGAAGCAGAATGCATCGGCGGTGCAGCTTCAAGTGAGAGTTATCTGAATATCGACAAAATTATCGATGTTGCCAAGCGTCACAAAGTGGATGCCATCCATCCCGGCTACGGTTTCCTGTCGGAGAATGCCGACTTCGCACGCCGGGTGCAGGCAGAGGGAATCATTTGGATTGGTCCCGATCCCAAGACGATGGAGGATATGGGCGACAAAATCAAGGCCCGTATCAACATGATTAATGCCGGAGTGCCCGTAGTGCCCGGAACGCAGAAGCAGCTGCAGAGCGCCGAGGAATGTTTGCGCGAATGTGCCCGCATCGGCTATCCCGTCATGGTGAAAGCATCCATGGGCGGCGGCGGCAAGGGCATGCGTCTCATCCACAGCGAGAAGGAAGCTGTCGAGATGTACAATGCCGCCAAGATGGAAGCCAAATCGTCCTTTGCCGACGATACCGTCTATCTCGAGAAATTCGTCGAGGGGCCCCACCATATCGAGTTCCAGATTCTGGGCGACAACTTCGGAAATGTGATTCATCTCTGCGACCGCGAATGTTCCGTACAGCGCCGTCACCAGAAAGTCGTAGAGGAAAGCCCATCGCCGTTCCTCGATCCTGAGTTGCGTGCCCGGATGGGTGCTGCCGCCGTGGCTGCTGCCAAGGCCGTCGGCTACAAGGGCGCCGGTACGATTGAGTTCCTCGTCGACTGTCACAAGAACTTCTATTTCCTCGAGATGAACACGCGTCTGCAGGTTGAGCATCCCATCACTGAGGAAGTGATTGGTATCGACCTCGTCAAGCAGCAGATTCTCGTGGCCGACAACCAGCCGCTCTCAATCCGGCAGGAAGACGTGAAGCAACGCGGTCATGCCATAGAGTGCCGTATCTGCGCCGAGGATACAGAGAATAATTTCCGCCCGGCTCCCGGTGTTATCAAGCAACTCACCGAGCCCCACGGCATAGGTGTGCGTATCGACTCCGGCGTTTATCAGGGCTACGAGATTCCGATGTATTACGATCCCATGATCGGTAAGCTCATCGTATGGGCCACCACCCGCCAATATGCCATCGAGCGTATGCGACGCGTGCTCTACGAATACAAGGTCACAGGTCTTGTGACCAACATCCGCTACCTGCGCCGTATCATTGACGTGCCTGCATTCAAGGAAGGCAAATACGACACCTCGTTCATTGAACGCTACGCCGAACGTCTGCGTCCGCGTCCCGGTTTCAAGAACGACTCCGAGGATATGTCTATCATTGCAGCATATATCGATTACCTCATGAACTTTGAGGAGAATGTCGATCCCTCTCTCAACGAACAGAACTCCACGGTTTTGAACCGTTGGAGAAGTTTCGGCCTGCAGAAGGGTGTATTGAGAATCTGATAATTTCACCATTGGACAATCGTCTTAATTGGACTATTGGACAATTGACCCAAGCGAACGAAAATAGTCAAATAGTGAAATAGTCAAATAGTAAAATAGCCAAATCATATATGGAAATACAAATAGGAAAACGTACTGCTGAGGTAAACCTGATCAGCAAGGACGGCAACAAGGTGAAAATAGATATCGACGGCAAGATTTACGATGTTGATATCGTGATGTTTGAGAACGGAACGTCCTCCATCCTTTACGAAGGCAACAGCTACCGTTCGGAGATGGTAAAGAGTGACAATGGCCGTCACTATCAGGTCAATATGAACTATTCGACCTACCAGATTGACATGCTCGACTCGCAGGCTAAATACATGCGTCTGCGTCGTCAGGGGCAGAGCGAGAAACAGGCTGACCGCATCAAGTCGCCCATGCCCTGCAAGATTGTCAAGGTGTATGTCAAACCCGGCGATGCCATCAAGGCCGGTGATCCCGTGGTGACCATCGAGGCTATGAAGATGCAGTCCAACCTCTCCGTGTCGGAAGACTGCGAAGTGGCCGCCGTTCTCGTCAATGAGGGCGATTCCGTCATGGTCGAACAGGATCTTGTAACCCTCAAATTGAATGCCAATCCCGAGGCGGACAAATAGAGAAATGGATAAATAGTGAAATAGTCAAATAGTAAAAATGTCAAATAAACTATGAATAAGTTGAATGTTCGCGAGCGCATTGATGTGCTGCTCGATAAAAATACCTTCGTTGAGGTAGATAAATATGTGAAGCATCACTGTACCAACTTCGGTATGGAAAACAAGCGCATTGCCGGCGACGGCGTGGTCTGCGGCTACGGTAAGATTGACGGACGTCTCGTCTTTGTCTATGGCTTCGACTTCGCGGTGCTGGGCGGCTCGCTCTCCTCGGCCAATGCCCAGAAGATTGTCAAGGTTCAGGAGATGGCTCTCAAGGTAGGCGCTCCTATCATCGGACTCAATGATTCGGGCGGCGCCCGCATACAGGAGGGTATCGAATCCCTCACAGGCTTTGCCCACATCTTCCGCCGGAACGTGATGTCATCGGGTGTGATTCCTCAGATTTCTGCCATCATGGGTCCCTGTGCAGGCGGTTCGTGCTATTCACCCGCTCTCACCGACTTCATCCTCATGGTTCAGGACGAGAGTCAGATGTTCATCACCGGTCCCAATGTGGTGAAGCAGGTCACCAACGAAGAGTGTGACAAGGAGAGCCTCGGCGGAGCTTCCGTTCACGGATCGATTTCCGGTGTGGCCAACTTTGTATGCCAGAGCGACGAGGAATGTCTCATGACCATCCGCGAACTGCTCGGATTCCTGCCTTCCAACAATATGGAGGACGCTCCCATCAAGCCCGCCACCGACGAGTTGACGCGCATCTGTCACGAACTCGACAACGTGGTGCCCGCCGATCCCAACCAGAGCTACGACATCCGCAACATCATTGAGCCCATCTGCGACCAGCAGTATTTCTTCGAAATCCAACCCTCATGGGCCAAGAATATCGTCATCGGCTTCGGCCGCATGGCAGGCCGTACCGTCGGCTTCGTGGCCAACCAGCCTCAGGAGAAGTCGGGTGCTCTGGATATCGATGCCTCCGAGAAGGCTGCGCGCTTCATCCGTTTCTGCGACTGTTTCAATATCCCCATTGTTGCCATCGAGGATGTCACCGGCTTCCTTCCCGGCATTCAGCAGGAGCACAACGGCATCATTCGTCACGGAGCCAAGCTTGTTTATGCCTTTGCGGAGGCAACCGTTCCGAAGGTTACCCTCATCACTCGCAAGGCCTACGGCGGTGCATACATTGCTATGAACTCCAAGCAGCTCGGAGCCGACGTCAACTTGGCTTATCCCACCGCAGAGATTGCTGTCATGGGTGCAAAGGGCGCCGTTTCCATCCTCTATCGCAAGGAAACGCCCGAACAGCAGGCTGAACGCGTCAAGGAGTATGAGGAGAAGTTTGCCAATCCGACGATGGCTGCCGAACACGGCTTCATCGACGACATCATTGAGCCTGCCGACACCCGTCATGCGCTTATTCAGGCCCTTGAGATGTGCCGCAACAAGAACCAAAGCAATCCGCCTAAGAAACACGGTAATATACCTCTTTAAATAAATAGGCAATGAAGAAATTCCTTTATACTCTGTTGATGGCTACGGCGGTCTTCTCTTTGGCCGCCTGCCAGCAGCAGGAGAAGCCCAAGAAAGCGAAGTATGTGTTCTACTTCATCACCGACGGAACGGGTGTCAACACGATTCTGGGTCAGGAGATGATGCAGTACGAACTCGAGAACGGACCCGGCAAGTGGGGCCGCGTACCGCTTTGCGTCACGCAGTTCCCCGTCATCAGCGTTGCGTCCACCTACAGCCATTCCCATGGTGTTACCGATTCGGCATCATCCGGCACGGCTCTTGCCTGCGGTGTCAAGACCAGCAACGGAATGATAGGCGAGGGCCCCGATTCGTCGGCTGTCTATAGCATTGCAACCTGGGCTCACGAACTCGGCATACCTACAGCGGTCGGTACGTCGGTGTGCATTAATCACGCCACACCAGCATCATTCTATGCCCATGCGGATTCCCGCAAGCAGTACTACAAGATAGGGAGCCAGCTGGCCGAGGCCGGTTTCGACTTCTATGGCGGTTCCGATATCAACAAGGCCTGCGACTCCACGCTCACCTGTTATCAGATAGCAGAGAACGGGGGCTACACCATCGCACGCGGTGTCCTGGGCTATGATTCGCTCAAGTCCAAGGCAGACAAGATGCTGTTGCTCCAGCGTCAGGAAGAGAGCGATGTGGACGCCTTCTCGCTGCCCTACTATCTCGATGCCAAGCCCGGTCAGATGACGGTCATCGACATCCTCCGCGCCCAGATTGACTTCCTCTATAATTATAAAGGAGGCAAGGACAAGGGATTCTTCATCATGAACGAAATCG